>VMBT01001534.1_pt1 | contig 12260 bp, 29 predicted proteins | sample 4404301 | NCBI WGS metagenome assembly VMBT01 (sample SAMN12238535, study PRJNA552566) | marine metagenome | isolation source: Coastal seawater | place: USA: coastal Georgia, Sapelo Island | collected 2008-08/2009-08
GAGCAGTCCCATCCCCACACCCTGCAGGAGCTGGTGGTGGATGGCAACGCCAGTGAATGGTTCTTGCCCGTGCCCCTCGATGGCCGCGACTACCGCGTCGAGCTGGGCTATCGCCTGCGCTCCGGTGGTTGGTATTCCCTGGCCTTCTCGGCCGTGGCTCACGTCCCAGGCATGGAGCCCTCCCAGCGCATTGCCGATGCCTTTGTTCCCTTCTCCCTGGAGGTTGGCCCGAGCGCTGCTCCTCAAGCGCTGACCACCCCCAGCTTTACTGCGGGCGTGCAGCACGAGCAGCACTACCAGCGGGCGACCCTTCCCACCCGTAGCCGCCGCGTCGGCTCCGAGGTGCTGCACGAATACGACCTGGCGGGCCCTGGTCCCCTGAATGATTCCGGGGTGGGTGTCTGGGCCAGTGGCCGCACCGAGTCCGGTGCTGGCGCAGCCCGTCAGCGCTCCTTCTGGTTGGTGGCTGACGCCGAGCTGATCGTCTACGGCGCCACTGATCCCTCCGCCAGCCTGTTCATCGGTGACGAGCAGATTCAGCTGGAGCGCGATGGCAGCTTCCGCATTCACGTCCCCTTCCGTGATGGCGAGCAGCTCTATCCGGTCCGCGCGATTGCCGCTGATGGTGAGCAGGAGCGCTCCATTGCGATGGAGTTTGAGCGCCGCACCCCCCACGCTCGGGTCAACACCGCCGAAGAGGCCCAGGCCGAGTGGTTCTAACGGCTGGTTTTCGACAGGTCTCGGAAACCCCCGCTTTCCGTTGCGGCGGTGCTAAAAAAATCCAGTTCTGATCGTTCCGGAATGGACTACCTCGTGCTTGCCTCCGCTGTCGCTCCCCGAGGCGTTCCCGTGATCCTGCCGGCCATCGGCGGCGCTGGTCTGATTGCTCTGCTGGTCTTCTTCCTGTCTCAGGCTTCCGCCAAGAGCTGAGACCGTTCATCGAAGCCGCCGCGCCTAGTCCTGGGCGGCGGCTTTTTTGTCTTCGGCTTCGACTGGATCGGGCTGCGTGAAGGTCAAGACGCAGTAGTAGCGCGTATTGCCGTAGCCGATCTCCACGTCGTTGCAGTTGCTGCTGGTCACCCTGGCCCCCTTGGGCAGTTGTGACATGGCCTCCTGCCAGGCCTGTTGGCGGCTAAGGGGTGATTGCGAGGAGACGGATCCTTCCGCAGCCAGGCCCTGCATTGAGAATCCAAGCAGTGCGGCGGTGCCGATGGCCAAGCTGCTCTGGCGCCAACCGTTCATCGGGGTTCAGCGGCTCTCTCCAGACATAGCTACGGACGGCTCCAGTCCGTTGATCCAGCGCCGACCGGCGGGGACCAGGGACCGCTCGACTTCCCGCCAGGGAAATCCCCCCTGCTTGCAGTCGAGGTCCTCCCCCATGCCGTAGCCCAGGCCGTCATGGACCTCCTCGAGGGCCTGCGGGAAGCTCAGCTGCTTGATCGAGGCGTAGACCCGCGCAATCGCGTTGACCTCGCCGGGGGTGCTGCTGCCGTTGGCATAACGCTCACGTAGCGCTTGTGCAGAGTGCATGGGCTGGGCCTTCCCCTCTGCCCTCAAGGCTGGCAGCGGATTGCTGGGCTAGCTCGGATTGAGGGCCTGACATTCGAAAAACGTTTCCTTCAGGCTGCTGTGATCGCGATCCAGCGATCCCGTCCCTTGCATGGCCATGCTTAGCCGCGATTCCAGTCCGAGCAGCGCGGTGTAGCAGCGCAGTTGGTTGGCATCATCGGCGCGGTTTTTCAGTTGATGGGAGGTTCCCATCGCCGCGCTGCAGTCCGCCCGCGAACCACCGTTGAAGCAGCGCATGGCCGCCTGTTGCAGGCTGAGCAGGGACTGGGCCTGGGCCGCTGGAGCGGCCAGCAGCGCGAAGAGCAGGAGCCAGCGGCGGTTCAACGGGGCATCGGCCGATGAGCGCAACACTAAGAAGCCGGCCCCGATTGGAGCCGGCTGCGGACGTCTTGCGTTGTGATCGCGCTAGTGCGCTTGCGGAGCCTCCTCGCTGTGGTCGTGCTGCCAGCGGGTCAGGGTCGCTGGGGAGAACTTGTGTCCATGCTTGCGGGCAACAGAAACGACGCAGCTGTTGTTCTCGCCGCACTTGTCGAGCTCGCGCTGCATGCTTGTGTTGCCCTTGGCTTTACGCATGAACAGTTCAAGTTGATGTCTTGACATGGCGTATTCCATGGAAAGATCCACCTACCGCTAGCGGTAGATCTGCTGCGATTGGCCTGAGTTCAGCTTCTCTCCCTGTTGAAGATTGTCTGTGTTTGTTCTCTCTATTCAGAGAAAAAGATCGGGTCTTGGCCCCCTCGGTAGGGTCATGGGCATGAGCGTTGCTTCCCCTCTGGTCCGGCTCCTGGGTGGTTGTGCGGCTGCCGTTGCCGTCTTGGCTGCTCCAGTCTTCGCGGCGGAGCCTGATCCCTATGCCCAGTTCATGGGGCACTACGAACGGGTCTTGAAGGCTCAGAATTCGGGCGATCTCTATCGCCTCTGCCGCTCCATGCAGGCGATGGATGGCCTGTTGATTGAGCACTTCGCCGTGTTTGAGCAGCGCGATCCCGCTACGGACTGGATGGAGGTGCGGGCCTCCTACAAGCCTGTCCTCGATGACCAGTGCGGCCAGGTCAGTGTTCCCCAGAAGAGCCCGCCGAAGGGGGATGCTCCTGCTGCCAAGCCCCAGAGCTAAGGCTCAGTCGTCGCTCTGCAGGAAGCGCGGAGCGAAGCGCCAGGCCAACACAAGGCTCGCGAGGCCGTAGGCCACAAAGGTGGTCGCTTGGCCGAAGCTGCCCGTGCCATACAGCTCACGCTCCAGCAGGACGTAATCCATCACGGACGCCACTGTCCCCCAGAGGATCACCCAAACCGAGACATAGGCAATGCCCTTGAGCGTGCGTTCCATGCTCACCACATCCACTCGTCAGGGGAGGGGATGCCGCTTTCGCGGCGCACCCGAGCGATGCGTTCGCTGGCGCGCTGCTGTTCTTCGCTGCGGCTGAGCCAGGGCCGAATCCGATTGGCCGCCTTGCTGGCATCCAGGGCGGAGGGCAGTCGGGTCAGCTTGTAGTTCGCCCCGTTATGGGTGGTGGTCTCCGTCATCGCGCTATCGGTTCAGCCAAAGCTTGATCGCAACCGTGGCGGCGGCCGCCGCCAAGATCCAATAGAGCCAGGTCAGGTTCAGCACCGTCGCCAGCACCAGGCCGATCACAAAGAAGACCAGAAATCGGCCGAGGGTCATTTCTGCTTCCCTTGATGAATCGACCCTAACGCACTGCGGCGGTTGCTCTTTCAGTGAAAGCAGTGTCCAAAAAAGAAGTGGAACTCTCCATGACCAACCTGTTTTGTTGTGCAGCCTTGGTGGAGAGTTGACGTAGGTCTGATGTCCCAACCGGTGTTGGTGGTGGGAGCTGGGCCGGTGGGTCTCACCCTGGCGCTCGCCCTGCGTCAGCAGGACATCGCCGTTCGGGTGGTGGAACGGGAGCCGAAACCCTCCGAGCGCTCCAAGGCCCTGGTGATCTGGCCGCGGACCCTGGAGTTGTTGGATCTCCAGGGCTGCGTTGAGCCCTTCTTGAAGGCTGGGATTCAGGGGCACGGAGCCCGGATCCAGGCCGGTCAACGCCTGCTGGCGGCGCTCTCCTTTTCCAAGGTGCAGAGCGCCTTCCCCTACGCCTTGATGATTCCCCAGAACCGCACGGAGGCGGTCCTGACCCAGTTGCTGGCGGAGCGGGGCGTGTCAGTCGAGCGCCAGCTGGAACTCAGCCGGTTCGCCGCCTCCGATGGCGGTGTGACGGCTGAACTCAGCCGAGCCGATGGCAGCACGGAAACGATGGAGTGCAGTTATCTGCTGGGCTGCGATGGTGCCCACAGCCTTGTGCGCCATCAGCTGGGTCTGGCCTACAGCGGCGAAACCCTGGAATCGAATTGGGTTCTGGCGGACGTCAAGCTCGACGGCCCCGCAGCCTCCGATCAGGTGGCCGTGGTCTGGAATCCCGAGGGGATCCTGGCCCTGTTCCCGATCGTCGGAGATCGCTTCCGCATCATTGGCGATGTCTCGGGGACGGAGGCGGCCGATCCCAGCCTGGAGCAGGTCCAGAGCCTGGTGGAGCAGCGCTTGGGATCAGGCTTCCGCGCCCATGATCCGATCTGGCTCAGTCATTTCCGGATCAACGAGCGCAAGGTCGATCGCTACAGCGTCGGTCGGGTCTTCTTGGCGGGGGATGCAGCCCATATCCACAGCCCTGCCGGGGGCCAGGGCATGAACACCGGGATGCAGGATGCCTTCAACCTGGCGTGGAAGTTGGCCCTGGTGCTGCAGGGCAAGGCGGGGCCACAGCTGCTGGAGACCTATTCCCCGGAACGCAGCGGGATTGGCGATCGGGTGCTGCGCAATGCCGGTGTGTTGACGCGGGTGGCTCTGCTGCGGCAGCCCCTGCTGCGTCGGCTGCGGAATCTGGCGTTCACGAATTTGGGCCGCAGTCGTCGCGTTCAACGTCGCCTGGTGGCCCAGCTCTGCGAGACCGATCTGCACTACCGCGGCAGCGCCCTGGCTCCGGTTCTGGCTCGCTCAGCAGGCGGACTGCGCCCCGGCGAGCGCACGCCGGATTTGCCCTGCCAGGGCCCCAGTGGCCAGACGCGACTGCACGCCCTGCTGCGCTCCGGTCGCTTTGTGTTGCTGTCCGTTGGTGTGCCGCTGCCGCCGGTCGTCTCTGCCCTGGCGAGCGACTGGTTGGTTCCGGCCAGCGCAGAACCCCAGGAGGGCTACGTGGCCGGCCAGACCTATCTGATTAGGCCGGATGCCTATCTCTGCAGCAGCAGTCCCAGTGCCGATCAGGAGCGCCTTGTGGCCCTGTGGGATCACTGGCGCTGAGCTGGTTTTCGACGAGTTGCATCGAAGAATGGAAGATTTGATTAAGTCCGAGGAACGAATATTCCCGTTTGGTCAGTTTTGGGTTGATCAGCAAAACACACCATGTTCTGGCCTTTCCGGACTACCTCCTCTATCGGTGTCGATCTGGGGACGGCGAACACCCTGATGTACGTATCAGGCAAAGGAATCGTCCTCGACGAGCCCTCCGTTGTCGCTCTTGATTTAGAACGCGGCATCCCACTGGAGGTGGGAGAAGGCGCGAAACGCATGATCGGCAAAACACCTAAAGCGATCCAGGCGATTCGTCCCCTGCGCGATGGCGTGATTGCTGATTACGCCGCCGCCGAGCTCATGATCCAAACCTTCATGCGCCGCGGCAATGCCGGCAAGTCCACCGCCCCTCGCATGGTGGTTGGCATCCCCAGCAGCATCACCGACGTGGAGCGCCGGGCTGTCCGTGAAGCCGGCATCACCGGCTCAAAAGAGGTCTATCTGATCGATGAGACCGTGGCTGCTGCCATTGGCGCTGGCCTGCCGATTACCGAGCCCGTCGGCAGCATGATCGTTGACATCGGTGGTGGCACAACCGACGTGGCAGTCCTGAGTCTTGGCTCGCCTGTGGAAAGCGAGTCCATCCGGATTGCTGGTGATGAAATCACCGAGAGCATCTCCGATTACCTCAAAAAGACCTATGGCCTGGTGATCGGTGAAGCCACTGCGGAGAAGGTCAAGATCAGCATCGGCTCGGCCCATTCCAATGCCCGCAACGATGATCGCCACATGGAGGTGAGCGGCTTCAACAACCGCACCGGACTGCCCGAGAGCATCACCGTCACCGCCGGTGAAATTCGCGAGGCGATCCAACAGCCCCTGGGCGCCATCGTTGACACGATTAAGCGCGTCCTGGAGAACACCCCCCCAGAACTCGCCGCTGACGTTCACGCCCGCGGAATCGTGCTCGCCGGTGGCGGTGCCTTGATCCCGGGGATCAGTGACTTGATTACTGAATCCACGGGCATCTTCACCATCGTTGCCGATGATCCGCTCCACTGTGTGGTGAACGGTTGCGGTCAGGTTGTGGACGACTGGCAGAACCTCAAGCGCTGCACCAGCGCTGACGCCTAGGTCCGCTCTTCGGCCTCAAAACACTGGCCCTCGGGTGATTCACCCGGGGGCCTTTTGGTGTCTCAGCTGGCCTGGGTGAGGGCCAGGAGTGCCAGCACCTTGTCCTCCAGTTGGTTGATTCGTCTCCACTGCGCGGTGCCCATCGTGCTGGGGGCCAGTTCAGCGCGCAGGTCCTCCAATAGGCCCAGGGTCTCTCGGGCGGTGCTCTGGAGTGACGCCGTCTTGATCTTCATCAAGGATCCGCAGTCGAGCCCATCAAACAAGCCCCTTCGTTGGCGTCAAGGGCTGTTCTCTTCATGCCAATAGAGCAGGGAGTTGGCTCGGTGCAAACCAGTGACGGTCTGGCAGAGGCCTGAGGCCCAGCAGACCCGGTAGTCGCCATCACGCAGGGCTTCGATGCTGGAGCCCTTGGGGGTGATCACCAGCACCCGGTCTGGATTGATTGCGCAATGCTCCATCGCCTCCTCGTCTGCCGATCAGTCATGGCTCAGCTGCCTGGGGATTGGCAAGCCTGGGCCAGGCCTGAATTTTTCGCCTGCGCGAGGTATTTAGACAGTGTTAGGGCTGGTTCATGGACCAGATCCAACGACCAGAATTCGAGACTGTCCTCACGACGCTGCACCAGAGTTTCTCCGGTGATCGCGGTGTGGGCCGGGTCTTTTGGGAGAAGGGGCTGATCGAGCGCGTGGAGTCCCATGCGCTCACGCCCCATCGCCTCAAGGAGGCCTGTGGATTGGTGCGCTCCTACGAATGGGCAGAGCACTACGTCCTGGAGGCCCCTGATCTCCATGAGGCCTGGAGCCGTTCTTTGGAGGTGCTGACCGCCACCAACAACCTGCTGGCCTGGGCCTCGGAGTTGGGGTTGATCTATTCGCGCTCCACCAGTGCGGATTGACGCTCCTCGGGGCTAGAGCGTCGAGCGCCATTCGTTGAGCAGCTGGTAGCGCCACTCCGGCCTGATCAGCTCGCTGCGGAAGACCGCGAACTGGTGTTGGGGGTAGTCCGCTTCGGCGAGCGACTTGGCCTGCTGCCGGTTCTCTGCGACCACGTGGAAGCGGCCATAGTCAGCCGGCCCGGAGTGAAAAACCTCAAAGATGTGATTCATCGCGTCCATGGCCTCTGCCTCCGGCCTAGCAACGCGACGCCCTTGTCGTCAGCGCCTTAGCTCAGATACCAGCGCACCAGTGCCAAGACCTGACCGGCTGGACCAAAGCCCGTGAGCCATTCGCCAACCAGGGCCGCGGCAAAGCCGACCATGGCGACCCGGCCGTTGAGTTGCTCGACGGCCTTCAGAGCGGAGACGTCCCAGGGTCTCTGGGAGGTCATGCTCTTGCCGAAGGACTCGACCGGTTCGTAGCGGAACTCCTGTTTGTTCATCGCGAGCGCCTGGGCCGGATCAGAAACAGAAGGGAAGGTACTGGGTGTGGCAGGCGGCGTAGCCGTCAATCAGGGGACCCAGGCCGATCTGGTGGGCGATGCCCTGGCCGGTGAGGCCCTCGGTGATGATCCCGATCACGATGCCGAGCATCGCCATCCGGCCGTTGAAGCGCTCGACCTGCTGGAGCTGCTGCGCGTGAATCAACTCTTCAGCGCGGTTCTGGCACCACTGGTCTGTGACTTGGTTGTTGTTCATGACTGTTGGGGTTCGGATTTGAGTAGGGATGCGGCGATCCAGCCGGCAAAGAGAAGAACTGCGGTCAGGGCCATCGTTTATTTGCGGGTGGGGCCCAGGTCGCTGGGGCGAGAGAGCACAAACACCACCCCTGCGGTCAGGAGCGCACCCACGACGACCATCGCTGTGATGGCCATCCCGTAATCGGCTTCCATGGCGGTGTTGCGAAACGTAAAGCAAATGTAACTCTCTGTAACTGGCCTTGGCAAGTCGTCTGCGCGGGCCCGACAGTCCCGTCAGTGGCGGCGGCTCCCTTGTTCCGTTTCCTGTTCAACCTGCTCTGGTTTGTCCTGGGCGGACTGGTCATGGGTCTGGGCTGGTGGTTCGCAGGCCTGCTCTGCGCCATCAGCGTTGTCGGCCTGCCCTGGGCTCGCTCCTGCTTCGTGATCGGCAACTTCTCCTTTTGGCCTTTTGGTCAGGAGGCCATTTCGCGCCAGACCCTCACGGGTCGCCGCGATTGGGGCACGGGTCCCTTGGGGACCCTGGGGAACGTGATTTGGTTTCTCGTGGCCGGTTGGTGGCTGGCGATCGGTCACCTGGCCTCAGCCCTGGCCTGCTTCCTCACGGTTGTGGGAATTCCCTTTGGCCTGCAGCACATCAAGTTGGCCGTGATTGCCTTGGCTCCCGTCGGCATGACGGTCGTTCCGAAGCGTTGAGCTGGGCTCATCCAGGAGCGAGGCCTTGAGCAGTCCGGCGATGCCCCAGATCAGTTCCAGCGGATCGGTGAGCAGCAGCACAACGGCAGGGCCTGGTCCCCTTCCCTAGCGACGCGACTGGATCAGCGGATCGGGACGCAGGGTTCTGTTCAGCTTTTGCGCAGGTGTGTGTTGCGGGCCGTCGCTCTGGCTAGGACGAGGGTCCACCTCCCACTTGCCATGCTTCGGCGCTACCAGGTCTGGAGTTGCAGTTCCTCCGCTCCGGGTGCGCGCTCAGTGCAGGCGGAGAACCGTGAGCAGGCCATCGCCCTGGCGCGGCGCTTTCATCCGACGGGCCCCCTGGTGGCCATCGACGCGGAGTTGATGGAGCTAGCGCACCCGATCACTGGTGAAGGCGGCCACCATCCAGGCCAGCAGGCTGAGCACCGCGGCACCAAAGGCGAGGAAGGCCAATAGGACATGTTCCATCGCTCCCTTCTAGGACGCTTGCCTGTGAATCGCTGCTCGTGGCTAACGCCCCTGGCCCTCGCTTGTCTCTGCGGCGCCCTTGTGCCAGAGGCCTGGGCCCATGACGACCATGGAGCCGCTGCCCTCGGAGTCGAGGTCAGGGAACTCGCGAACTCCAGCAAGGAGTGGGATGGCCGGATCCTTCCGCCCTATCCATCCGGTCAGCCCCAGGTCAAGGTCCTGCGGATCACGATCCCTGCGGGGGTTCGTCTTCCCCTGCATTGGCATCCGGTGATCAATGCCGCGGTGATTCTCAAGGGCGCCCTCTCCCTGGAGTTGGCGGATGGCTCCAGGCGGACCTTTGGTGAGGGCGAGGCCTTGGTGGAGGTGGTCAACACCGTCCACACCGGACAGGCCCTGGGCGATGACCCCGTGGAGCTGGTCGTCTTCTATGCGGGAGTGCAGGGTTCCCCTACGACGGTCCTGACCACAACGGCCCAGCCCCCGCGTTAGCGCCGGGGCGGCTGGCGGCCTGATGCCACATCAGCAAGGTCGCGAATTCGCGGTTCGCCCGTTCGCTATCGCTGGCGCACTGCTGGCGCAGCCAGGCGCAGCGAGCCAGGTGCGCGAGGTCGGAGGCCGGGAGGCTGATGGGGATGCCCTGCGAACCTGCTCAGCCTGCCACCAGGCAGGATGCAGCAGTTGCGCTGAAGCCGGTGAAAGAGATCAGTTTTTGGGAATGGCTCCTGCGCCTCTCCGGCAAGGTCGCGGCTGTCTCCGGTGTGATCGGCCTGTTGGTCTGGCTCACCTGGGTGATGCTCGACGTCAAGAACATGCAGTCGGGCTTCACCCTTCCCACCTAAGAGGGTGCTGACGGCGCAGGGTGTCTTCCTCCGCGTGCGCCGTGGCGCTCCGCCAGCTCTTTGATCGTGGCCTTGCTCGTCAGAAGGGCAGCGTGTTGATTGCTACAGCGGACCTTTAAAAAAGCTGAGGCTTGCGCTTAGGACCAGCGGCTGGGGTCCCGGCTGATGGGCAGTCGCCCCAAGGGAGAGGTCGGCAGGAGGTCGGCGCTGATGGTGCTGCAGATCGCATCCATCGGCACGCAAAAGCTGCTGCCGTCTTGGTCGAAGGGCCCCTCGACGTAGGAGCCAATCCGCTCAGCGGTGATGAAGCCCAGAAAGAGCACCGCGCCGGTCCAGGCGGAGTCGCGGCTGGCAAAGCTGGCGAACAGGGCGTAGCCATAGAGCCAGCAGATCAGGCGGATGAAGACGTCGTAGGTCGGCGGCAGCGGGGTGTTGCGAATGCGTTGCAGGCCGCCCAGGGAATTGATGAAGGCGGTGCTGCAGCGCAGCAGGGCATCGCGTCCCCAGTCGTTGATCGCCCCTTGGCCGTAGAGCGATCCGATGAGCTGTGCCCTCTGCTGCAGGCTCCCCTGAAGACTGATGTCCTCCGGGAGTCCCAGGCTGCGGCTGAGGGCATCCACCTGGCTGCGGGCATCGCTGCGCCAGATCCCACGCAGCTCAAAATTCAGCACCCAGCACTGCAGCACCTGCAGGGCCACCAGTTGCTGCTGTTGCTGGCGGAAGCACTCCTGGCTTCCGATCAGGGTCTGCAGGGTGTCGCGCCATTGCCGCGCTTCGTTGGTGATCGATCCCCAGAGCACCCGGGCTTCCCACCAACGGTTGATCGCCTGGGTGTTGCGAAAGCCCACGAAGATCGAGACCGCGATCCCCAGCATGGAGAGGCCCGAGCCATCAATGATCGAGAGGTCCCGGACCTGGGGATCGGCCTTGATGGCCAGGGCTAGACCGCAGAGCACCAGCATCAGCAGCAGATCCAGGCGCATCCGCAGCAACAGTTCCCACAGCACCCAGGGGATGTTGCGGCGAGCCATCTTGGGCGGCTGACTCACGGGGGCGCGCAGGGCTACTTCGATCATCATTCCTCTCCCCTCCACCGTCGACCATGGCCGATTGGACGCCCACCCCCGAGCAGCGCGATGGCGTGATCGCACGCACGTTGGAGTTCTTCCGCGATGAATGCGATGAGCTGCAGCAGGAGCTGGGTTGTCCGGAGGCGTTCATCGCTGAGTTGCTCACGGCTTTGGCCCAGACCTACGTCCGCTGAACTGCCCCCATCTGGGGGTAGGCCGCCCGGTTGAGGCCGCTCGAGAGTGACTGCATCAACAGGCGGGAGGTCGCGATGACAGCCCTTAAGAACGGTGGAGCGGCCCGCAGAGCGGCCGGCGATTGTCTGGGCTCCACCTGCATGAAGTGGACCGCCAGCGGTGAGCTTTCGGAGTTGGACCTCCATCGGGTGATGGAGCGCTTGGCGCGCGTGGACGACAACGTCGCCGAGGTCGACACCAAAGCTCAAGCGAGTTAGAACGCCTGTACTAGTTCGCTTGGGGTGGCTGATGCCCGCTTTTCTCTCGGTGCGTCTTGGTGATGTGGTGCTGGTGGAGCCCCCTGAGCAGGACTGGTGGGTCGGTCAGGTGATTCACCGCGAAGGCGGGGCCAGGGACAATGGCAATAGCTTTTTTCAGATCGCCTGCGTGGACACGGGGGTGATCCGAACGGTGAACCCCAACAGCGTCACGGGCGTTGTGAAGCCTTCTTCCCCCAGCGCATGCTCAGCGGCTTGATCCTGGTCCCAGTCCTGTTTGCCTTTTTTGGGTTGTCGGAGGACGACACCGAACAGTTGTTTGGCAAGTCCGGCGAGGCAACGCCGCCAGCCCATGAGCGCTGTCTCAAGGCCCGGGATTACAAGGGCTGCATGGAGTACCAACAGCGCCAGGCCGACGACTAGCTATCCCCTCAGCTGACGAGATGGGTGGCGAAATCGATCGCGATCCAGGCGGCGCTCAGGGCAATCAGCAGCGGCAGAACACCTTTGACGGTCTCAAGGACCTCCTGGCGCAGCTGGTCTTGTTGCTCGGGGGAGCGGGTCATTGCGGCCTGGGCGAGTGAACTTCTCCAGGGCTAAAAGTTCAAGGCTGCAATGGCATGAGCGCATTCACCTAGGCGAAGGCAAACCAGTCCAGGCGTTGGGCTTGGCCATCGGCCTGGATCTCGAGGAGCTCAAGGCCTTTGACGGTTCCGTCCTGCCGGTACCAGGGGTCTTGGCAGAGGCTGCTGAAGGCCTGACGGGCGGCATCGAGGGAGGGGAAGTCGCCAACCGGGGTGCTGCCCCAGGCGTCGTGGGTCTTGATTCGGTAGGGCATGGATGGCGGCCATCGCTGCGCACCAGTGTCCGGCACGCGCTTCGACAACAAACCCCCCAGCGTTCGGCGGGAGCGCTGGAGGGTTGTTGTTGGGGGCCTCAAGGGGGGGCGGCCCCCGTTCGGATAGCGGGTTGGTACTCGACCGCTTCCACAACCGTTATGGCTTGGTGCCCGAGTCTTGGTCCATAGGCACATTCACGGGTTCTAGAAGATGCCGAGGGTCTTCTTCTTGCAGTAGCCCGCTCCGATGTTCATCCAGCCGGAGCGGCAGGGTTG
>VMBT01001535.1_pt1 | contig 12252 bp, 13 predicted proteins | sample 4404301 | NCBI WGS metagenome assembly VMBT01 (sample SAMN12238535, study PRJNA552566) | marine metagenome | isolation source: Coastal seawater | place: USA: coastal Georgia, Sapelo Island | collected 2008-08/2009-08
AGAACGGTTGATGTACATATAAGAAGATTACGAAAAGCAATTAATAATGATACTAAAGAAGATTATATAAGAACTGTTCGATCAGCTGGTTATAGCTTCGGTTCTTAGAAATTAGTTTAATTAATGATGATGATCATCAAGATCTCTTTTGATATCTTCATGATCACCAGCAACAATATGGTATTTACTTTTTGTGACATATTTTTCCATAAAAGGGACAGCAATTAGTGGCAATAATCCTCCAATTACAATTCCAAAGGCAGCTGATTGAAGATGCGGATCAAGGGAAGCTGCTATAAAGTCAGCAATTACGTGAGCTAATACAACTCCAAAAATACCAGCAACAAATCCATTTGAAACTATTTTTAATAGTCTATTGATACTCCATCCAGAATAAAAACCAACTAAAGGAATTATTGTATGGACAAAACCAAAAACAAATCCTCTTAAAATATCAATTTCTTCAAGGAAGTGTAAAAATTCAGGTAGTTCGTGAGCATGTTCCATTATTTGCAAGCCTTACATTTAGTTAAAATTTCTAAATCAAAAAAAGATAGATCAAACTTACTTAATTTTTTGATTTTAGTGATTGGTAAAAAAAACTCTTTTAATAACTCTTCAGTATTTCCACAAATTTTGCAGATTGCGAGAAGAGTATTGTGATCATGTTTATGATTGTGATTACAAAGCATAAACTTTTTATTAGAAATTGATTTATGTACAACACCTTCATTGATTAAGGCATCCAAAGATCTATAAACTGTTGTTGGTTGAGCTTTTTTATAAGACTGAAATTTATCTAGTATTTCATATGCAGATAATCCTTTTGGAAAATCCTTTAAGATTTGAAGAGTAATTTGCGTATTTTTCATGTAATGTTATAACATTACATTAATTTGAATTTATGTCAATTCTTAAATTTAATTTTTTAAAATACTCAATTCAAACACAAATAAAATTTATACAAATCATCTTTCACCATATAATATCAATAAATGCAGACTTTATTCAAATCCTTCTTCACTGTTAGTTTTTATACAATACTTAGCAGAATATTAGGATTTATCCGCGACATATTAATAGCTCGCTTTCTTGGATCCACCGTAACCTCGGATGCTTTTTTTGTAGCTTTTCGTATTCCAAATTTCTTTCGACGTGTTTTGGCAGAAGGGGCATATAGTGCAGCTTTAATCCCCGTTTTTTCAGGTATTGTAATAGATGCTAAAGATGATCATGAAGCAGCTGACTTTGTTGAAAATACCATGTCATTGTTACTTTTAGTTACCTTTTTCTTAACCATCATTTTCTTTTTTGGCATGCCGTATATTATTCAAATACTGGCACCTGGTTTCTCCACTAATAGTGAGTCATTTGATTTAGCAGTTTATTACGGAAAAATTATATTTCCTTATTTAATTTTTATATCTTTAGCTGCACATTTCACGTCAATTTTAAATGTTCATGAAAAATTTGCTGCAGGTGCTTTTGCTCCAGCTATTTTAAATATTAGTTTTATTCTCTCACTATTTATCATTACTCCCTATGTAAGTTCTGCAGGTCACGCACTCTCTATTGGTGTGCTGATTGGAGGAGTTGGGCAATTTTTATTTTTGTACCGATCGGTCATTCATTTTTATAAACCTAAAATAAAACTGCCTGAACTTAACGACAAAATAAGAAAGTTTTTTAAATTATTTTTCCCCGGTGTAATTGGATCTGGTGTTATTCAATTAAATATTATTATAGGAACTGTTATTGCTTCATTCCTTCCTATTGGTGCAATTAGCCATCTTTATTATGCTGATAGATTAAATCAATTACCTCTCGCAATATTTGGTATTGCATTAGGAGTTGTTTTACTACCCAGTTTATCAAAATCAATTAAGTCAAATGACAATGCGGTTACTACAAAGCTCCAAAATAAATCTTTAGAATTTGCTCTATTAATATCTATTCCCTCAGCAATTGGTTTATATATTTTGGCATTACCTATTGTTCATATTTTATTTGAGCGAGGTGCCTTTACGCAAGAAGATGCATTTTTTACATCGAAGGTACTTAGTTATTTTGCGTTAGGACTTCCAGCTTATGTATTGATTAAAGTTTTAGTTGTTTGTTTTTTTGCAAGGGAAGATACAAAAACTCCGCTATATGTTTCAATCGTGAGCGTAATTATCAATATAATATTATCTCTCTTATTAATAAGCACAATGAGAGAAATGGGGATTGCACTAGCAACTGCTATAAGTGCTTGGGTTAATGCAATTCTTCTTTTTCTAATACTTATTGGAAAAAAATTATTAAATTTAGATCGTCAATTTATAAATAATATTTTTAAATTATTTGTATGTTTAGTTGGGCTTGTTTTAGTTACTCGTTATTTGAATAGTTTCTTTTTTGCTGAGTTATATTTAGTAGAAATCATGAAAAATATACTCTATTTGGTGCTTACTATTATGATTACTGCTGCTTTTTATGTGGTATTAATTTTAATATTAAAAATAGTAACGATTGCTGATATTAAAAATTACTTAAAAAGATAAAATGGAAAAAATTACAAAAAGAATTTTATCAGGTGTGCAGCCCTCTGGCGATTTACATTTAGGAAATTATTTAGGCGCGATAAAAAATTTTGTTTCCTTGCAAAAAGAGTTTGAGTGTTTTTTTTGTGTTGTTGATTTGCATGCAATTACTGTTTGGCAAGATCCTAAAATTTTAAAACAAAAAACAAGAGAAGTTGCAGCAGCCTTTATTGCGTCAGGAATTGACCCGGATAAAAATACACTTTTTGTTCAATCGCAAGTACCTCAACATGCTCAATTGGCTTGGATCTTCAATTGTGTAGCTCGTATGGGATGGCTTAACCGTATGACACAATTTAAGGATAAGGCTGGAAAAAATAGTGAAAATGTATCTGTTGGATTATTTTCTTATCCAACCCTAATGGCCGCTGATATTTTAATATATTTAGCTACACATGTCCCAGTTGGAGAAGATCAAAAACAACATTTAGAATTAACAAGAGATATAGCACAAAAATTTAATAATGATTTTAAGACCGATATCTTTCCAATTCCTGAACCACTGATTTTAGGTGAGGCAACCAGAGTAATGAGCTTAAGGGACGGGCTTAAGAAAATGAGTAAATCTGATCCATCTGATTACTCAAGAATAATGTTATCAGATAGTGAAGAAGAAATAATTAAAAAGATTAAAAAGGCTAAGACTGATCCAATGCCTTTGCCGGATAATTTAGAAGATGCTAAAAATAGACCTGAGGCTATAAATTTATTAACTATTTATGCAGCTCTAAACGATCAAGAAATAGGAACAGTAATTTCTGAGTATGGTGGTAAAGAATTTTCACAGTTCAAGAATGATTTAGGAGAGCTTGCCTCTTCAAAATTATCACCCATTTCTGTTGAGATGAATAAATTAATGAAGGATGAAAAATACTTGGATTCGGTGATCATAAAAGGCAAGGAGAGAGCAATTAATGTAGCCGACCCAGTAATAAATAAAATTTACGAAATAATTGGCTTTTTTAAAGGTTAATATCCCAAATTTTTGGATTTTTTTTGCCATTTTTCATACTAAAGACATATTAATAACTATATAAGAAGCACATGTTTATACAAACAGAACAAACACCAAACCCACAAACATTAAAGTTCCTTCCAGGAAAAGTGGTTATGGACGAAGGAACTGCTTTCTACCAAAATATTGAGGAAGCAGCTGACTCTCCATTTGCTAGACGTTTATTTGGGATAGAAGGTGTTGAAGGTGTATTTTTTGGAAGTGATTTTATTACAATCACTAAAAATGAGACGTTTGAATGGCAGGTTATGAAACCTTCTGTTCTAGGTGGTATTATTGATCATTTTAATTCTAATGACAAGACAGTTGAAAAAACTACATCCAAGGAGTCTGAAAAGAGTCTTGAACAAAATGAAGATGACTCAGAAATTGTAAAACAAATTAAAGAACTTCTTGATACGCGTGTAAGACCAGCGGTTGCTATGGATGGTGGCGATATTATCTACAATGATTTTGAGGATGGTATAGTGTATTTAAAGATGCAGGGCGCTTGTTCAGGATGCCCAAGTTCTACGGCAACACTCAAAATGGGTATTGAAAATATGCTTAAGCATTATATTCCTGAAGTCCAAGAGGTAAGACCTGTTGATGCGTAATATTTTTATATTTACTTTTTTATCTTTTTTACTCGCATCAATTACAACTACAGCGTTTGAGGATGATACAAAAGTTAGTTCTCCTAAAATTGTTTATAAACTTAATGCGGATCTTGATGATCTTGTATTAAACTACTGTTCTACGTACGACTCCTACACAGTAAATAGACTTTATTCTCAAAAAAAAATAATTGATGAAAATTTAAACAAACGAAAAAAAATTTTAGTATCTATTAAAAAAAAACCACTTGATCCTAATCTAGTAAAATTAATCAATAAAAAAGAAAATCTTAATATTGCATTTAAAAATATTAATGAACTTGATTTAGATTTTCTTTCTAAGAATAAAAAAGATTTTGTAAAAACATTACTTCCATTAATTTCTTATGAAAATCAAAACATACTTTTAGAGAGATCTAAGTTGGAAACAATTAAAGCATTTTTAAGTTACAATAGAACTCTTAGTTCTAGTGACTTAAATTTTATAAATAGAATTTCAAAAAAATATAGATTTAAATCAAGAGGTAAACATAAGCTAGATGTTGTAAATGAGTTATTAGAACTAGTGGATGTTATTCCAAACTCTATAGTTTTGGCACAGGCTGCAAACGAAAGCGGTTGGGGCACTTCAAGATTTGCAACTGAATACAATGCTCTATTTGGTGAATATACATATGATTTCTCAAATGGTGTTGTGCCATTATTAAGAGAAGAAGGTGAAACGCATCTAGTTAAATCCTTTGACTCGTTTAATAAGAGTGTGCAATCATATTTCAATAACCTAAATTCTCATAGAGCTTATAAAGACTTTAGAGATGTAAGAAAAATTATGAGAAATAATAATAATTTTGATGATGTGAAGTTATTGGTTAACGAATTAGATACGTATGCTGCAGATGAAAAATATATTTACACAATTAATTCTATCATCGAAGATAATAAATTAGATCAACTTGATATATTTACCTACTCTTTAAATAAATCATAAATAAAACTGGTGACCAAACCATCGCCAATGATTATCACTTCCTTTAGCTGTACAATTCATTCTTGATCTACCCTCTGTTAGTTTTCTACTCAATCTTATTTCAATACGTTCATTAAATTTAAATATTTCTTTTTCAACTTCACCCTTACTATCAAAAACAAAACAATCAAGTGATGGCACAAGTTTTTCATCAAGTAAGGAAAACCCTATGAATGGAGGATTTTCATTTATAGTTGGATCTTTTGGGATAAAGTCATAAATTCCAAGTCCCTTGGCTTTTGCGGCAAATTTTACTCTATCTATTTCACCATACTTTTCGTTAAGAGAAAATCTTGGCAAGTAATAAAAATTAGATGTCTCATTAATGACTCCAGAGTGCTGACCAAAAGCGACCTTAAATTTATATTCTTTTAATAAATCGATAATTTCTTCATTTGCTTCACCATAAGGAAATGCAAATAGAGATGGAATTGCACCCAATTCTTTTAAAAAAATATTATTTGAAGTTTCAATTTCTTTCCTAACTTCCTCAATAGTTAAATCTGACATGTGGTAGTGACTATGTGAATGAGCACCAATAGCAACACCCTCTTCTTGTAATTGTCTGATCTGATCCCAGTTTAAATAATTTTTATTATTTTTATGGATAGTTGATGTGTTAACAAATAATGTAACAGGCATATTATTTTTCTTAAAAATTGGCCAACCAACTTCGTAAAAAGATTTATCAGCATCATCAATACTGATCCCAATGGTGTTCTCTGGAAGGTTTCCATCATTGATTATAGTGTCAACAATATACTCAAGTGATTTCACTGAGTATTTTTCTTTTGTAAATTCAACAATATGAGAGTTAAATTGATCAATAGTCACACTAGTTGTAGGATATTTATCAATACCAAATTTATGGTACATAAAAACAACAGCAGAATTTTTAATGTTACTTGCATAGGAATTAGATATGTTTAAAAATAGAATGATAATAAATGCTGTTTTTAATATAAACAATTTATGTTCCTTTTTTTAGATGTAGCATCACCAATACCAGAATTTCACTTAATTAAAGATAAAAATATTATAGTTTCATTAAAAATTGTAGAAAATAATGACGAAAAGCTGAGTGATAACATAATCCCAAAATATTTAAAAATTAATGAGAAATATAATTTAAATGCAAAGCTCACTAAGTTCATAATAACCACAGGTCCAGGTTCCTATACGGCACTAAGAGTTGGAGCTTCATTTATTGCTGGATTAAGTCAGTCGATGGGACTGCCTGTTGCAACTATATCAACAGAAAATATGTATGATTTTTTATATAATAGAAATATGAATAGTGGAATTTATTTTCAGTCCTCAAATAACCAAAATTTTCTGACATTTAAACTAGATGAAAAATTTGTTCATCAAAAAGTTGAAAATAATAATTTTATTTATCCAGAACACATTACTAACGTATTCTATAATCTTAAATTTCCTAATCTAAATAATCAGAGCTTATTATCTGAACCTTTTTCCATTCAAGATATTCTTTTGAGCAACATAAATAATTTAGAGTTTGCAGAAAATATAATTATAAAACCAATATATATTTCTAACAACATTATTTTAAATTGATACACAGCCGTAAACTAGAAAAGAAAGATAGTAAGTATTTTGAACATTTAATTTCTGAAGATTTATTAAATTATCAAGAATATATTGATCAAGGTTGGTCTTTAAAACAAATTAACAACCAATTTGATAAAAGCACTAATTTATCCTACGGTTTTTTTTATAATGATTTAATGGTTTCTTTCATCTTTGGTGATTTAATAAATATTGAAAAAAACGCAGAATATGAGATACACCTTATTTATGTTATTAAAAACTTTAGAGACAAAGGTTTAGGATCAAAACTTATAAAAAAAATAGAAGAAAATTGTCATCACTTAAGAAAAATATATCTAGAAGTTTCAGAAATTAATTTAAAAGGAATATCATTCTATCAAAAAATGGGTTTTAAAAAAATTTATACTAGAAAAAGTTATTATTCTTACCAAAATAAAAAAGCAGACGCATTCTTAATGGCAAAACTTTATTAATATGAAAAAAAATAAAATTTACATTAAGTCTTACGGCTGTCAGATGAACGTCTATGATTCTAACAGGATATTAGATTTATTTAAAAATCAAAACTATGAAATTGCAGATGATCCAAAGGATGCAAATTTAGTAGTTTTAAATACTTGTCATATTAGGGAGAAGGCTGCTGAAAAAGTTTATTCTGATATTGGCAGAATTAATAAATTAAAAAGAGACATCCCTAAAGAAAATTTTAAATTAGTCGTCGCAGGTTGTGTTGCACAAGCTGAAGGTGAAGAAATAAAATCAAGAGCTCCTACAGTTGATTTTATAGTTGGTCCCCAATCTTATCATAAGTTGCCAGACATGTTAAAAACTACTGATACTATTCTTAGTGATGAATTTACGCAAAATGAAAAATTTAAGAACTTACTTTACAATTCAGCAGGAGGTGTTTCTGAATTTGTTTCTATCCAAGAGGGATGTGATAAATTTTGCTCTTTCTGTGTTGTTCCATACACAAGGGGGCCAGAATTTTCACGACCTGTTAATGAGATAGTTAACGAAATTGAAAAATATACGAGTCAAGGTGCAAAGGAGATTATATTTTTAGGTCAAAATGTTAATGCTTATCACGGAATTGGAGCAGATGGGAAAACAAAAGATTTAGCATACTTAATTGATAGAGTAAGTGAATTAGAAAATCTCAAGAGAATAAGATACATGACTTCACACCCAATTGATATGACAGAGTCTTTAATAAAAGTTCATAAGTCAAATAATAAATTGATGCCCTTCTTACATTTGCCAATTCAATCTGGTTCTAACAAAGTATTAAAAGAAATGAACAGAAAGCATGATGTTGATCTGTATAAAAACATTGTTGAGAAATTGAGAAATGAAAGACCTGATATAGCTCTATCTTCTGATTTTATTGTTGGATATCCAGGTGAGTCAGATAAAGATTTTGAGGATACAATGAAGTTTGTAAATGAAATAAATTATGTGATTGCTTACTCATTTATGTATAGTAAAAGACCTGGGACACCAGCTCAAAAAAAAGATAACATCCCACTTGCTGAAAAAAAAGCAAGACTAAGCGCTCTTCAATCTCTTTTAAAAGAACAACAAAAAAATTATAATAAATCTTTTGTAGGAAAAAAACTTGAAGTTTTATTTGAAAAAAAAGGTAGACATAAGGATCAATATGTAGGAAGATCTATTTATAATCAGAGTATTTTTACTACAAGTGAAACTAACCTTATAAACAAGATCACGAATGCTAAAATTACTAACTCAACTGACTTTGCTTTGGAGAGTGCTGTTTGAGTAACACAAACTACTCCTTAGATTTTGAGTTAAATGATAATAACTTTCTTTCAAATCTTTTTGGCATTGATGATAAAAATATTCAGATAATTGAAAAAAATAATAACGTTAAAATTAAATATAGAGGAAATAAAATAAAAATTATTGGTTCTAAAACATCTATAAAAGACACAAAGGAAGAGATATTAATTTTATTTGAGGAAGCTAAAAAAGGTGTAAATATTGATGAAGATAAAATTATGGAAACAAGGAGTCTAAAATTATTAGAGATAAGTCCTGATGAGCAAATGAATTTATTTTTTCAAACTAAAAAAAGAAAAATTTTACCACGTACTAAAAATCAAAAAAATTATTTTCAATTACTTAATACGAAAGATATCGTTTTTGCATACGGACCTGCAGGTACAGGAAAAACTTTTTTGGCAGTTGCAAAAGCAGTTGCTTCACTTCAAAAAGGATTAGTAAATAAAATAATTTTATCTCGACCTGCAGTTGAAGCTGGAGAAAAACTAGGTTTTTTACCAGGAGATCTTAAAGAGAAAGTTGATCCTTTCTTACGTCCCATATACGATGCACTTTATGATATGATGCCCTATGATCAAGTTGAAAAGAAAATTGCTAATAACATCATTGAAATAGCTCCTATAGCTTTTATGAGAGGTAGAACTCTTGAAAACTGTTATATAATTCTTGATGAGGCTCAAAATACTACAAAAATTCAAATGAAAATGTTTTTAACAAGATTAGGTAAAAATAGTAAAATGGTAGTTGTTGGTGATAATACCCAAATAGATTTAATTTCTAAGAGTGACTCTGGCTTAATAGATGCAGCAAAAAAACTAAAAAATATCGAAGATATTGGTTTTATTGAATTAGATAACAGAGATGTTGTAAGGCATGAGGTGGTTAGAAAAATAATAAATGCGTATGAAGAAAAAAATAGAAACTAATTATTTTTGTAAGTCAAATTTATGGTCTAGGAGAATGAAAAAAATAAAAAATATTGTCTCCAAGATAATTTTAATTGATGAATGTGGTTTCAAAAAAAATACATCATATTTTTTAAATTTAATTTTTGTTGATAATAAAAACATTAAAGCAATTAATAAGAATTATAGAAAAAAAAATCTACCTACTGATGTATTAACATTTGTTACAACTTTGAATAATAAAATTTCAAAAAAAGAAAAATATTGTGATATTTTTTTTTCTGCTGAAATGATAAAGAAAGATGCAAAAAAAAATCTTATTAATTTTTATGATCATTTAACACATTTAATAATCCATTGTTTTTTGCACGTAAATGGATACGACCATAAAATTAATGCAGATTTTTTAAAGATGAAGAAATTAGAAAAAGAAATACTAAACAACTTTAATATTAGAGATCCCTACTTATATGAGTGAAGACACACAAGAAAAACTTAGTGCTTGGAAAAGTTGGTTAATTAAAAAACTTTTAAAGGATGACTCATCAAAGGAAGAAATTTTAAATATTATAGCCAGTGAAGAAGAAGGTGATGATGAAAGAGATAATATTGATGATAACAATGAAAAAAGTCTAATCAAAAATATTTTACAATTAGAAAGTAAAAGTGTTGAAGATGTTATGGTCCCTAGAGGAGAAATCATCTCTATTGATATTAAACAACAATATGATCAAATTTTTGAAGTAATTAAAGAGGAGTCACATTCTAGGTTGCCTGTTTATGAGAAAAATCTTGATAATATAATTGGTTTTTTTCATATAAAAGATTTTATTACTGCCAATAAAGATGAGTTTGTTCTCTCCTCAATTCTTCGGGAGGTTTTGTATGTCGCTCCAAAATCACCAATTCTTGAACTTCTTAAAAGAATGAGAGCATCGCGAATTCATATCGCTCTTGTTGTTGATGGAGTTGGAGGTGTTGATGGTTTGGTAACAATTGAAGATCTTGTTGAAGAAATTGTTGGTGAAATTGAAGATGAACATGATGCGGAAGATATAGATGAAGAAATAATTACAAAAGAAGAAAATTTACTAGAGGTAAGTGCTTCCTATAGAGTTGATGATTTAGAAAAGCATTTCAATGTAAACTTAGATTTTGCTGATGAAGATGAAGTTGAAACTGTAGGTGGTTTAGTTTTTTCAAAGATTAATAGAATACCAAAAAATAACGAAGAATTTAATATTGATGATATAGTTAACATTAAAGTTTTGAGAGCAAATGAAAGAAAAATTTTAACCGTACAAATTAGAAAAATAGTTAATTGATTTTACTGAAATTCTTTATAGTTGGTATATTTTCTGCCTTGCTTTTTCCTCCTTTTTTTATGACCCCTTTGGGTTTTATAATTTTTCCTTACATAATTAATTTATTAAAAGAAAACTCAATAAAGAGAAAAATAAATTACTATTTTTTTATAGGATTTTTTTATGGTCTAGGGTTCTTGTTAGTTTTTTTATTTTGGATTCAGAGTCCTTTTTTTACAAATGATGAAACAAAAAATTTTGCAATACTTTCATTGATGTTGCCAATATTTTTATCTTTATTTTTTGGAATAGGTTTTATTTTTTTTAAATATATAAAAAATAATTTTTATTTAATAATTTTAACGCCTTTTATATTTTTATTTATTGAATTAGCAATTTCTAAAACATTTTATGGATTTCCTTGGGTAACCTATTCTTTAGTACTTTCTAACAATATATTGGGCTTTTATTTTTTAAAATCATTTGGCACATTTGTATCAAGTTATTTAGTTTTAATGATCTTTATAGCACCTTCTTTAATAATTTTTTTGTTAAAGTTTAAAAATGAAAAAATAAAACTTTTTATATTTCACTCCCCTTTTCTTATATGTTTATTTTTTGTTTTCATCTTTAATGAAAATTTTAAAGAACAAGGGAAAATAATAAGTTTTGAAGTTTTTCAAATTTTATCACCCATACAAAATCCAAATAAAAAATTAATTGAGCAAGATATTATTAATAAAATAAATCAGTCGAATGCTGAGTATTTAGTTTTTGCCGAAAATAATTATCCTTATTTGATTTCGGATATTAGTAATTTAAGTATACTTAATTATATCAAAGATAATCAAAAAGTTATAATTGGCGCTTCTAGACTTAATAATAATAAACTTTACAATTCTTTTCTTTATTTAGAGAAAAATAATACTCAAATTTTTGATAAAGAAATACTTGTTCCTTTTGGGGAATTTTTACCTTTTAGAAATTATTTAAAATTTATGGAGAATATAAGTGGAAATATTGATTTTACATCAGGACAAAATAATAGGTTAATTAGTAACAGCGATATAAATATTTTGCCTATAATTTGTTATGAGATAATTTTTAATAAAATTTTAAAAGATATAAACAAAAACAATATTGATATCTTAATAAATATCACCAATGATTCTTGGTTTGGAGACAAAATAGGACCCTATCAACATTTTTATCACTCAAGAATGCGTGCTATAATTTCAAATAAGTTTTTAATTAGAGTATCTAATAATGGTATATCGGCGATAATCGATAATAACGGCAAGATATTACAGTCATCAAAGCTGAATGTTAAAACTAATTTACACAATAAGTTTCATTTAAAATATTCTAATTACCAAAAGTTTATTCATAAAGTTTCTGAAATATATTTAATGATAATTTTTTTAACTTATTTTATTTTTTCAAAA
>VMBT01001538.1_pt1 | contig 12240 bp, 12 predicted proteins | sample 4404301 | NCBI WGS metagenome assembly VMBT01 (sample SAMN12238535, study PRJNA552566) | marine metagenome | isolation source: Coastal seawater | place: USA: coastal Georgia, Sapelo Island | collected 2008-08/2009-08
TCCCATCCCGTTCATTATCTATCCCCGTTCACTTACTACCTATTCAGTCGCAAAGACTCAGAACTTGCAGGAACATTCCATAACGAATGGCAGTCCATTTCTTCAAAAGAACGACAGAATATTTTGTTTGATGGGGTAGCCACATTGGAAATAGATTATGGGGCGCTTTGCCCATATCTAATTTATTCCGAACGTAGTCTTTCTCTCCCCGACAGGCTCATTCCTTTGAGCAAATTTCTTTTACCTGATGTGTTCAAAAACGATCGATGTTCCAGCACTGAAATGAAGCGCATGTTCGGAATTATGTTGATCAGCAGAACTCGACGCGAAGCTCTTCAAATTTTTGGCGGCCCTGTTTCCAATACAAGAGAAATTTTTGAGGCAACTAAAAGACAATTTTTTGAAATCGCCGATGAATTTTGTTCTGGTAAAAAAGATCAAGCCGTTCGGAGGAATTCTATATTTACTCGTGCCGTATTCGAAAAATTTACCGCAGCTAATAAGCCCATTGTAGCAATTCAAAATAGCTTTGTTCTTAAAAAATCAGAGGCACCATTCCTAATGGAAGTAATTTACGACACTCTCGAAGACACGTTTTCCCTGAAAACTATATGCGGTTAACCGGTACTTATTTTTTTGGTTTAAATTTAGTAGCACCCCACCGTATTGTTTACAGCGGAACTTAATATCTAGCGCTTTCCTCGTGCGTCCACTGGCCAAATATCTATGAGGACATCGCCGCGGCACACATGGTAAAAATCGTGCAAATTAACTGTGGGATCACAATGTGGTGTCACACACTCTAACATGTCGCCAAGCTTTAAAGGTTCGGCACCTGCGGGCAGAGAGACGCGACCATGCTCATCACCAGACCAACTATACTCAGAGCCCTCTGGAGCACCTTTTGCAATCCGAGGTTTAGGACCATCAGTGGCAAAGGCTTTAAGACCACCATCTGTAGTTACAAATCCATCATGTTGAGATGAGACAACTGATGTTGCGACGAAAAGAGCATCATGGAATGGCCGTCCGCCATCCTCGCGTAAGCTCACACGATCATAGTCCACATCCATTACAGTAAACGAACCAGCTTGAAGCTCTGCCAATCCCCCAGCAGATGCTTCAAGCGCATGCGTTCCAGTACCTCCACCGGTCATCAGTGCGGGAGGAAGACCGATATCCTTCAGGGCATTTTCGAACTGAAGCATTTGGTCTGCCACTGCCTTAGTGCCAGACATACGTTCTTCAAAGTCGACAATATGTTGCAAGTGGCCAGCATAGCCCTGCAATCCCCCAAACCTTAGAGTTGGAGCAGCCGCTATCTCTCGAGCAAGTGCAACTGCCTGCTGAGCAGAGGGCACCCCAGTGCGTTTTGAGCCCACGTCGATATCAATAAACAACGTTAGATGCTTTTCACCAAACTTTTCTGTAGCTTCTATCAACATGGCAACATTTTCAGGATCATCAACAACTACTGCCAAATCTTCAGCTACTTCATTTAACTCCAATAGACGCTTTATTTTTGACTCTTGCACTACTGGGCTTGTTATCAAAATTCCTGAGACCCCTGCATAACCAAGGGCTTCAGCCTCCCCTAACGTTGCACAACATGCTCCCACAGCTCCCGCCTCAATAAGCATTTTTGCTATTGCCACAGATTTGTGGGTCTTAGCATGCGGCCGCAAGCGCAGTCCTGCTGCCGTGGTCCACTGGATCATTTCCTTGATATTCTGCTCAACAATGTCGAGATCTAACACCAATGAAGGCGTGGAGAGTTTATTGCGGGAGCCCGGTATCCCAATGAGACTGACATTTGGAGAAAGTTCAGCAGTTTCGTGACGCATACGCTTATCCTGTCAGAGAGTGATCAGCCAACAAATGGCAGCCTCAAATTCGATCACGTTTTGCTGTCTGGTTACCTAAGGTATTTTCCAAAGGCAACGAAGGCTACAACACGCGTGATCAACTGTAATTTAGAACTATTAATCTTGAGGTTGTTTTGGATTTAAAAAACCGGTTTTGTCGCCTCTACGTCTTTATTCTCGTGCATGGCCTCAAACCATTTCGCAAGTCCGCTTCTTCCATTACGCCAATTATCATCTGGAAGGCGCCAGTCTGCGTACCCAAGGGCACATACAACAGCAATTGCACCAGCATCCAAACCAGCTGGCTTACCGCCAAGAGCTTTTTCTAAAGAATCATAACAACGGTTAGCACGTTCGGCTTCCTTAGCTATGAGACTCGGGGAACGCTCATCTTCCGACAAACGATTTAACTGCTGAGATCGGATGAAGAGGCTATCCAACAAAAGAGAACCGATTCCTTCTACCTCACGGGCTGCGTCTGCCGCGGCCATATCAGAGGGAAATAATTTGCCGCCAGATTTTTCGTTAAGATAATTAGTAATCAGAAGCGTCTCGCAGAAATAGGCACCTGTATCTGTTTCGAAGCCTGGCACCTTAACTCCCGGACCCTTTCCCTTGAGGGGATTATCAGCTGCATCTAACGGAGCAACATCTATTTCATCTACAGCGAGTCCTGATACGCGAGCAGCCAGAACAGCGCGACGGGCATAGGGAGAATTACCAGTAAAAAAGACTTTCATTGAATAGGAACCTCAAAGGATATTGCAGGGACAAGGTCGGGAGATTAACAACTTGACGCTAGACTTGGGAAGAGGTTAGCCAGGTAATTTAATGATCAGATAACGATAATTTTCAGAAAGTACGTGAACAGATCATTGATACCCAAATACTTTATCTCTTAGCAAAACTTCGTCCGATCAGTTGTTGGTGAACTTGGTTCGTACCTTCCCAAATTTGGGTGATCTTTGCGTCACGAAAGAATCTTTCGGCTGCGTAATCTTCGACATATCCATAACCGCCGTGAAGTTGAACGCACATATCTGCTGCTTTCATCGCGAGGTCAGATGCCCTCATTTTTAGCATGCTGGCTTCAACACCAACATCATCCACACCAGTCTCTAGCATTTGAGATACATGAAAAAGCCACCGCTCACACATCGCTAAATCTGTTGCAATATCTGCAAGCATGAATTGAATGCCTTGGAAGTCCACTATCCTTCGACCTGATTGACGACGTTCATTGATATAATCGACTGCTGCTTCAAAGGCTGCCCTTGCAATACCCAAAGCATGAGCCGCCACACTTGGCCTGGATTTGTTTAGAGCTGCAAAAAGTATCCCGAGGCCGTCGCCAGGGTTTTTAAGTAAATTCTCTCGAGGAACTAAAATACCATTAAAAGCGAGCTCTGCGGTTGATGCGGCTCGATGTCCAAGCTTTTCTTCCAGTCTTAATGTTTCAAGTCCTGGAGCTCCTTTTTCAATTACAAGAGCTGAAATAGCAGCCTTTGCATCATTAATTTCGGACCATTTTCCAAATACCAAAAATACGTCGGCAACATCACCATTAGAAATAAAGCGCTTCCCCCCCTCGATCCGGATCTTGTCTCCCTCTGGAATAAACTTTGTGCGCATTCCTGTTGCGTCTGATCCTGCATCAGGCTCTGTGATGCATAAAGCGGCTAGTCCGCCAGAAGCAATTTGAGGTAAAAACCGCTGTTTTTGGTCGTCAGAACCAAAATCTATTACTGGCTTAATCGCATGAAAGACAGTTGACCAGATTATGCCAGTAGACGCGCAGGCAGCAGCAATCAAACGAGCACACTCGATATAAACCTCATATCGCATGCCAGCACCGCCGTAGGCTTCTGGGATAAATAAGCCATTTAATCCAAGAGAATTTATGGCCTCGACGTTAGTCCATGGAAAAGTTTTTGTTTTGTCATACTCTGCAGCCCTTGGAGCTATTTCTTCCCGTGCCAACCTCGAAACTGATTCAATTACCGCAGCTTCATCTTCAGCCCAGTTATGACTCGCATCTAAACGTTCAAAAACTTTCATTAGACCTGCTCCACACGATCACTTTAACAATAAAACTATGCGCAGATATTGCCGAGCTCATTTTTGCGGGCGACGATGTCGTCTGTAAAACTCGGAGCTTCATTTATGACAAACCTTATCAGTATTGAAATCCACGAACAGCAGCCTTTTGCTGAGGGGACAAGCTTTGGCGAAGTTGGAAGCTACGAATTACTCAAAGGAAGAGCTCACTTTAGAGTTGATCCACTAGCTCCAGCACAAGCCGATGTGGTTGACATAGATAAGGCTGAGCCAGATGCCAATGGCTTCGTTAGATTTGCAACTGACTTTTCTATCCTTAAGCCTTTAGATCTAACGAGGGGAAATTCGGGATTACTTTTCGATACTGGCAATCGCGGGAATATGCGAGCGATACAGTATTATTGTGATGCGCCACCCACGAATGACCCTCGGACCTTGGCTCATGCCGGAAATGGTTTTTTATTTCGACGAGGATATACCGTTGTGGCTGCTGCATGGCAGGGGGACCTCTTACCAGGGCAAGGGCGGATGCTGCTTGACCTTCCAGTGGCAAAAAATGCGGATAAACCAATTACTGGTAAGGTTCGCACCGAATTTATAGCCAGCAATGCTGGCATTTATTGCTTCCCTCTTTCAGGACGATCATCCACACGATCACATCCTGCCATTTCATTAAATCAAGACCATGCCACGCTTACACGGCGCCAATATCAGACTGACAAACGCCAAATTGTTCCTAACCACCTATGGAGTTTTGCACGTGTCGATGTAGGCGGAGGTCTTCACGCAACAGGTGCCGAACATGGATTTGCGCCAAGTCTAGAGCACATCTACCTACCAGGAGGCTTTGAGCCTGGCTGGATCTATGAAATTGTCTACGAAGCTAGAGACCCCCTGGTAATGGGCCTCGGTCACGTAGCAATTCGCGACTTTGTAAGCTTCCTTAAATACGAGCAAACAGACGAAGCTAATAAGCCTAACCCCTTAATTGGTGGCATCGAAAGAGCTTATGTGTACGGACGCTCCCAAACAGGTCGCTTAATTCGTGATTTTATCTGGCGAGGCTTTAATGAAGATGCATCGGGAAGAAAGGTATTTGACGGAGCTCTACCTCACGTATCTGGCGCAGGAGGAAAATGGCTTAACCAACGCTTTGCTAACGCAGTCGTAGCTGGCGGACAGCAGCATGAAGACCACTACTGTCCAGCAGACCGTTTCCCGTTCGCTTATTCTGAGACAACGGATCACAACACAGGAAAAACTGATACCATTCTGAAGCGACCAACCACCGACCCATATGTAATTCATACGCAAACTGCCACAGAGTACTGGCAGAGACGAGGAAGCTTAGTTCATACCGACACATTAGGTAATGATTTAGCTATACCTGAAAAGGTAAGAATCTACGCTTGGGCATCAACCCAACATACATCTGATCCAAACTTGATAAGGCCGCAAACAAGTGACGGAGTTAATTATCTCAATGTTGCTCAAACATCGATGCTTTTTAGAGCAATGCTAGATGCAATGGATGCATGGGTCACAAATGGCACTCCACCACCTCCTTCAGCAATCCCTAAAAGATCAGAAGGAACACTCATCGAATATGAAGAGTGGAAAACGCAATTTCCAGCCATACCAGGCCAGTTAATTCCTAATAGTGCAAACCAACTACCACTAATGGATTTTGGCCCAAATGAGTTAAAGGGATTCCTAGAGAGAGAGCCTCCAACGGTCATTAGTGAAGCCGCCTATAAAGTTCTTGTTCCCGCTGTCGATGAAGATGGAAATGAAGTGGCAGGGGTGCGTTGCCCAATGGTTCAAGCTCCATTGGGCACATATACTGGCTGGAATATCAGGAAACGAGGAATAGGCGGCGGAGCCATGCATGAATTTTCTGGAAGCTATATCCCGTTACCAGAGACCCCAGAAATTCGAACAGCAACCGGTGACCCTAGAGAGTCGATCTTAAGTCGATATAAAAACGCTAAAAGCTACATCGAAGCAATTGAAACTGCCGCGAGAAGTCTCGTACAAGCCGGATTTATGTTAGAAGAAGATGTTAGTCGTTGCATTGCAAGGGCAAAAAATTGGAGCACCCCATTGCACGATATCAAAGGACTTTGAAGATATTCGTTCATATGTCATTTTGTTAACTCTTCTTGGGAGAAATCTTAATGAAACTTGAAGAATTTAAGGAATCTCTGGCGCGTGATGGCTTCGAAATGCGGGAAGCTGAAATGGCACCTGGAACAATCAACGAAGAACATTCACATCCCTTTGATGCTCGATTGTATGTTCTCTCTGGACAATTAACTGTCGAATACGAAGGCAAAACTAGCACTTGTGGGCCAGGTGATACCTTTTCGCTTTCTGCCAATATCCCTCATACAGAGCGGGTTGGTGAAGAAGGTGTTACCTACCTAGCTGGCCGACGCCCAGCCTAAATTCAAATGCAGAAAGTCCATACCTCAGCATCTCCACAAGAGCGAGCTGCCGCCCTAATTTCAATACTAGACGCAGCAGCGCCTCGCATAGAAGCTGAGCGCAAAATGCCGTCAGATGTGCTAGCAGCAATGCATGACGCAAGGATTTTTCGAGTTCTTCTCCCCAAGTCTGTCGGCGGTGACGAGGCAGATCTCGTAACTTTCGCCGAAACCATCGAAACATTGGCACAAGGCGATGCGAGTGCAGCTTGGGTCTCTGGTCAAGGCGGTGGATGCGCTCTCTCTGCAGCATTTCTCAAACCACAAGCACAAAAAAAATGGTTTGGACCGAAAAATGCCGTTTTAGCCTGGGGTGCAGGTATCCAAGGTAAAGCGGTAAAGGTCGAAGGTGGCTATCGTGTTTCTGGCCGATGGATGTTTAATAGTGGAAGCAGACATGCCACCATTCTAGGGGGGCACTCATTTGTAGTAGATAACGCAGGAGCTCCAATCCTACGCGCAAATGGCAGTAAACTTGACCGTACTGTTTTGATCCGTCGTGATCAGGCAAAAATAGATGACAACTGGCATGTGATGGGACTCTCTGGAACTGGTAGTGATACCTTTGAAATCAAAGATTTATTTGTTGCTGAAGAAGATACAATTGACCGTGAAAACCTTGATGAGCTTCAAGAAAACGCCTCAATTTATCTCTTCCCAGGTACAGTTGTTTATGGCGTGGGGTTTTCTGCACTACAACTTGGCATAGCCCGAAGAATGCTGACGGAACTCCGCTCTCTGGCTATGACAAAAACCCCTAGAGGGGTTGCCGTATCTCTACGTGAAAATCCGGTATTTCAGCAATTATTATCACGCCTAGAAGCTCGGCTTCGATCAGCCCGCGCCTATCTAATGAGTGAGGCCCTGTCCGCTCAACAAGCAGTATCAGCTCGAGGAGCAGTTACAATTGATGAGCGTGCCAGACTAAAACTTGCATCAGTACATTGTATTCATGAAGGTGTGGACATCGTTCACGAGGCTTATCGAGCCGCTGGATCAACTGCAATTTTCAAGTCAGGGCCATTTGAGCGAAGGCTACGTGATGCCTTATCTGCATCCCAACAGACACAAGCTAGAGCCGAAAATTTTGTAAACCTTGGTCGTATCCTTTTGGACTTAGACCCGGGAAATACTGCTTTTCTCTGATGAGCGATCTTATGAGACCAAATAAGCACATGCAGTACGCTTTGGACCTCGCCTCCAAGGCGAAAGATGAGCCTGGCACGTTACCCTATGCGGCGGTAGTTGTTTTGGAAGATAACATCATTGGAGAGGGTATTAACCAAGCGCCTCGGTTATTTGACCCAACTTCCCACGGCGAAGTTGAAGCAATAAAAGATGCTTGCAGACGTCTCCAGACTACAGATTTATCTGGAGCCATAATCTACACCACCGCAGAACCATGCTCTATGTGCGTATCGACTATGATCCTCACGAATATTTCAAAACTCGTTTACGCTGCAGACTGGCAAGACTCAACCGACTTCATGGCTACAATGGCCGCAGATCAACCAAGTCTCAAACGTCGCTACAATGTAGTTCAATTAAGAGAACAGGTAGCGTTGCCCCCGGAAAAGCGCGATATGCTTGTTGAGCGTATGGGTGCAAAAGAAGCTATTTCGATCTTCAAAGCTTTCGCAAATTCGCGCAAATAATCAGGGTGTAATTGCAGCACCGCCATCAATACTCAATACCTGGCCAGTCATATACGCCCCAGCCTTTGATGATAAAAAAAGCGCAGCGCCAGCAATCTCATCAGGATGCCCAAAACGGCGGAGCGGCAGTTTATTATTCATCTGATCCAGCCGGACCGGGTCCGTCCAAAGTGCTTTCGCAAAATCTGTTTTTATAACACCTGGAGCAATAGCGTTTACCCGTACTCCTTTTGCACCATATTCGAGAGCAAAGTTGCGGGCCATTTGATGTTCCGCAACCTTGGACACGGCATAGGCAAAAAGCTCAACTGAACCCTGTAAGCCTGCAATTGAAGCAATGATAGTCACCGAACCTTTGCCTCGTTCAGCCATACCGGGAATGACCATATTACAGAGCCAAAAGGTTGAACGAACATTAGTCTCCATAACCTTATCCCAGGCGGAATCTGGCATGTCTTTAGATGGTCCATAATACGGATTAACGGCAGCATTTGGGACCAATATATCGATGGGACCGAGTTCTTGTTCCGTTTGCGATACTAGAGACTGAAGTTGCTCTTTATGACCGACATGGCACGGTATCGCTATCGCTTTGCCGCCTCTATCTGCGTAGTCCCTATTAATTTCCTCGGCTACAGCATCACAGACATCAGATTTACGACTGGACACTACAACTTTGGCACCATACTGCGCCATTCGCGCCGCAATTGCCTTACCAATACCCTTGGTTGAGCCGGTTATAAGAGCTGTCTGACCAGAGAGGTCAAATAAATCGTCCATCGGTTATCTCTCTCAGCAAGTAATGTAATTACAAGCTCTAATGCGAATTAGTCTCGTGAGACTACTTTTTGTGATTGTTCTCCTAGGCCTTCGATACCAAGACGCATTTCATCACCTACTTGGAGAAATTGTGGCGGGTTCATGCCAGCACCGACACCGGGAGGTGTTCCCGTCATGATCACATCGCCAGGCAACAGCGTCATATACTCAGATACGAAGCTAACGATTTTCTTAATTCCAAAGATTAAAGTGGACGTAGTACCGTCTTGAACACGTTTACCATTCACCTCTAGCCAGATTGAGAGATTTTCAGGATTTGGGACCTCATCTTTGGTAACTAGCCAAGGTCCAACTGGAGCAAAATTGTCTCCGGACTTTCCTTTGGTCCACTGACCTCCTGGCCGTTCAGTTTGGAATTCGCGCTCAGAAACATCATTGCCCACGGCATAACCAGCTACATGCTGCATAGCATTCTCTTCTGAAACGAAGGATGCCTCAGTCCCAATAAAGATTACCAGCTCAACTTCCCAATCAAGTTTGGTTGAATGAGGAGGCTTGATCACCGGTCCACTTGGGCCGGTATAAGCCGTTGAGGATTTTAGGAAGATAATTGGCTCAGAAGGAGGTTCCATTCCAACTTCAGCTGCATGATCTGAGTAATTCAAACCAATACAGACCACCTTTGAAGGGTCTGCCACAGGTGCTGCTAATGCAGGTGCGCCTTTAACCCTGGGCAAGCTCTCAGGATCAATCGCTGCAAGTAAGGTCAGCCCCTCTGGAGAGATAGCCTCAGAGTCAATGTCAGGAACGACACCGCCCAAGTCGCGAATGGAACCCGAAGCATCAATAATCCCGGGGCGAATTTCATCGCCAGCTACGTAACGAAGCAATTTCATTTGATCAAATCCTTATTCGGCTAAAACCGTTTATTGTACACCACGACCGGCAATACCGCTGGCCACTAAATCGGAAATATCGTTCTCATTGAGACCCCATTTGCTCAAGATTTCATCTGTGTGTTGGCCGATTGAAGGAGCTTCATCCAAGTCGTCCCCGCCCTCAATTTTACGAAACCCAGGAATGTTGCACATAGGAAGATCTCCCTCCATTCCCTGATGAGCAATCCAAGAAATTGAATTCACTTCTTTGACGTGCTTGTCTTCCATAAAATCATCATATGTGGAAACAGGAGCATTCATCACCCCAGCTTCCGTGAGAGCTGCAGCCCATTCTTCTGTTGTTTTTTTCAAAAACTCCGCGCGCACCATAGGCATTAGAACCTTCTCTTGATCAATTCGTTTTTCACGACTGTCAAAGCGAGGATCTGTTGCCCACTCCTCCTTGTCGAGAACTTTACAAAGCCCAACGTAATGGTGCTCGCGCATGGCAGTTACGTTAATATATCCATTAGAAGTCTTCATCGTACCAACAGGTACGTACAAAACCTGAGGCTGGCCACCCTCCAGATAATGTTCCATAACTTTCGCCGCCTGAAATGCAGCCGCTGACTGCATTAAAGAGCAATCAATGTATGACCCTTCCCCAAACCGAACCTTTCGCATTAGGGCGGCAGAGATAGCCTGGAATGCGTATAAGCCGGTCATTACATCAACTGCAATCATTCCTATACGTTGAGGGGTTCCTTCTTCATCGCGGTTAATAGACATCCAACCGGAGAATGCTTGGATAACAGAATCAGTAACGGGCAGCTTATTGTAAGGGCCCTGCTGACCGAATCCTGTGACTGATAGATAAACCACATTGGGATTGACCTTCTTAACGTCATCATAAGAAAGTCCGAAACGTCCCATTACGCCTGGTCTAAAACTCTCAACTATTACATCAGCTTCTGCGGCAGCCTTCTGAACTAGTTCCTGCGCCTTTTTTTCCTTCATATTAAGTGAAACAGAGCGTTTACCTCGATTAAAGATAATCGCATGAGCGCAAGTATCACCGTACATCTTACCTAGCGTGCGACCCCAATCGCCGTCGAGCGGCTCTACCTTAGTAACCTCTGCTCCTTGTTGCGCTAACAACATAGTAGAGTGAGGTCCCGCCACGCCTTGAGTCATATCCAAAACTTTAAAACCTTCAAAAGGCAAACGCTGGGCACTCATTGGCGATCTTTCCTCCAAATTAATTCTTGTCTTTTAACCAAACCGATTTAATCGTGAGCCACAATCCCCGTCAATCTCGAAGCTCCACACTAACCTTTCGCAATGAAATTTATTTTGTGTTACACACTCGAAATCTCATGAGGGTAGGAACCTTAGATAGATGATCCGTTATACATTGATGTGCGACAAGGACCATGATTTTGAAGGATGGTTCCCGGGAATAGAGGCATGCGATAAGCAGCTTTCAGCTGGGCTAGTAAGCTGCCCAGACTGCAACTCAACAAAAGTTCGTAAGGCCCTTATGGCACCAGCAGTTGCTACTAAAAAACAAGACTCAGCAATGGATAAGCGCCAGGTAGCAATGGCGGCTCAGCAAGCCGTAATGGCCAAGCTGAGGGAGCACGTTGAAAATAATTTTGAACACGTGGGCGATCAGTTTCCAGAAGAAGCTCGCAGAATTCATTATGGTGAAACTGAAAAACGGGACATTTATGGAGAGGCTTCAGTTGAAGAGGCGCGCGAACTTGTTGAGGAAGGTGTTGAAATAGCGCCACTGCCAGGCCCTACTAGAACTGACGCATAAAGCTAAACCATATGGACCATAACTAGAATATATCCTCACAAAGTGCTTGGTCCCAAAGCTTATCCTGTGTGAAAAGAAATCAAGTCTGCCATAACCACATAGCAGATGCCCAAGGTCATAACTGCGCCGCCAAATGTTGCGTACATCGCTTTCCTCCCAATGCGAGGTCTCAACGGAGCGCCTCCATCATGACCAGACTGAGGATTTTCTGTTCTCGAAACTCCAAAAGGTAAAGCTAGGAAAAAACAGAACCACCAAGACAAAACAAAAACGACAACTATCGAGGCTATCGACATATTCAATCCGCCCACATGTTAAAAAAACTGTTTTATCGATAAATGCTATTCGTTCTTCAGCGGTCAATACCTCAGAATCACAACAAATTACCTGAGGAAACAAAAAGTACGTGAATATCTATTTCTTCCTCTCAGTCGCAGCTATCACACTCATCGCAACCACTATAATCGCGCTTCCACCTATTGTGGGACCGTCCGGAAGCTCGAAATAGAGAAGATATCCAAGAACCGCCGCGAATGGGAGGCGAAGATAGTCAAACGGCATAACCAAGCTCGCATCACCCGCCCCAAGAGCACGCGTTAAGCACATATGGGCAGACAGTCCTGATAAAGCCAACAATGCTACCCATGGAAGCTCCTGAATTGGTGGATCAACCCAAAAATACACCGCCGGACCTGC
>VMBT01001539.1_pt1 | contig 12239 bp, 9 predicted proteins | sample 4404301 | NCBI WGS metagenome assembly VMBT01 (sample SAMN12238535, study PRJNA552566) | marine metagenome | isolation source: Coastal seawater | place: USA: coastal Georgia, Sapelo Island | collected 2008-08/2009-08
AAACTCTTAGAGTTCGTTAAACCTGAAAATAATTTTACATTAGATAATGTCCCACAAGCACCAGATTATAATTTGAAAGATAATTGGTTAGCTCTACCAGATACTAAAGGGTATGAACTTTTAGTTCCTTCTTCTGAATATTCATCGGTTAATGATAGTGATATAGATGTTTTTTATATACATCCAACAGGGTTTTTTGAAAAAAAATGGAATTTTAATTTAAATAAAGCATCGTCAGCATATGAGAGAAGCGAGGTAATGCTTGCCAATCAAGCCTCAGTATTTAATGGGTCTTGTAACATTTATGCTCCTGAATATAGGCAGGCTACTTATTATTCATTTTTTTCAAACCACACCAATGGTACTGATGCTCTTGATGTTGCTTATAGCGATGTTGAAGCAGCATTTGATTTTTATATTGAGAATTTTAATCAAGGCAAACCTTTTTTTATTTATGGACATAGCCAAGGTGCATTACATGGCCAAAGGTTAATTTACAATAGAATTATAAATACCAAACTAATAGATCAGTTTATTAACGCTTATTTAATTGGCTATATAATCCCAGAAACAGCATTTCCAAAATTATTTAGCAATCTATCAGTATCGAAAATTGAATCAGATAATCGTTCAATTATCTCATGGTCTACTGTAGTTGAAGGTTTTAAAAGAACTAGAGAAAAAACACCGCATTGGACGCCTGATGGTTGGAGTTTTCAAAATATGTCACAAAAAATTATTGGCTCCAATCCATTTAATTGGAGCTCAAGCCCTGAATGGGTTAATCAGGATGATAGCCATTGTTCGATAATAAATAAATCAAATAATGATGTATTTACAGATTTAACTATAATGGAACATACCAACTCTAAAAAGAGGATTGGTCTAACTAAAGTTCAAAATTTTAGCTCTAGAATTAATAATGATAGTGGTTTGCTGGAAACTAAAGGTGAGTTAATTGATAAGATGAGAAAAATGCGCAGCTTTACCGGTGATCTTCATTCTTTTGATGTTATGTTATTTTGGGGATCCTTAAGACATAACATTGATACAAGAATTAAAGCATTTACAAAGTGACAACATATAAACAAAATTTTAATGAAAGTTATGCAAATAATAACGGTGTTAAAATTTTTTATAGAGACTATGGGCCAATAGATGGGATTCCTATCCTGTTGGTTCAAGGATTAGGTGGTCAGCTTTCTTTTTGGCCTCCTCATTTACTTTCATTCTTAACTGAAAATGGATTTAGACCAATCGTATACGATAATAGGGATGTCGGTCTCTCATCACGTTTTTATAATAAATCATTCACTTTTTTAAATTATTTAAAATATTATTTAAGACTTCCTATCAATAGTGAATATTTAATAGATGATATGGCTGATGATGGTATATCTGTACTTAATGCCTTAGATATTGATAGAGCTCATGTTTTAGGGATTTCAATGGGCGGTATGATTGGGCAAATCATAACTTCTAAATTTCCAGAAAGGGTAATTAGCTATACACAACTAGCCTCCACAATACTTACACCAAGCCCACTTAATGGCCCAAGTATGACTATCAGAAAACTAGTTCTTAAAAGAAGCATGAATCCAAATGCAACTATTGAAGAAAAATTAGAAAGAGCATTAAGAATTTATTCTGAGTTAAGTATATTTGATTATGATTATTTAAAAACAGAGGTATCAGAATTTTTTCTAGCCAATATCAAAAGGGGTGGTGATGATAATGGTTTTGGTAGGCAAGTAACAGCAATATTAGCTACAAGAGACAGAATTAAGAAAGTTAGAAAAATTAATAGACCTACTCTAATAATACATGGCGATAAAGATCCTATGATAAAAGTTAAAAATGCATACATAGCTCATGAAAACATCCCTAATAGTAAATTAATAATTGTTAAAGGTATGAAGCATTTAATTGAAGAGCCTGTTTTCCATGAATTTAAAGAAGATCTATACGAGCATTTAATTAATAGTAATGTTAACAACTAGATTTAAGATAAATTATTCTATTGGGGCTATTGCAAATGGTATTAAAACTGATGCCTTTACATTTTTTCTTCTATTCTTTTATTCAAGAGTTATTGGTTTAGATCCTTTATTAGCATCTAGTGCTATTGCTTTAGCATTAATCATTGATTCAATCACTGATCCTTTAATGGGTGCTATTTCAGATAGAACAAAAACAAGATTTGGAAGAAGGCATCCATATATGTTGGTTTCATTTATACCTATTACCTTTTTCTATATATTGTTATTTTCACCACATGAAAGCTGGGAGCTATCTCAAAACCAATTGTTTTGGTGGATGTTTTTATGTGCAACTTTTACTCGAATTGGAATAACGCTATTTGAAGTTCCGCATAGATCTTTTGGTGCTGAAATTTCCAATGATTATCATGAAAGAACAAAATTATTTTCATGGCGTGAATTGTTTGCATGGACCGCAGGTATATCTAATGCTTTTTTTGCATATTTTGTTTTTTTTAGATCCACTCCTGAATATCCTCAAGGACAACTAAATCCAGAAGCATATTTTGACTTAGCATTGCTTGGGGGTTTCGTTATGGCTGTTAGTATTATCTTTTCTACTATTTCAACAAGGAATGAGGTAAATAATTTATCCTCTTGGGAAGGTACAACTCAATTAACTCAAATTTTAAATGAGATACGTATAGCTCTTACTAATAAATCATTTCTAATTTTTTTCTTTGGGAATCTTTCATTATCAATTTGTTGGGGGCTATTAAATAATCTTACATTATTTATAAATACAGATTTTTGGGGACTTAAAGGCAAGCAGATTACTATTTTTTTATTTATTTATTTTTTTTCTGCATTCATAGCATTTGCTCTAACTCCTAAGCTTGTAAAGATATTTGATAAACGAAATTTTGTGATGATATGTATATTTGGTGTTGCATTTTCAAGTCCAATTGCATTTATTTCATATAATCTTGGTATCACTCCTGATAAAGGATCTACAGAATTAGTATTTTTTTTATGTGTACCTTTATTTTTTGTAACCCTACTTTCGATAATGGGAAATATGACCAGAGACTCTATGATTGGTGATATTGCTGATGAAGTTGAGCTTAATAGCGGGAGAAGGCAAGAGGGCATACTATACTCATCTGTATCATTTATTCAGAAAGTAAATACAGCAATAGGAAGTATAACTGCTGGAGTTGTTTTGTCATTTATAGATTACTCAACAGATAGCCCAACTAATGAACAAACTTATTCTTTATTTTTTGTTCAAGGTGTAGTGGGACCAATATTGTTAATTATTCCTATATTTATTTTTTTCTTTTACAGTTTAGATAAAAAACGACATTCAGAAATAATTAATAAACTACAAATTAAATCAGATTAGGCTTTCAGCAGAATCCATCATTCTATTCCACGTAGTTTTATCTGCAGTGGTAGAGTCTTTTGAGCTAAAGTTCTCTATGAATAAGCATATGTTAGATTCTAAGGAATTTTCATTAGAAGATAATTTATTAAATTTATTTGATAACAATTCAAGCTGAATTTGATTTCTGAGCTCAAGATTCTTTTTTAATGAATCTTTGCCAGCTAGTAATTCCATTTGAACACATGCTTTTTGAAAAGTCTTTTTGTTACTTTTTGAGTTTAAGTATGATCTTTCAATTGAATCCTTAATGGGTTTTGGATAATTATTAAGATCTAAATTTGTATCAGGTTTACTTATTAATTCAAATATTTGTTTATAAGCTAGAAGTTTATTAGTTTTAGAGATTTGCTTCTTGTGCTCAACTTTATTTTTTAAAGCTTTTTGTAAAGATTTATATTCATCTGTTTTAGATAATTTTTTATTATCATTTAAAGCTTTTTCAATATCATTTATAGACACTTCGGAATTATTAATATTATTTAATATTTCATTTAGTTGATTTTTGGCATCTTCTATTTCTTTGTTTTTTTCTGTAAAAAATCTGTCAGCATTATTATTAAAATCAGACCATAATTTTGATTCTATTTTTCTCGGTAGTCTTCCAATCTTTGACCATTCAGCTTTTAGGTTATTAAATGCAGAAATGTTGGCATCGTTATCTTCATTGTTAAGTTCTTTTACTTTTGCAATTAAAGCTAGTTTTAATTCTTTTATATGTTTATCTTGTTTTTTAATTTGATCATTTAAAGGCTTTCTTGCTCTAAAAAACTCTTGCTTAAGGTTTTTAAAATCTTCATCTAATACAGGAGCAAATTTTTGCCATTCTTCATATGTATTTCTAAGAAAATTAATTATTTCTATATTATTAGGCCATTTTTTTGAATTGTTTGAAGTATATATATCAATAGAATTAATGATTTCTTTTCTTTTATTCGCATTTTCAATTTTAATTTGCTTAAGCTCATTAAAAAAATCTTTACATGGTTCCCATGCTATATTTGTAAGCTTGTTAAATTCGTTCCATTGATCTCTTGATGCTGGTTTTGATGTATGGTCAAGATGTTGCCATTTTGATTGAATGTCATGAATAAGATTTGCTTGATGCTTTGGCTTGTCATTAGGTTTTTCAGCAATAGTTTTTAATTCATTTATTAGGTCATTTCTTTTAGGGTTAGCAGCAAAAGCTGAGACATCATCAAAGTATCTAGATTGTGCAAGTGAAAAATTTAATTTATGTCTAAGCTTATTTGGGACTTTTTTAAGTTTCTTTGATTCATGTAATACGGATCTAACAAGCTTTTGAGCATTTTTTATTGACCCATCTTGAAATAGTTTTTCTGCTTTATCTAATTCTTTAAATAAATCTTTATTAGTTTCCACAATAATTCCTTTATGACGTTTATAATTATACTAAATGAAAAAGCGAATTCTAACAGGTATTACAACTACAGGTACACCTCATATAGGTAATTATTTAGGCGCAATCAAACCAGCTCTTAAATTAGCTGCTGAAAATGATGAATCATACTTTTTTTTAGCTGATTATCACGCAATTATAAAAAATACAAATAAAGCAGAGGTTAATGATTCTGTAAAATCTGTTGCAATTTCATGGTTAGCATCTGGATTAGACATAGATAAATCTTTTTTTTATCGACAATCAGATATTCCAGAAATATTAGAATTAAGTTGGATTTTGTCTTGTGTTACAGCAAAAGGTCTGATGAATAGATCACATGCATATAAAGCAGCTGTATCAACAAACGAGAGCAAAGACGAAGACAAGGGTATTACAATGGGTTTGTTCTCTTATCCTATTTTAATGTCTGCTGATATTCTTATGTTTAATGCCACCCATGTTCCTGTCGGGGCTGATCAATTGCAACACATAGAAATGACAAGAGATATAGCTGGTAGGTTCAATCATATCTATAAAAAAATATTCAATCTTCCTGAAGCTATTATTGGAGATGACATTAAAACTATACCTGGATTGGATGGAAGAAAGATGAGTAAATCATATAAAAATATAATTCCATTACTATCCGATGAGAAAACTTTAAAAAAATCTATTATGAAAATAGTAACAAATTCCTTAGAACCTGGTGAAAAGAAAGATTCCAATGGCTGTACTGTTTTTTCATTATATTCTGCATTTGCAACAAGCGATGAGATTAGTTCACTGCAAGAGAAATACGACGATGGTATAGGCTGGGGTGATGCTAAAAATCTTTTATATAATAAAATTAATAACGAAGTTCAACATATCAGAGATAAATATAATGAATTAAATGATAAACCTCATATCATTAATGATTTATTAAATGAAGGTGCAAACAAAGTTAGACCTCAAGCTAAGGAATTTATAGGTGAAATCAGAGATCTGATAGGTATTTCGAAAATATAACTATGAGTAAATCCGCTGGCTCAAGCTGGTTAAAGTTTGGCTTATTTTCAGTTGGTTTAGGTCAATCATTTGTTTTTGTTCTTGTGCCGCCACTGGCAAGAGATTTAGGTTTATCTGAATTTCAAGTTTCATTAATATTTGCTTTTTCAGCGGTTGCATGGGCTTTAACAAGCGCTATGTGGGGAAGGGCTAGCGATAAATATGGTAGAAGAAATATTGCTATATTAGGCTTGTTAGGATACGCATTCTCTTTAATAGCTTTAATTACTCCTTTATTTTTAGCTGAAAAAAATATATTAAATATTACATTTTTATTTCCAATGCTCATTTTAGGAAGACTGGTTAATGGACTAGTAGGTTCAGCTACTAGGCCTGCTGCTTTTGCGTATGTTGCTGACACTACATCTAAAAGTAAACGAACAGTAAAATTTGCAAGACTTGAATCAAGCTTTTTAATAGGGACTGTTTCAGGTCCATTGATTGGAGGTTTTCTCATATTAATATCAAATGAAGCTCCTTTTTATATTTTTAGTTTAATTGCTCTCATCGCATCAATCGGAATCTATAAAAATGTTGATAATATTCCTCAAAAAACTAAAGAATCTAATATTAATAAAATTAGCTGGCTAACAGATTCAATTTGGCCTTTTTTACTTTTAGCATCAATTACGAGCTTTTGTAATGCATCCTTATTCCAATCAATTGGTTTTTATGTAAATGACTCTTTTTCTTCACTAGATGACCTTGCCATAATTGTTAGTATTACTTTTACTTTATTATCAATATCATCAATTGTTAGCCAGTACCTATTCACAGATCAATTTCCATTAGCTCATTATAAACTACTGATTTACGGTTCATTAATGATGGTTCTATCATATATATCAATGGGTTATTCAGATAAAATATCTATTTATTATTTATCAATCATAATGAACGGTTTAGGGATTGGAATGATTAGACCAGCTATATCATCAAGCCTTTCAATCTCTCAATCACCAGAAAATCAAGGCTCAGCTGCAGGTTATCTCGGATCAGTCATACCTATAGGCCATTTAATGACTCCATTTGTGGCAATGCCTATTTATGGAATTAATCCTAGTTATTTGTATTATTTTAGCTCTATGCTGTGTGTTTTATGTATCATATTCATTATTAGTCATCCAATTTTTAAGAAATCAGGTTATGAGAAAAGCATTACTTCTAGTTAACTTAGGTACGCCAGACAAACCTACATACTTTAGTGTATTTAGGTATTTAAGAGAGTTTTTAACAGACGGCAGGGTAATAAATATAAACCCTCTATTAAGATTTTTTCTTGTTACTTTTATTATTGTCCCGTTTAGATCTTTTGGCTCATCAAAACTTTATAAACAGCTATGGACTGAAAATGGTTCTCCTCTATTATTTCACACCAAAGAATTAGCTAATAAACTAGATCATATATCTGATTACGATGTTTATTATGCTATGAGGTATCAAAAACCATCCTTAAAAAAAGTTATTGATAAAATCATGAGATCTAATCCAGATGAGATTATTATTTTACCTTTGTTTCCGCATTATGCTGCAGCTACTACAGGTTCTGTTTTTCAAGAAGTTCAAAAATATATATCTAAGTATTGGGTAGTTCCAAAAATAACTTTCATTAATCAGTTTTATGATAATAAATTATTTATACAATCTTGGGCTGAGAAGGCTAAAAAGTTTGACTTAGATTCATTTGATAAAATTATATTCAGTTACCATGGCATACCTAATTCTCATGTTGATAATGTATATTTTGATTCGATGTGTTCTGATCATGATTGTGAGATTGCCATAACAGATGAAAATAAATTTTGTTATAAGGCTACGTGTTATGAAACGACTAGGTTGCTTGCTAATGAATTAGAAATATCATCAGATAAAATCGTTACATCATTTCAATCCAGATTAACAAATAAATGGTTAACACCTTTCACTGATGAAGTCCTTGAAGATTTTTCAAAAAATGATGTCAAAAAAGTTTTAATTTTTTCACCGGCTTTTACAGCTGACTGTTTAGAAACAATCATTGAGCTTGGTGTTGAATATAAGGAAATGTTTCTTGAGATGGGAGGTGAGGAGCTTGAATTTGTTCCTTCACTGAATTCCTCTGATAGTTTTGTTCAAGCATTATCTGATATAGTAAGTAAGAGGTAATATTGAATGTTTAAGGACAATTTATTAAAAAATAAATCCATACTGGTTACTGGTGGTGGAACTGGTCTTGGAAAAGAAATGGCTACACATTTTGCTTCGCTTGGTGCAAAAATTTATATATGCGGTAGGAGAGAAAACGTATTAAAAGATACAGCAGATGAAATCACATCAGAATATGGATCAGAGGTTGTGTATAGACCGTTAGACATAAGAGCATCTGCAGATGTCGATAACTATATTGAAGAAATTTTTCAAGATCAGCCACTTGATGGGTTGGTAAATAATGCAGCAGGGAATTTTATTTCTCCAACTAAAGACCTATCCCCAAAAGGATTTGATGCTATTGCTAACATAGTTTTTCATGGTACTTTTTATGTAACTCATTCTGTTGGAAAAAGATGGATTGAATTAAATCATCCGGGCTCTATTATTTCAATTTTAGCGACTTGGGTCTGGACTGGATCACCATATGTAGTTCCATCAGCAATGTCTAAAACAGGACTTCACGCTATGACTCAATCTTTAGCAGCAGAATGGGGAAAGTATAAAATAAGAGTTAATGCTATTGCTCCTGGACCATTTCCAACAAAAGGGGCATGGGATAGGCTCAATCCAAAATCTGATGGAGATAATAGTATGGCTGAAGGTACGATACCTCTAGGCAGGGTTGGAAAAATGAGTGAACTACAAAATTTAGCATCATTTTTAATGTCTGATGGTTGTAATTATTTGACTGGTCAAACTATTGCAATTGATGGCGCTCAATATTTAACAGGTGGAGGAACATTTTCTGGATTATCAAAACTTACCGATGAAAATTGGGATGAAATTAGAAATATGATAAAGGCATCTAACAATAAAGATAAAAAAGATAGAAAGGCATAAACAATAGAGGGAGAGATTTATGGATAACGAAATATACAATGATTTAAATAAAATACTTGAAAATCAAAAGAGTTTTTTTAAAAAAGAAGGTCCTCCAGATCTTGCTCTTAGAGCTGATAGGTTAAATAGATTAAAAGACTTGATAATTGAAAATAGGTATAAAATAGTTGATGCTTTAAATGAAGATTTTGGTGTAAGGTCTAAATCTGCATCCATGGCATCTGATGTTTATACAATTATTCCTGCAATTAATCATGCTATAAAAAATCTTAAAAAATGGACTAAAAGAGTGAATAGAAAAACTAATTTTCCGTTTAATCTTACTGGTGGCAAATCATATATTGAATACGAGCCTTTAGGTAGTGTTGGAATGATATCACCATGGAATTTCCCCATTTATTTAACCTTTGCACCTCTTGCTAGTATATTTGCTGCTGGCAATCAGGTTATTCATAAACCAAGTGAGCTTACCCCTTTATGCGCACAGTTAATGAAAGATATATGTGATAAAAATTTTGATGAACATGAATTTGCAACTGTTCTTGGCGGACCAGAGGTCGGCTCTGTTTTTACAACTCTTAATTTTGATCATTTGTTATATACAGGAAGTGGTAGAGTTGGAAAAATGGTAATGGCATCAGCTGCTCAAAATCTTGTACCAGTAACATTAGAATTAGGTGGTAAATCTCCAGTCATTATCGGTAATGGTTTTGACGTTAAAATTGCTGCAAAAAGAGTTATGTTTGGTAAAACATTAAATGCTGGTCAGATATGTCTAGCACCTGATTATGTTTTTGTTAAACCTGAAGTTCAAGAAACTTTTATAGAAGGATGCAAAGAAGCAATAAATGAATTCTTCCCTGATCTTTTAAATAACAATGATTACACATCAATTATAAACAAGAATCACTACGATAGACTTAATCATTTATTAGATGATGCAAGAAATAAAGGTGCAAAAATTATTGAACTAAAACCATCTGATGAAAATTTTATAAATCAAGAACATCATAAAATACCACCAACACTTGTATTAAATGTGAATCTAGATATGGATATTATGCACCAAGAGATATTTGGACCTTTATTACCAATTGTTAACTACAACGAGTTATCTGAAATAACCAATCATATTAATTCTCAGGACAAACCATTGGGCTTATATTATTTTGGTACTGATAAAAATGAGCAAAATTATTTATTAAAAAGAACTTCTTCTGGAGGAGTGACTGTCAATAATGTTATTGGTCATCTACAACAGACCGATTTACCTTTTGGTGGGGTTGGACCATCAGGAGAGGGAAGATATGATGCCTTTGAGGGCTTTAAGAATTTCTCAAATGAAAGAACATACTACAAGGATGTTTCTGAGAGATTTGACGGTCTGCTTGCACAAATTAGGCCACCATATAAAGGCAATATTGAAAAATTACTTAAAAGCATAGCAAAATAATTTGTTAAATATTTCATTTAAATTAGGTTATAAATACTTAAGGTCACCCAAGGGTGGCCTATTTTCATTTACATCTATTTTAGCAATCTCAGGAATGACAATTGGTATTGCCAGCTTGATCATAACCTTATCTGTTATGAATGGTTTTGAGAGAGAACTAAAGAATAGAATTCTTGGAGTAATACCTCATTCGCTTATACTAAATGAAACATCAATAACAAATTATGAGGAATTGATAAGAGATCTTGAAAAAGATTCAAATATATTAAAAGCCTCACCTTTTATTCAAACTCAAGGAATAATTTCTGCTAATAATCAATCCAGAGGCGTCAACTTATCAGCTATTGACGTTTTAAATGAAAAAGAAATGACAATAATTCCAGAATATATGTCTGTTGGGTCTATCGAAAATTTACTTGAACCAAATACAGTTATTGTTGGTTCGTGGTTAGCAATGTACCTAGGTGTTTATCCAGGTGATGAAATTATCCTAACTACTCCAGATATTAAATCTACAATATTTGGCTCATTGCCCAAGAGTTTTAGATTAAAAATAGTGGGTGTATATGAGCTTAAATCTGAACTAGATCAATCTTTAATTCTTACCTCTCATTCATTTGGCCAAAAAGTAAAGGGGTTAAAAGATTCAACTCAATCCATACGACTAAAAACAAAAGACATATTACAAGCTGAAGAATATACACGAGAAGCATTATTTAATTTAGATATAGATCTTGAGAATTATGCTTTTTCTACATGGAAAAAAACATATGGAACTCTGTTTCAGGCCATTAAGTTAGAAAAGTTCTTGATAGGTTTATTGCTGAGTTTAATAATTGTTGTAGCCTCGATATTATTATTATCCACTGTTGTTATGACAGTAAAATCTAAAGAAAGAGAAGTTGGAATTCTAAAGACCATTGGTTTTAATAATATTGATATTATAAGAATATTCTTTTATCAAGGTATGATCATTAGCTTTATAGGTATATTTCTTGGATTGATATTAGGGTTTTTAATAATCTTAAATCTTGGAACATTAATAGATGTAATAGAGTCACTTATAAGCAGATCATTGCTCGATAGTTATTTTATAAATTATTTTCCATATGAAATAAGAATAAATCAGGTTATTTCAATATCATTAGCAGCTTTATTAGCCTCTATTATTTTTGTTTTTCTTGCAGCAAAAAGGATAACCCAACTTAATCCTATTGAGATACTTCGTCATGAATAAGCTAGTAGTTAATAATTTATCTAAGACTTTCAATATTGGAAATGAATTTCTCGAGGTATTTAGTAATATTAAATTAGAAATCAATCAGGGTACTAATATTGGTATTACTGGTAAATCAGGATCAGGCAAATCGACATTTCTTCAGATCGTTGCTTCTTTAGACAAACCAACAAGTGGTGAAATTTTTTTCAATGAAAATAAGCTTAATCAGATGAAAAATGATGAGCTATCAAAATTACGTTTAGAGAATTTTGGTTTTGTATATCAATTTCATCATTTACTTGAAGATATGACTATATTAGAAAATGTTCTACTTCCAAATCAATACAACAAATCTGATAATAAATTTAATAAAGAGGAAATATTTAATTTACTAGAAAAGGTTGGTTTGTCAGAAAGGTTGAATCATTTGCCATGGAAATTATCAGGTGGAGAAAAACAAAGAGCAGCAATTGTAAGAGCTATTGTTAATAAACCAAATTTTCTTTTTTTAGATGAACCTACTGGTAATTTAGATGAATCTAATGCAAAGAGTATTCAGGAGCTTTTGATTAATTTATCTAAAGATTTAAAATTTTCTCTTATTACTTCATCTCATGATATAGAATTTATTAAAATGATGGACTTAAAGTATGAAATTATTAACA
>VMBT01001542.1_pt1 | contig 12218 bp, 13 predicted proteins | sample 4404301 | NCBI WGS metagenome assembly VMBT01 (sample SAMN12238535, study PRJNA552566) | marine metagenome | isolation source: Coastal seawater | place: USA: coastal Georgia, Sapelo Island | collected 2008-08/2009-08
ATTAGACTTTTGTCTCGGAGTTTTTTTATTTCTGGAGAAATATCATTATTTATTACTTCAATTATTTTTTGTAAGTGATTGATTAATAGAGGTTTTTTTCCTCTTTGAATTGATCCTTTTGTTCTTTTTATTCCGAGCAAATTTTCAATAATTATTGGATGTTTTGTATCTAAATAATGCCCTTTTAACTTATGAACGACACCAATTGATACCAATCTACGCCTTAATGTGCTCATTTTTGCCTCGGATTTACTTAAGTTAGTTAAATATATTGATACAGTGTTTGGATTAGAGGGTATAGATTGCAATCCATGTTTTGCGCAAAACAAGCTAAAATCTCTAAAATCCGACTTGTAAGCTCTAAGAGTATTTGCTGATTTAGAGCTTTTTAAATTGTTTATAGTCTCATCCTGAAGTGTTTTAAGATTTGTTGTTATATCCCTCATTTTTATATATTACTATTGATAACAATTAATTATCGTTAGTAATATATTAGATGAATTTTAATGTCAATAGCTTAAAAGTAATACTTCCTAATGGATATAGAATTTAAAACAAAAGATATAAGCTTTACCTGCAAGGTCAAAGATACTGAAACTGGCAAAAAAATACTAAAATTGCTTCCAATTAAGTCAAAAATATCAACCTGGGGTGATGAAATCTATTTTGATATACCTAAAAACGATATTAAACCCGAAAACAACGCTAAAGAAGTGTTTAACCTTGGAGAAATAGCTTTTTGGAACCAAGGAAGTGCTATAGCTATAGGATTTGGGCCTACACCGGTAAGTAAAGGTAGTGAAATAAGGCTAATTTCAAAGGCAAATCACTGGGCAGATGCAATAAATCCTCAAGATTTAAAGAAACTTAAAGGCTGCAAAGATGGTGATGATGTCTTAGTAAGGGTTTTGTCTAAATGAAGCTAAAAGGTACCGTTTTTCAGCTAAAAGTATGGAATTATTTGAAGAAAATACCTAGAGGCAAGGTAATTACCTACCTTGATTTAGCTAAAGCTATAAAAATGCCAAAAGCAGTAAGGGCTGTAGCCAATGCTGTTGGGAAAAACCCCTATCCTCCCAAAATACCATGCCACAGGGTAATAAGGTCTGATGGTAAACTAGGAGGTTACTCTGCCCCTGGAGGCATTAAAACTAAGAAAAAGCTCCTAAAAATGGAAGGAATTATCCTCTAGAATTGTTTAATACCAACGATTTTAGCATTTTAGCCCATTATACTATGTTTTTTTTAGATGTTCGCTAGTCAGTTGTATTTATGAAATGCCTATCGAAAAAAAAACAGCGTTTCCGCTCGAATAAAGGGCATATTACTAAAGCACATAGCTCTAGAAGTGTTGCTATAATTAGATTCTAGACAACCTAAATGCATTGTTAAATAAGCTTAATTTGACGTTAAAAAAGCTAATATTTACGTTGTTTTTAGAATAATTAAATAAAATCTATTTTTTTGAAAATGAATAGTCAAAACTTTAAAATAAAATTGCATATAATTTTAACTTTTAATATAAAATTACCTTAAATTTATATAATTTTATTCAATAATTAATATTAAAGTAAGTACTACTTACTTAAATAGATAGAAATTGCTCTGCTGTAGGAGCATTTTTTTAGCCAATTTGAATTAAGAATTTGATTAGGATTAATAGCTGAAAAATAGGCTCCAATAAAATTAGCCCTGGAACAATTACAGCCACCTGCCCTAATAGTCTTTAATATTGCATCTTTATAAGACTTTGAGTTTAAAATTACATGTATAGAAGTTTTAAAATTACCTGGGTAACTACAAGCCATTCCAAATTTTTTAGCAGCTTTTTGATGGTTTAAGCTTTTCAATCTAGTCACCTCTCTAATCTCGCTAATAATTTGTTTAAAGTATTTATTGGAGCTAAATTTTTTTAAAAACTCCTTTATTGGGCTTGCGTAACCTTTTAAAGCAAAACTAATAATATAAAATTTAGCTAAACCATATTTGATACTTAATGGATTAGCACAAATTAATGACATAACTTTTTTTAAGTTTTTAAAGTCATTGAATATTGAAAAATAAGGTAAGGCAGCACAAAAACCGTCTGACTCATTTACTTTAATGCTACCAGTAACTTTCTTTTTTGCTTTGATGTTTTTGATGGTGTCTATAACGTTTTGATGTATCCATGGTCCGTTAATAGGTTTTGTCCATTTAATTTTTTTATATTTATTCCTAGTTTTTAAGTTTTTCCAAAATAGGCTACCTTGACCAAAATGTTTAATGACATTAGTTTTAAATCTTCTCTCAATTTTCTTAACAGTTAAATTTAGGTTTTTTTGACCAAAAACATTACTTTTAGCAAGGTCAATTTCTCTAATAATTGTATTAAACATAACCTGCCCTACTTCATTATAACCTGAAACTTTACCTGTTTTGATGTTGTAAAATGGACTTTTATTATACTTTAGAAAAGCAAAGTCTTTTTTATTCTTAATGTAGCTATTAAGCTTCTTTTGGTCATAAACCCAATGCAAAGGTCTAGCGGCTGCGTCTGCTACGGTGGCGCCTAAAAAAATATGTAAGTTGTTTTTCACCTACACTATTAAACTATATAAAATATTTTAATGCTATAAAAACTATGATGGGAATTGTCAAAAATGATGCAATTGTGGATACAACGATAGTGCTTGCAATTCCATTAACTACTTTTTTTGAAGAATACATTGAGCCAATTAAATAAGTTAAAATAGCACTAGGCATTGAGGTTTGAATAAATAATACGCCAGCTGCAAAACCTTTTAGATCAAATAAATAAATAATAGATAAACCCACTAATGGTCCTAATATAAGTCTTGCAAAAGTTGAAATAACTGCATCTTTGAAGGCAAAAACCCTAAGTTTGGTTAAAGCAATACCCAAAGACATTAAGATCATCGCTATAGTCGAATAAGCTAATAAAAACGCTGTATTTTCAATAAAAACAGGAGCTTCAATTTCATAATAAAGTAAGCAAACAGATATAATTACAGCATAAACAGGCGTGCTTTCTAATAACACCTTAAAGCTGATTTTTTTACTCGCTAGAAATATTCCAAAAGTGAAGTGTGAAATTATTATAACTGCTGAAATAGCTGAGGCTATACCCATCCCTAATTTACCGTAAGCAAATAAGCAGATTGGCAAACCCATGTTCCCACAATTAGGTAAAATTAAAGGTGGAAGTTCTGTTATATAGTCTCTTTTTTGAAATACTAAAAAAATTACTCCTATTATTGAAAAGCCAATTACTGCTAAAATTGTATAGAAAAAGTAGTCTATAAATTGGTCAAAAGTAACCCCTGTAGAGGTAATTGCATAAAATGCTAAGGCTGGTGACCCAAATTTTGCAGCAAAATTAGTTATGAAAGTAGTGTCGTATTTAGGGTTTTTTTTTCCTAAATAATATCCTACCCCAACAAGTGCAAATACAGGAAATATAACATCTATAAGTTTTAAGTATAATTCCATTATTAAGCTTTAGCTTTTGGAATATTTTTACTTTTAAAATTTATAGCTTCTTCAAATTCAGAAAGACGTTTATGGATTGATCTAAGTTCAGTAATTCTTGTCCAGTTTTGTAGGAATAATGAAAAACTGCCCTGAACTTCTCTAAAAGCACTCGATGTTTGTATTAAAACTCCTAAAGTCATTGCACCGGAGAATAAACCTGGACCCATCAGCAAATAAGGTACAATAATCATGGTTTGGTTATACATGATTAACCAAAGATCAAAATAACCGTAATGAAGGAATAACCTATGATAGTTGAATTTAATACCAGTAAATAATTGCAAGATTGTTTGTGGTCCTGCATAGTTAATTCTATCATCTTCTCCGTAAACTAATTCTTTTCTAAACGCTGCTTCAACTTTTTGGTTATTGTACTCTAGACCTGGAAGTTTAATTCCCACTAACCAACTTATTACTAAACCACCTAAACTAGCTGTGAGTGAGACTACAACTAAAGAACCAGAAATATCTTTAAAAAAAGGAATAACTACATTTTCAGACAATCCCCAAAGAATAGGAATGAAGGCAATTAAAAGCATTAGTGCTCTAACTATTTGTAAGCCTAAACTTTCAACAATTTTAGCAAAATTCATTGCATCTTCTTGAATTCTTTGTGAAGCCCCTTCAACTTTTGCATCTACTGCTTTCCAATACGGCATATAAGAATAAGTCATGGCTTCTCTCCATCTAAAAGCCCACAAACGAGTGAAATAATTAGTGATCGTATAAATGATTACATATGGAATAGCTAATTTCATAAATAGATATATTCCATCGTAAAACTCTGACAATTGTCTTTCTGGAGCTTTTTGAAGAAGATCGTAAAAACCTTTGTACCACTCGTTAATTTTTACATCTATCCATGTTTGTGAAAATAAAGATAAAATTATAAATAAAGAACCTCCCCAAGACCAAAGCAACCATTTTTTTTCAGTAAAAAAACTACGCCACATATCTAATTCTTAGTAAAATTATCTTCGTAAGATTTTAATACAAATTGTTTTTGTTTAGGCTCAATTAAACTAAATTCAATATTATTAGCATTAGCATATTCAATGGCTTTGTCTTTGCTAGAAAATTTTAATTTAACTTCACCTAACGTATCTTTAGATGACTCCCATCCCATCAATGAATTTGTTACATCATCTTCAGTAATAAATTCTAAAACCCATTTCTTTTGTTTTGCCCTGCCCGACTGCATTGCATTTTTTGTAGGAATATAAATTTTTGCTTTTTTTTTCATAAAATGGTCGGGGCGGCAGGATTTGAACCTGCGACCCTCTGGTCCCAAACCAGATGCGCTACCAGGCTGCGCTACGCCCCGTCCGACGCATTTATATAGATATATCGATCTTTTTCAATTTGAAAATGAGAGTAAAAAATAGATTAAACTCTTGTATTAAATGCGGTTGATCGATTTGTATTAGAAATTTTAAAGATATCGGGATAATATAATTTAACTAGGTTGTATTCAAAGGATTTATTTCACTTAAAATTAAATATTTTTTTTGACTGTATCAAACCTTCGGGTGTAAGATTTTCTTAACGTTTGGAGGAGGTGTAAATGTTAAGAATAACGCCACCAGATACTTAGCTAGCGATAAATTAAATCACTAGTTATAAAATAAAAATAGAAGCCATTTTTCTAAATGGTTTCAGCCGAAGAGGCAAACTTAGGGAAGCTCTTCTGGTATTCACCGAAGAGCGTTCCCCTCTTACTTAATCTGCAGTTATTAGCTTTTCAGCTTTCATTGATATATAAGTTTACAAAAATCAAAATTATATGAAAAAAATTGCTATTCTTACTAGTGGTGGAGATTGTGGGGGATTAAATGCTGCTATTAGGTCAATTTTTTTTAGAGCAAAAAATAAATACGGAATGACCGTATATGGAATTAAAAATGGAACTAATGGTCTAGTTCAAAGACCAATTGAATATATAGAATTAACAAGAGAAACTTTTTCAGGTTATTTGCTAAAACAAGGAGGAACGTTTTTAGGGACCACTAACAAAGGTAGCTTAAAAAATACTAGCAATGACAACAAAGACAATTCAGAAAAAATTATCGAAGCTTATAAACAATTAGGTCTGGAAGGATTAATTATTATTGGCGGTGACGGTAGCATGCAAATTTTACAAAAACTAGCCAAGCAAGGAAAATTAAATATTGTAGCTATTCCAAAAACAATTGATAACGATGTCGGTGCAACAGATAGTTCTATAGGTTTTGACACAGCAGTACATGTAGCTACTCAAGCCTTGGATAATTTACATTCTACAGCAGTAAGTCATAGCCGTTCCATGATACTCGAAGTAATGGGAAGAGACGCAGGCCATATAGCTCTAAGCTCTGGTATCGCAGGTGGAGCAGATGTGATTTTAATTCCTGAAATAAAATATTCCATCAAAGGTATAATAAATAAACTTAATGAAATGCAAAAAAGAAATGTAAAGCATTCACTAATAGTTGTTGCTGAAGCAGTGAAAATGGAAAATGGTCAAAAAGTTATACATGAATTTAAAGATGGTCAAAAAAGATTAGGAGGAATTGGTGAATATATATCTAATGAAATTATGTCAAAAACTGACATTGAATGTAGAGTGACTGCACTTGGCCATGTTCAAAGAGGAGCGCCACCTACGGCAAATGATAGAATATTAGCTAGTGCATTTGGAGTTTATGCTGTTGATTTATTAGAAAAAGGTAAATTTGATAGAATGGTTGCTTATAAAAATCGTAAAATTATTGATGTAGCAATCGATGAAGCGATAAAAACCTACAAAAATGTTGAGAGAACTGATCCTTTGGTTGAAACTGCCCTATCTTTAGGTATTTATATAGGTGATATAAAATAAATAACTCATGATCAGAATTATTACTAAACCTTTTAAAGAATTTTTTAAGCTTGAATCAGCTTCAGGTTTAGTTTTACTTTTTTCTGCTGCTATTGCTCTGGTAATTAGCAATAGTGAATATGCAAATATATATTTTGAAACACTTAATAAATATGTTTCTCTTGGCGTTTCATCATTCAAACTAAAACTGAGTGTTCTGCATTGGATAAACGATGTATTGATGACCATATTTTTCTTTTTAGTTTCACTAGAGATAAAAAGAGAAATGGTTCAGGGAGAACTATCTAACCCTAAACAAGCTTTATTACCTATAATTGGCGCTGTGGGAGGAATGATAGTCCCTGCTCTAATTTATGTTTTAATTAATATTAACTCTCCAGAAACTTTAAAAGGTTGGGCAATTCCATCAGCTACAGATATTGCTTTTTCATTAGGTGTATTATCTTTATTAGGAAAAAGAGTTCCTATTTCACTTAAAATATTTCTTACAGCATTAGCAATTATTGACGATCTTGGAGCCATAGTCATTATTGCTTTTTTTTATTCTGGAAATATTCAAGTTACTTATTTAATTTTAATGGCAATAGCGTTGATTGTTTTGTTTATATTCAACAAGTTCAATATAAAAATTTTCCTACCATATTTAATTGTTGGAATTTTGTTATGGGATTTTACTCATCAATCAGGCATTCACGCAACTATTTCAGGTGTATTATTAGCTCTGTTAATACCGCACGATATAAAAGACAAAAGTAAATCTTTATTGCTTAAATTAGAACATGCGATTTCTCCTTATGTTGCCTTTGGAATAATGCCTCTATTTGCATTTGCTAACGCAGGAGTTTCTCTAGATGGAATTGGTTTTAGTGCACTTTTAAATCCAGAACCTCTTGGTATTGTTTGCGGTTTGTTTATTGGAAAGCAAATTGGGGTATTTGGATTTTCATATCTTTCAGTAAAATTTGGTTTTGCGGAAAAACCAAGTAACTCTAATTGGCTAAATTTTTATGCTGTTGCTATTTTAACCGGTATTGGTTTTACAATGAGTTTATTCGTAGGTAATTTAGCGTTCGAAACATCTCAACAATATTTAGACGGAGTTAAAATTGGTGTTTTAGTGGGCTCGCTACTATCAACTGTAGTAGGTTATTTTTTATTAGCTTTAACGACTAAAAAATAAGTGATTAGCCAAAACCTTATAAAGCTTGCATCTCAAACAAAATATTATGGTTTACCTAATAATTCTAAATTTAGATCTACACAAAAAAATAAGATTTGTGGAGATATAATTACAATTGAAGTTGAAATTATTAACCAGCTTATTAAAAAAATTAATTATGAAACTGAGTCTTGTGTGTTTTGCCAAGCGTCAGCAAGTGTATTAGCCTCAACTTTTAAGAATATGAAAATCAAAAACGCCAACAGAGAATTAAGTAATTTTTTAAAAATTGATGATAAAAATAAAATAATAATTAAAACAAAATTTAAAGAAATTAAAAAATTATTAAACAGTAAATATAAAGAACGTTATAATTGTGTAATTTTACCTATAAATACATTGTTAAAAGCTATAAACTGTTGAAGATGAAAAAAACACTAATTATATTAGTTCTTATGTTATCTTTTTTTTCAAAAGGTCATTCTAAATATGAACAGCTAGCTACTTCATTTAGTTTTAATGGCGTTGATGGTGTTAATGTAAATTTAGCTGACTATACAAATAAGGTGATAGTTGTTGTAAACGTTGCAAGTCGATGTGGATTTACAAATCAATATGAAGACTTACAAACTATATGGTCAAATTATAAAGATAAAAACTTAGTAGTCATTGGTGTCCCATCAAATAATTTTAAGCAAGAGCCTGGAACTAATGAAGAAATTAAAGATTTTTGTGAAACTAATTTTGGAATAAATTTTCCAATCACTGAAAAAACTGATGTCATAGGAGATAATGCGCATCCATTTTTTAAATGGGCAAAAGAAAATTATGGCTCAGGCGCTATACCTAAATGGAACTTTCATAAAATAATAATAGGAAAAGATGGCAAAGTAGCAGACACTTTTGCGTCTATAACTAATCCGACTTCTAGCAAATTTGTTTCTTTTATTGAAAAAGAAATTAAAAAGTAAAACTCATACCATCATAAGCAGGAAACACATTTTTTGGTAATTTTCTTTTGAGATTTTCATAATCAAAATCAACATGAAGATTAGTTAGAATTGTTTTTTTTGGCTTTAAGCGTTTGATTGCTTCAAGTGCACCTTCTAAATTTAAATGACCAGGGTGATAAGTTACTCTTAGACAGTCTATTATAAGATAATCAAGATTTTTTAAAACATTTTCAATATTTTTAGGTATTGAACTACAATCACTTAGGTAAGCAATTTTATTTATTAAAAAACCAGTTGCTTTAATTAAACCATGTGGAACTTCAAAAGCCTTAATATGAATTTTATTTTTATTTTTTTTAATAAAAAATTTCTTCTTAATAATATTGGATTTACCTATTGGGATATAGCCATGTTTAGGTTTAAAAATAAAATCATATTTTTCTTTAAGCTCTCTCATTGTTTTAGCGCTAGCGAAAATATCAATCTTTTTTTTATTCAACCAATAATAAGGTCTTAATTCAAAAATACCTGATGTTTGGTCTGCATGTTCATGGGTATAAATCACAGCATCTACATTCTTAATTTTATTCTTAATTATTTGTTCTTTAATATCTGGAGATGTATCTATAAGAACAGAAATGTTTTTATACTGAAAATGAGCGCAGCAACGAGTTCTAATATTTTTTTTATTTTTTTTATTACATTTTCCCCAATACTCAGTTATCCACGGCGAGCCTAGAGAACTTCCACAACCTAATATTGTAAATTTATTTTTCAATTTAATTTACCAAATAAATCAAAAAAATTATTTGTAGTAATCTTAGAAAATTTTTCTAGGTCAATTTTTTTAATATCTGCTAAGAATTTAACAGTATGAATAATATGTGATGGTTCATTTGATTTACCTCTTAAAGGTTCAGGAGATAAATAAGGAGAGTCTGTTTCAACTAAAATTCTTTCATTAGGTAAATTTAAAAAAGTTTCAGCTAAGTCTTTTGATTTTTTAAATGTAACAACTCCACTAGCAGATATATAACAGCCTAATTCTATTAATTTATTTGCAAATGGAGCGCTTCCTGTAAAACAATGAATTAAAACTTTAAAATCTTTCTTTTGTTTATGTTTTTTAATGATTTCATAAGTTTCTTCTTCTGCTGATCTAGTGTGAACAATTAAAGGAATATCTAATTGCTGAGAAGCTTTAATGTGTTCCTCAAAAATTTTTATTTGAATATCTTTATCAGAATGATTGTAATAAAAATCTAATCCAGTTTCACCAATTCCTATAATTTTTGAACTTTGTTTTACTTTACTAATAATCTGATCATACTTTAAGGATGCATAATCTTTTGTTTCATGTGGATGAATACCGTATGTTCCGTAAATAGATTGATGTTGATCTATAATTTTTAATATTTTTTGAAAGCTAGCATCTGTCGTAGAAATACTTAAAAAATATTTTACATTATTATCTATTCCTCTCTGAATTACCTCGCTTAATTGAGAGTACATTGGTTCGTATTCTAGGTGGCAATGTGAATCAATTATCATCTTCTATTTTTTTAAATAATATAGTTGTTTTTTGAAAAGACTTATCGTGGTCAAACACATCATTGTCATTAATCGATTTTATCAATCTATTATCTGTGTTCAAATTTAACATATCTAAAATTTTATTACTACTTTCCGGAATGATTGGGTTTAAAAGTATGCTTATATTTTTTATTTGAACTACAATAGTATATAAAATTGTGTTCATTCGACTAATATCAGTTTTTTTTAAAGACCAAGGCTGTAAATCATTAAAATATTTATTTGCATCAAAAGAAAACTCAACTACTTTTTTTAAATAATTATTAAGTTCTTGTTTGTTCATTTCTGAAATTAATTCTGGGACTTTGTTTATTAAGTTATGAATAAGTTTTTTATCAATTTCTTGTAATTGATCAGGCTTAGGTAATTTGCCTTCACAATTTTTTTCAATAAATGAAAAAACTCTTTGGCATAAATTACCAAAATTATTTGCTAAATCATTATTGATACAATTTTTTAAATTTTCCATTGATACATTACCGTCATTTCCTAAGGAAACTTCCTTAAGAAGATAATATCTCAATTGATCAATTCCATATTTGTCTATAATTTCTAGGGGATCTAAAATATTACCAAGAGACTTTGACATTTTTTTTTCATCTGACAGTATCCAACCATGACCAAAAACTTTTAAAGGTAATGGAACCTTGGCAGCCATTAAAAATGCAGGCCAATATACTGAATGAAATCTTAAAATATCTTTACCAATTACATGGATATTTGCGGGCCAAAAAGTTTTAAATAATTTATCTTCCGTGTTAGGAAAGTTTAAACCGCTAATATAATTTGTTAGTGCATCAAGCCAAACATAAATTATATGCTTATCATTGTTTGGTACGGGTATCCCCCATTTAAATGAAGTCCGGCTTACAGATAAATCATTCAATCCGCTTTTAACAAATTGATAAATTTCATTGTATCTCGATTTAGGGCCAATAAAATCGGGATATTTATCATAATGTGCAAGTAATTTATCTTGCCAGGCTGATAGTTTAAAAAAATAAGACTCTTCCTCGAACCAGTCAACTTGAGATCCTGAGGATATAGCTATTTTTTTTCCGCCCTCTTCTCTAATTTCTTCCTCTGTATAATAAGCTTCATCTGAAACAGAATACCATCCTGCATACTTAGACAAATAAATATCTCCAGAATCTACCAACCTATTCCAAATACCTTTGACCGACTCATAGTGTCTCTTTTCAGTTGTTCTTATAAAATCATCATTTGATAAATTTAGTGTTTTAGTTAACTTTTTAAATTTTTCAGATAACTCATCACAAAAAACTTTTACATCTTTTTTGTTTTTTTCAGCCTCTCTTTGAATTTTTAATCCATGCTCATCGGTACCAGTCAAGAAATGAACCTGATAACCTTCTAGTCGTTTAAATCTAGCAAAAACATCAGCAACTATACTAGAATATGCATGACCCATATGAGGATTGCCAGATGGATAATAAATCGGAGTAGTAATATAAAAAGTTTTAGACATTTAATAGTTTAGAATTTATCGAGCTTAAAACTGAAGTTATATTAAGATTATATTTTGTTAAATTGTTAATATCGTTAATTATATTAGACTTAATTGAAACAAGCAAATCAGACTTAGTTACGTCTTCATTAATTTGATTAATAAAATATGTATCAATAAAATGATAAATTAATTGAATAATGGTTTTGTCTTTATCTTTTCTAAAACCATTTAGTAATAATGTTATTTTATTGTTTAATGTATCATCATTTGTAATTTTATATTTATTACATAAATCATTAAATCTTAAAAAAGAGCCTGGTGTTAAAAAAATTTGATTACAAATAACATCTTCTATCTGATTATTGGTTATTAAATATTCTTTAATTTCTTTTTTTTGGGTATTAGATAAAAATATATTTTTATTTAAACATCGTGAGGCTATTGTTTGTAAAACTTCATTTTGCTGGTTATTAATTAGAATAAAAAAATTATTTATTGAAGGTTCCTCTAAAGTTTTTAACAACGCATTAGCTGAATTATCATTAAAAAATTCAACTTCATCAATCACAATAAATCTTGGTTTATTCACCAAAGATGTGTTCGATATTGTATTTTTTAAATTTCTTATATCTTCAATTTTAATATTTTTTG
>VMBT01001545.1_pt1 | contig 12199 bp, 12 predicted proteins | sample 4404301 | NCBI WGS metagenome assembly VMBT01 (sample SAMN12238535, study PRJNA552566) | marine metagenome | isolation source: Coastal seawater | place: USA: coastal Georgia, Sapelo Island | collected 2008-08/2009-08
GCTATTGCTATGAGAGCTGCAAAAGATGGAGCCAAAATAGCTATAGCAGCAAAAACAACAGAGCCTCACCCAAAACTTGAGGGAACAATCTACACTGCTGCTAGAGATATAGAGCAGGCAGGTGGTATGGCACTACCATTAAAATGCGATATTCGCGATGAAGAGAGCGTTCAAGATTGTGTTCAAAAAACGGTTAATGAATTTGGTGGCATTGATATATGTATAAACAATGCATCGGCAATTAGTCTTACAGGCACTCTTGATACAGAAATGAAAAGGTATGATTTGATGCATAACATAAATGGAAGAGGGACCTTCTTGGTAAGCAAAACCTGTGTTCCATATCTATTAAAAGCAGAAAATCCACATATTCTTAATCTATCTCCTCCTCTAGATATGAACCCATTATGGTTTAGGGGCTCGGTTGCATACACAATGGCTAAATACAATATGAGCATGTGTGTCCTAGGAATGGCTTCTGAGTTTGAAGGGAAGATAGCTGTTAATGCACTATGGCCAAGAACAGCTATTAAAACCGCAGCAGTAGCTAATGTTTTAGGTGGGGATGAGATGTATAACAAATCAAGAAGCCCAGAGATAATGGCTGATGCTGCTCATATTATCTTGAATAAAGACAAGTCTAAATTCACAGGTAATTTTATAATTGACGATACCTTATTAGCAGAGCATGGTGAAACAGATTTTGGGAAATATGCTGACTATCCTTTTGATCAGCTTATGCCTGATTTTTTTGTTCCAGCTGCAGATTATCCAGTTCCTAAAGTAGTCAAAGATAGTTGAAAGACAAAACCTCAGAAGCTATAGAGTGGTTATCAAAAACCCTTGGCCAAGATTCATTTAATCTTATCAAGCTAAGACAAGAAGCAAGCTCTCGAAGTTATTTTCGAGTTTCTGCTGGAGACGCATCATATATACTTTCGATAAACGAAAAAAATTCTGAACAAGCAGCTAAGTTTTTATATTCATCAAAAATATTAAAGAATCATTCTGTCTCTGTACCAGACATTTATGCTTTTTCGGAGAATCTTGAATTTATTCTACAGGAAGATTTTGGTGATAAGACGCTTGATACAGCAAACTCAATTGATGAAAGTGACTTAATCAATCAAGCATTATCAGAACTTAGTAAAATTTATGCTGTAGACCAATCTGTTCTAAAGTCATTTACTGAGGAGGACCTTCTAAATCAAACAAATAACTTCTTTAAAATTTTTTCTTACAAGAAAAATGAATTAAATGTTGAAGATAAGGTAAAAATAGATAGCTTAAGAAAAGATCTTGTAAACAAGTTAATGCAACAACCATTTTTTCCTACCCATAATGATTTTGAAAGACGGAATTTTTTAATTTGTGATGGAAGCCTGTGCATTATTGATCATCAAGATCTTAATATTGCGCCAATTGGCATAGATTTGGCCTCTTTGCTATTTGATCACGATTTTAGCCTCGATGATAAGTTAATTGATGCCGCATTAAGCAAACACATTGGAATGAATGCTTTGAACTTTACATCTGAGGAATTGAAACATTCAATTTTAGTTGCTCTTGCACACAGATCGATGCGAATTGTAGGAACTTTTATTTGCTATTTTGAAGATGGCCACTTATTAAATAGGAAAAAAGACATAGATAAATTTTTAAATAGAATAGTGTACTCATTGGATGAGCTTAATTATTCTCAAGAATCAAAACTTATAAAAAGACTATTATGAAAGCAATGATATTAGCTGCTGGTTTTGGAAAAAGGCTTGGCCATTTAACTCAATCAACCCCAAAACCATTAATTAAAGTCAAAGGTCAGCCATTGATAAAATACCATCTTAGTAAACTACTAGCTGCAGACTATAGTCAGATAGTAATAAATACCCATTATTTATCCGATGAGATTATTAATTATGTGGAAAATGAGTTTAATAATGATCCAAGAATTATATTCAGCATAGAAAAAGAAATCTTGGGCACTGGAGGGGGGATCAAAAAAGCATTACATCATTTTGGCAATGATGATTTTTTAGTTCTAAACTCCGATATATATTCCGACCTGGATTATAAATATTTTAAAAGTTTTACTTCTCCAACACTTTTTGCAGTTGAAACCAAAAATCAGGGTGATTTCAACATTAAGAACGCAAAGGTATGTCTGGAAACTACAAAAAACTATACGTGGATGGGGTTCTCTGTGGTAAATGCTGAAGTTTTCAATCATGTGACACATTTAAAATTTCACTATTGGGATGATTGCCTCAAAAGGCATGCCTCATCAAATAATTTGTATGCAGAAATTCCAAAGATTAATTGGTATGATGTCGGTACTATTCAAACTCTAGAACTTTTAAATAATGGATAAGATTATTGCGCCTTCAATCCTTTCAGCTGATTTTGCACAGTTAGGCAAAGAAGTTGAAGATGTTATTAATTCTGGAGCAGATTGGATCCACTTTGATGTGATGGATAATCATTATGTTCCAAATTTAACTGTAGGCCCAATGGTATGTAAATCATTAAGAGAATATGGAATTAAGGACTTCATTGATGTGCACTTAATGGTGGAGCCTGTTGATGAGTTAGTTGAGATGTTTGCTGAAGCTGGTGCAGATTTAATTTCTTTTCATCCAAGTGCAACAAATAACATTAGTGAAACAATTAAATTGATTAAAAAGCATGGGTGCAAAGCAGGAATGGCAATAAACCCACCTGAAACCTCTGACATAGCAAAAGAATATCTTAATGAGCTTGATTTAGTTTTGTTAATGTCTGTAAATCCAGGTTTTGGAGGCCAAAAGTTTATCGAGGATGTTCTGGAAAAAATTAAAGATATGAGAGCTTATATGGACAAAAATGAATCTGCAGCAAGGCTGGAGGTTGATGGCGGAATAAATGCAGAAAACATCAAAGACGTTTCAGATGCTGGGGCAGATACTTTTGTCTTAGGGTCGGCAATATTTAATACAGATGATTATCAGAATACTATTTCTACTCTTCGCAACAATATTAGTTGAAGCTAAACCAGAAAAAATTAAAGTCACAGTCGAAAATGTAAAGCTTGAGCTTTTTATAGCTGACACGGATAGCAGTAGAGCCAGAGGCCTTATGGGCGTTGATTATTTAGGGGAAAACGAAGGGATGATATTTTTTTGGCCAAGCGCAAGTAAAAAATGTATGTGGATGAAAAACACCAACCTGCCTCTTTCAGTTGCTTTCATAGATCAAGATAGAACTATTGTCCAAATAAATGATTTACAACCACTTAGTACAGAATCAGTATGTTCTAGGAGTGAAAGAATTATTGCTGCAATTGAAATGAATAAAGATTGGTTTGAAGAAAATGACCTTAAAGAAGGCTCCCAGGTGAACTTAAATTAAATATATCTGCTTAGCGTTGTCATAATTTTAGATGTAGCTGTCATCACCCCTTTAACAGGACCAGGAAGTTCAGTGCTTCCATGCTCTTTTGCTTCTTGACCATGCATTTCTTCCTCTTCCAACATTTTTTCTAAAATCTCCCGACTTTTTTTATCATTTGGTGACATCTCATTTAGATGTCTTTTCAAATGCTCAACAACTTGTTTCTCTGTTTCTTCGACAAACCCTAAGCTTGTTCCATCACCAATAAGACCAGCAATAGATCCCAAGGTGAACGATCCTGCATAGTACAGAGGGTCAAGAATGGATTTTTTGCCGCCAAGCTCTTCAAGCCTTTTTGTGCACCATTCCAAGTGAACAAATTCTTCATCACCTGCTTTTATCAAATGCTCTTTAACTTTTGGAGTTTTTGAAAAGAAAGCTTGTCCTCTATAAAGGGCCTGTGCAGATACTTCTCCAGAAGCATTTACCCTCATTAATGAGATCGACTTTTTCTTATCCTCGTCATTTAATGATTCATCGGGTTGTGCTGAATCTTTGTAGTTGATGATTTTTAAAAAGTGATTAAGCTCTTGAGCAATCTTGTCATTAAGACTCATATATATCTCCTATATCAGTTCTATGAATACAGTTAGAAAAATCAACAGACGAAATCTTCTCATAGATATATTTTTTGCAATCATCAATGGTTTTGCTTTGGTAGTTTAATGAAAATACTCTTCCTCCAGATGTAACCAGTTCATTATTGAGAGATTGTGTGCCTGCATGAAAAAGTTTGCAGTCTCCAACATCTCCCAAAGTAATTTTTTCACCTTTTTGGTATGCGTTTGGGTACCCACCTGAAGCTATAACTACTCCCATTGAGGCCCCAGTGTTCCATTCAATATTAGGCTCTTTATCCTCTAGGCAAGACAAAAGAATTTCAAGAAAATCAGATTCCATCTGCATCATAAGGCATTGTGTTTCAGGATCTCCAAGTCTGCAGTTGTATTCCAATACCTTGGGCTTGTTATCTTTCACCATCAATCCAAAATACATGAAGCCGTAATAATTTATACCCCTTTTTCTTAATCCATCAATTGTGGGGTTTACTACTTCTTTAACAATATATGACTTTAACTCATCATTCATAAATGGAGATGGAGACATGCATCCCATTCCACCAGTGTTAGGCCCTTTATTACCATCAAGAAGTGGCTTGTAGTCAATGCTTGTCTCAAAAGGTATAAAACAATCAGGTGTCATAATGCCCATAAAGCTTAACTCCGTCCCATATAGGCATTCTTCTATAAGAATTTTTTGTCCAGCATCTCCAAATTTAGAATTCTCCATAACATCATCAATCCAATCTAAAGCTTCTTGCCTATTTTCTGTAACAAGAACGCCTTTACCTGCCGCCAGTCCATCTGCTTTAAGCACTATTGGAAAATTGATCTTATCGAGATATTCTTTTGCAAGACTTGCTTCACTGAAAAATTTAGCTTCGCCTGTTGGAATATTATTTTCAAACATGAATTCTTTCGAATAAATCTTTGAGCCCTCTAATTGCGCTGCAACTGAATCTGGTCCAAATACCATCACATCGCAACCAATAAGGTAGTCCTTAATGCCTTGTACTAATGGGTCCTCGGGACCAACAACTACAAGACTAACCGAATGATCTAAAATAAATTGTTTTATTGCTTCAAAATCTAAGACATCGATATCAATGTTTACGCATTTCTCTTCATGGTTTGTTCCACCATTTCCTGGTGCCACAAAAATTGCCTCAGCTCTCTTTGACTTGGCTAACTTCCATGCAATTGCATGTTCTCTGCCACCCTGACCTATAACTAATATTTTCATCAGTGCTTAAAGTGCCTTATTCCTGTAACTGCCATGGTCATATCGTTTTCATTAATTGCATCAATTACTTCTTGGTCTCTGATTGAACCACCTGGCTGAATGATATGTTTTGCACCATTCTCAGCTGCAAGATCTATGTTATCTCTAAATGGGAAAAAGGCATCGGAAGCAAGCACGCAATTTGAGGCATCTAGGCCTTCTTCTTTAGCTTTCATAAATGCAATTTTTGTACTAATAACTCTACTCATTTGCCCAGCTCCAATACCAATTGTCATTTTATTTTTAGCAAGCACAATGGCATTTGATTTGACATGTTTTGCCACTTTCATTGCAAAGATAAGGTCTTCCTTTTCACTTTTGCTTGGCTCTAAGTTGGAAACGATTTTGATATCATGATTTTGAGGGTCTGCATTATCTTGCATTTGAGTAAGTTTAATTCCATATGAGGTCTTAGTTTCGATAAGGTTACTATTTAGGGCTGATGAAATTAATAGCCTTATATTTGGTTTTTTTGAAAAAGTGTTTTTTGCATCTTCAGAAAAAGAGGGCGCAATTATGACCTCAATAAATTGGTTATCAATCATATATTCTGCTAAATCACTTTCAACTTGTTGATTGAGAGCAATAACTCCACCAAATGCTGATGTTGGGTCTGTAGAAAAAGCTTTTTTATAGGAGTCAAATAAGTTATTACTTTCTGCTACTCCACATGGGTTTGCGTGTTTGACTATACACACAGCGGGTTCAGCAAATTCATTGACACAGGCAACGGCCGCCAATGCATCATTGACATTATTGTATGAGACCTCTTTCCCTTGCAATGGGTTCAAGATATCAATAGGTGAGTCGTCTGTGATAGTAACAGAGGCCTCTTGGTGTGGATTTTCACCATATCTTAATTTTTGTTCTTGTTCAGATTTAGATTTTGAATCCTCATGCATCCAACCATTAACCAAGGAATCATAATGGGAGGTATGTGCAAAAATATGACCAGCCAGCATTTTTGACTTTTCTATAGTCATCCCTGAAAGGTTTATCTCATCATAGTGCTTTGGATCACACACGCATACGGTATTTTTATAATTTTTGGCGGCAGCTCTTAACATTGCTGGGCCACCAATATCAATTTTTTCAATAAGATCATTTTCTGTGGCATCTGGTTTCTTTAACTCATCCCCAAATGGATAAAGATTAACAACAACCAAATCAATCTTTTTTGCACCCATAGATTCAAGCTCACTAATATCATTCTCATCTCTCGCAAGTATTCCTGCATGTATTTTAGGATGCAAAGTTTTAACCCTTCCCCCAAACATTTCTGGTGAGCCTGTATAGTCAGACACTTCTGTGACTTCGATGCCATTTTCTTTAAGGAAATTAGCTGTACCACCTGAAGAAAGTATTTCTACGTGGTTTTTAATGAGCGTTTTAGCAAGTGAAATGATTCCAGATTTATCATAAACACTAAGTAATGCTGTTTTAATTTTTATCATTTACAGAAGTCCATACTTAGCCATTTTTTTTCTGAGCGTGCCTCTATTTAATCCAAGTATTTTGCATGCTTGTGATTGGTTGCCTCTGCATTTCTTTAAAACAACTTCAAGCAAAGGTGGTTCTATTTGGCTTAATGTAAGCTCATACAATTCTATTGGATTCTCTCCATCCAGATTACGGTAATACCTTTTTATCGCTCTTTTTACTTCGCCTCTTAGGCTCCTTTTCTTTGTATTAAACTCGTTGGACATCAAATGATATAATTGCTATTCGCTATGAAAACAGCATCTTTATTCCTCAAAAAAAAACTAGATAAAAATATTGATCATTTTTTAGACAATAGTCAAATACATTACTTTAAAAAAGTACTAAAAATGGGCTTAAATGATTCAGTATTTATTTATGATGGAAATGGAACAAGATGGTCGGGCCTATTTAATGGAAAGGATGCTGTAAGACTGATAGATAAAGAGACTAAAAAGAGAAAAAACTTCATAACAGCTGTTGTTCCAATTTTAAAAAAAGCTAGATTTGAATTTTTAGTGCAAAAACTAACAGAGCTTGGAGCGGGAGTAATACATGCTTATATATCTGATAAGTCGAAACATCTCTTCAGTCACACAAAAGAGCTAAGTAAAATTGATCGATATCTTGAGATTATTAACTCAGCAGCACATCAGTCAGAAAACTTTTTCCCTCCTGCTTTGCATATAGTAAGCAATATTAAGGAGATTGATTTTTCAAAATTTGAAAGCGTATGTGCGTTAGAGTTAGGCTCAGATACACCATTCTCATCAGACTCTAAATGTGCAGTCTTTATTACTGGTGGTGAATTTGGTTTCTCTGATGATGAAAAAGAGTTTCTTCAAGATGCAAAAGTCAATTATTATAATCTAGGAGAAAATATTCTGAGAGCTGAAACTGCACCAATAGTAGCTCTATCTAGGATTAGTTTTTAATTTATGGAAGTAGGTTTTATCGTAAGTAACTTTGTATCGATTAATGATAAAAAAGATACATCGATCTATTTAATGAAAGAGGCTTTTAAGAGAGGCCATACTGTCTATTTTTTCGATGTAAGTGATGTAACCTTTAAACAAAACTCGTTGTTTGCACACGCTCATCAAATCAAATTTGAAAATGAAGCTGACTTTACTTATTCAACTGAGCTAAAGAAACAACTTTCAATAAATGATTTAGATCTTGTAGTTAATAGGGTCGACCCACCATTCAACAAAGAGTACCTATACCTTACACAACTCTTAGAATTATCTGGAATAGAGTGCATTAATTCTGCTAGATCTCTAAGAGAACATAACGAAAAACTCATTATCTTAAATTTCCCAGAATTAATTCCTGAGACATTGGTAACAAGCTCTGTGGAAGAAATTACAAATTTCATGACCGATGATAGAAGGAAGATTGTGATCAAACCACTGGACGGCATGGGCGGGAAGTCGATTTTTTACATTGAAAAAAATGATAAAAATTTAAATGTAATTTGGGAAACTATTACTCAAAATGGCAGAAAGCATGTCATTGCCCAAGAGTATGTGCCTGAAGCTGTGAATGGAGATAATAGACTTACATTTATTAACTACGAACTTCTTCCTAAAAAAGTTGTAAGGGTTCCATCAGATAGTGATTTTAGGGGTAACCTTGCTGTTGGGGCAACGTCTGTAATTGAAACAGTTAATGATGATGATATTGCACTAGCAGAGATGATTATTCCTTTCCTAAAAGACAATAATATATATTTTGCTGGAGCTGATTTATTGGGCACCAAACTATCTGAGATCAACATCACTTCTCCAACTTGTTTGCAGGAAATTCACAATAATTCAGATCTAAATCCAGCTGCAATTTTCTGGGATAATCTAAAAAGTACAAACTAATGGAGCAAAAAGAAGCCAAAGTAGTACTGACGATTGACTATGGAACCAAAAAAATTGGTGTCTGTATATCGGAAACTATGACTGGCCACTCTAAAGTTTTGCCTGTGGTTGCAAATAATAAAAATATATTTGATGACTTCGATAAAATAATTGCGGACTGGCTACCAAATCTATGTCTAATTGGAGTTCCATCAAAAGCGTCTGATGAATTTTTAAAATCTATTAAGAAATTCATAACAGAGTTTGAGGGCAAATATAGAATCAAGATAGTTGAAGCAGAGGAAGACTTTACAAGCCAGGCAGTAGCAAATAAAAAAGAGAATGAAGATTTTGATTCTAAATCTGCTGAATTAATTTTTGAGGGGTGGTTCAACCAAAACTATGGGTAGTTCAATACCAAGAGAGTTTATCGATCAGCTTGTTAGCGACTCTGACATAGTTGCAGTATTAAGCAATTATCTCAAACTTACTAAAAGAAGCTCAAATTACATCACTCATTGTCCTTTTCACGATGAAAAAACTCCATCCTTTACAGTAAGCCCTCAAAAGCAAATTTATCATTGTTTTGGATGCGGAAAAGGTGGGAACGTCATTACTTTTTTACAAGAATATGAAGGCTTAAATTTTGTTGAAGCTGTAGAGAGGCTAGCAGAATTTAATAATGTAACTGTTCCAAGGAGTTCAAATTCAAATAGACCTGATCATTCAGAAATTTATGAATTAAATAATATGATCGCAGACTTCTACTTTTCTGCTTTAAAAAATAAAAAATATGAGTTTGTTGTCGATTACTTGAAGCAAAGAGGGGTCAATGGCGAAACAGCAAAGAAATTTACCATTGGTTATGCAGACTTCGATCAACATGATTTGTTAGCAAAATTAAAAGAAAAATTTAGTGAAGAGACAATTCTAAAAAGTGGCAACTTTTTAAAAAATGAAAAGGGTATTTATCCCTTTTACAGAAAAAGGTTAATGTTCCCCATAAAAAATCATTCAGGAAATATTATTGGATTTGGTGGCAGAACGATCGATGATTCCTTGCCAAAGTATTTGAATTCAAAAGATAGTCCTTTTTTCAATAAATCAAGAGAGCTTTATGGATTTAACAATGCTAAACAAGACCATAAAAGTGATTATTTTATCGTTACAGAGGGATATATGGATGTCATTATGTTGTCTCAACATGATGTAAATAATGCAGTAGCGTCATTGGGAACAGCATTTTCATTGGCACACCTTCAAAACCTTTTTAAACTCAAGAAAAAAATAGTTTTTTGTTTTGATTCAGATGAAGCAGGCTTGAAAGCAGCATGGCGATCATTTCAATTTTCATTGAATCAAATATTTGAAGACAGAACCATTAGGTTCCTTTTCCTTCCTGAAGGGGAAGATCCAGATTCTTACATTCAAAAAAATGGTAGAGAAGAATTTGAGAAAAAAATTAGCAGATCAATGCAGTTAGAAAGTTTCGCTTTTCAATACTTAAAGAGAGGCAGAGACTTAAATTCTCCAGAAGATATTCGAACAATTATTTTTGAGCTCAAGAAATTGCTTCAATCGTTAAAATCAGATGCCCTTAAACAAACTTTGATTAAAAAGTTTTCAGATGAGCTCAATATAAGTCAGGAATTATTGCTTACAGAAGATGCTCCACAGGCAAAAAAAGTTATACCAAGAAATAAAACGCCTGAGAAACATGACGATGTAGTTTTTGTTCTAATTATTTACATCTATGATCATTTTTTACCTGCACTCGGAGAAAAAAGCACTGTCTTTTTAGATTTTTTGAAAAGAACTGAGAAAGAAGAGCTTAGCGAATTTAAAAAAATAATATTTTCACTTGCCTCTGATGGGCAAGAACATAAAGAAACATCTTTATACTCAAAAGCTGCAATGGTTGAGTTTTCTATGACAGATGAAGAGGCTATTGCAGAATTTGATAGAGCAGCTGATACGCTTCGACTAAAAAATGACTCAGAATTTACCGAATATTTAAAGAATCTTGCTAAAAAACGTGATTTAACACAACAAAGAAAAGAAAATCTGCAAAAGTTACTAAATTTAAGTGATAATATCTCAACTCAGGAAGAGGAGTTAATACAGTTTCTCAACACATACAGTTGATTTTTAAGCAGGAATAAACATATAAGAGACCATGTCAGAAAAAAGCACACCAGCAAATGATATAGCCCAGTTAATTCAGTTAGGGCGCGAACAAGGTTATTTAACACATTCAGATATTACAGATACCCTTCCAGATGGGTCTACCGATGAAGATAATTTTGAAGAGATTATTCAAGTTCTCGGAGATATGGGTATTAAGGTTTTTGAAAACACACCTGATCAAGATGAACTTATGCTTGGCGAAGATGAGGAAACAGATGAGTTAGCAGCTGAAGATGCGGTAGCAGCTCTTTCACAAACTGAAATTGAATCTGGAAGAACAACGGATCCAGTAAGAATGTATATGCGTGAAATGGGTAGCGTTGACCTCCTAACAAAAACTGGAGAGATTGATATTGCAAAAAGAATTGAGGCTGCAATGAAGGAAGTATTATCTTTGTGTGCAGAATATCCATTATGTATTGAATATGTTCTCGATTTCTTTAAACGAATAAAAGATGGAGAGAAGAAGACTCAAGATTTAATATCAGGTTTCATGATAGATGAGCCTGAAACAGAGGTTGCTGAAGAGTCCTTTGATGCAGATCAAGAAATTGAAGCAGAAGAAGATTCAGAGGAAGAGGAAGAAGCTAATGTTATTTCGTTCGAAGAGTGCGAAGCAAAAATAAAAATTATCAAAAGAGAGTATAACAAGTATTTAAAATCGCTCAGCAATGCAAAACTTGATGAGAAAGGACAAAAAGCACTTGATAAGCTAAAGCTTGAATTTCAAACAATTAAGTTCAATTCAAAAGTTTTCGATACCTTAGTTCTAATACCTGCTGAGAAAAAACAACTAGTTGGTGGTTTTGAGAAAGAATTAAAAACCATGTTGGTAAAAAACATTAAGGTACCAAGAAAAGAAGCTAGAGAGCTTATCGAGGATAATCTAATTAATGTCAGGCTTTTAACAAAATTAGCTAAAGACAAAAGATTTAAAAAGAAAGACATCGAAGAGATCAAGCCAACATTTACTCGAATCCAAAAAGATCTAATTAAAATTGATGAAAATAATTTAATGCCTGTGACTCAAATTATTTCTCTGAATAAGAGAATTGGTAAAGCTTATCGTAGGCTGCTTAGAGCTAAAAAAGAAATGATCGAAGCAAACTTAAGGCTTGTGATATCTATTGCAAAGAAATACACAAACAGAGGCTTGCAGTTTCTTGATCTTATTCAGGAAGGAAATATTGGATTAATGAAAGCTGTTGATAAGTTTGAATATAGACGTGGTTATAAATTTTCAACTTACGCAACTTGGTGGATTAGGCAGGCAATTACAAGGTCAATTGCAGACCAGGCGAGAACAATAAGAATCCCAGTTCATATGATAGAAACAATCAATAAGCTTAACAGACTTTCTAGACAGATGATGCAGGAGATTGGTAGAGAGCCTACCCCTGAAGAGATGTCTAAGA
>VMBT01001547.1_pt1 | contig 12195 bp, 14 predicted proteins | sample 4404301 | NCBI WGS metagenome assembly VMBT01 (sample SAMN12238535, study PRJNA552566) | marine metagenome | isolation source: Coastal seawater | place: USA: coastal Georgia, Sapelo Island | collected 2008-08/2009-08
ATAGATCACTATACTTATGTTTTTGCTGGGGATGGTTGTCTGATGGAAGGCTTAAGTCATGAAGCATGTAGTTTAGCAGGACATTTGAAATTAAATAAGCTTATAGTTTTCTTTGATGATAATTCGATTTCAATAGATGGTCCAATTTCTCTAAGTAGTAGTGATAATGTTGAAGCTAGGTTTTTATCATACGGTTGGAATGTTTTGAAAATCGATGGTCACAATCATGAACAAATTAATGAGGCAATAAATAAAGCTAAAACTTCAAAACAGCCTACTATTATTTCTTGTAAAACAAAAATTGGATTTGGTTCACCAAATAAAGAAGGGAGCTCTTCTTCCCATGGATCACCTTTAGGAGAAGAAGAAGTAAATCTCACTCGAAAACAATTAGATTGGCATAACGAAGAGTTTATAATTCCTGAGGAACTTCTCATGGAATGGAGAAGTTTTGCAAAAAGAAATGAAGAAATTATAAATAAATGGAAAAATAAAAATAATGATTTTATTAATTCAACTCAATATAATAAATTTTTTGATACAAATTTAGATAATGAAATAAAAAAAGAAATTGTAAATTTTAAAACAACATATGCAAATGATGATACAAAATTTGCAACACGAAAAGCAAGTGAAAACTCACTTTCATTACTTAATAAACATATAGTTAATTTTATTGGCGGCTCTGCAGATTTAACAGGATCAAATAACACCAAAACAAAAGATATGAATATTTTTAATGCTGAAAACTATGCTGGCAGCTATATTTATTACGGTATCAGAGAGCATGGCATGGCAGGCATAATGAATGGATTGGCCTTACATGGAGGTATAAAGGCATACGGGGGAACATTTTTAGTGTTTTCTGATTATTGTAGACCTTCAATTAGATTATCTGCTTTAATGAAATTACCTGTAGTTTATGTCATGACTCATGACTCTATTGGTCTAGGAGAAGATGGTCCTACACATCAACCTGTTGAACATCTAGCAGCCTTAAGAGCAATTCCTAATTTAAATATAATAAGACCTTGTGATATTATTGAGACTATTGAAGCCTGGGAAATTGCACTTGAAACAAAAGGACCAACAATTTTAGCACTAACTAGGCAAGGTCTACCTACCAATAAAAGAGAAACGTATAAGGAAAACTTAGTACTAAAAGGAGCTTATATCATAAAAAATCAATCAGAACATGATGCTTCAATTTTTGCTTCTGGTTCAGAAGTTGAAATTGCTGTTTCTGCTTCTGAAAAATTAAAAGAAGTAAATATTAATCTTAGAGTTATATCTTTTCCTTCAATGGAGCTTTTTGAAATGCAAAATTCAAAATATAAAAATGAAATACTTGATGACAAACCAAGGTTTGCTGTTGAAGCTGGAGTAATTAATGGGTGGGAAAAATATATAGACAGTGACAATTTCATTGGAATGAAATCTTTTGGTGCAAGCGGGCCTTATAAAGATGTTTATAAACATTTTGGAATTACGGCCGAGCATATTTGTGAAAAAATTAAAAATAAATTAACTTAATAATAGAGAGGATATTAAATGAAGGTAGCGATTAATGGTTTTGGAAGAATTGGAAAATTAGTTTTTAGAGCTTTTTTAGAAAAAAATTTAAAAGGTGTAGAAATTGTAGCTATTAATGAGCTTGGCAGTTTAGATTCTAGTTTACATTTAATGCAGTTTGATAGCATTCACGGAAAACTTCCTGTAGAAATCAAGAAAACTTCCAAAGGTTTAAAATATAAAAATAAAGAAATAAAATTTTTTAGTGAGAGAGATCCAAAAAATCTTCCTTGGAAACAACTTAAAGTAGATGTTGTTTTAGAATGTAGTGGAGTCTTTGCAAGTAAGGAAAAAGCGAGTTCACACTTAATTGCAGGAGCAAAAAAAGTTATTATTTCTGCACCAGGCTCAAATGTAGATGCTACTATTGTTCAAGGTGTGAATAATAACATTTTGAAAAGTACGCACAATGTTATTTCAAATGGATCTTGTACAACAAATTGTTTGGCACCAGTTGCAATGGTTCTGGATAAAAATGTTGGAATTGAAAGTGGTTTCATGACAACAATTCATAGTTATACAGGGGATCAAAGAACTGTTGATCAAACCCATAGTGATCTCAGAAGAGCAAGAGGGGCTGCAATTTCAATGATACCTACTTCAACTGGAGCAGCGAAAGCATTAAGTTTAGTTTTACCTAAATTAAAAGGTAGATTAGACGGAACAGCTATTCGAGTACCTACCCCAAATGTTTCACTTATAGATTTTACATTCACCTCTAAGAAAAAAACATCTGTTGAAAAAATTAATGATTTTGTTTCTAAAGCTGCAAAATCAAAACAATTAAAAAATATTTTAACCACCAACAACCTGCCACTGGTATCAATTGATTTTAACCATAATTCAAGCAGTTCTGTTTTCGACCTAACTCAAACGCAGGTTATTAATCAAAAATTTTGCAGAGTGTTGTCATGGTATGATAATGAATGGGGTTTTTCCAACAGAATGATTGATACAATGCTTGATTTCAAAAAATTCTTATAGGTGAAAAAGAAACTTAACGCTTTTACTGTAAATACACTCTCTCAAGCTGAAGTTATTATTTTAGAAGCAAAAACGTATAAAATCAAACCTATACTGCATTTTAAAAACTATCTTTTAAAAGGCTTTGGATCTGATTTCATTTTAACTTTTCAAAAAATATTAAAATCTAAATTTGGAAATTCTAGTTTTAAAATTTTTGTAGATTGTGGTTTTGATAGTAGCCTTAGTATACGTATGGCTACAAAAAAAATTGACTTTATTAAACTTAGAGGAAATTTAGCTGTATTAAAAAAGGTCAAAAATATTACAAAAAAAAATACAGTTTTGTTAAATCCATCTTTTAATATAGTAGACTGCAGGCATTTAAAAAATGTAAATTTGAAATTTAAAAAACTTTACTTTAGGAAAAAAAATGAAAATAGACGGCAATCAAATTAAAGTTGGAAATATACTAGAAATAAATTCAAAACTTTGGAAAGTATTGAAAACTCAACACACTCAACCAGGCAAGGGTGGCGCATATCTGCAGGTAGAAATGAAGGAAATACGTGAAGGTACGAAAATGAATGAAAGATTTAGATCCTCTGAAAGTGTGGAAAGAGCAATACTTGATGAAAAATTGTGTCAATATTTATACTCAGAAAATAATAAGTTTGTTTTTATGGATAATACTACATACGAACAAATTGAAATTGGCGATGATATAATTACAGATAGTCAGTCTAAGTTTTTAGTTGAAAACGATAGTGTTAATCTTCAATTCTATGAAGGTTCAGTGGTTGGAGTGGAACTTCCTGATAGCATAACTCTTAAAGTTGAAGAAACTGAAGCAGTTGTTAAGGGTCAGACCGCAGCATCTTCATATAAACCTGCAATATTGACTGGTGGAATAAAAACCACTGTTCCTCCCTTTATAACTACTGATGATTTTGTAGTAATTAGTACGGCAGACTCAAGCTACATAGAAAAAGTAAAAAAATAATGCTGCCAGCTACAATAAATATTTTTGAAAAAGCAGCAAGAAAAGCTGGCAGAATACTTAGTAGAGATTTTGGTGAAATAGAAAATTTACAAATTCAATCAAAGAGTGTTGGTGATTTTGTTACAAGTGCTGACTTAAAAGTTGAACAATCAATTTTAGAAACATTAAAATATTATTATCCTGATGCTAATTATTTAACTGAAGAATCTGGTCATATTAAAGGAGATGGGGAAACAATAATTATTGATCCTATTGACGGAACATCAAATTTTATTCACGGAATTCCACATGTAGCTATAGTTATTGCAAAAATGATTAATAATGAAATAACTGATGGCGTCGTTTATAATCCAATTCTAAATGAATTTTATTGGGCATCCCTAGGAAAAGGATCATGGTGCAATAATAAAAGATTACGAGTTTCAAAAAGACATGAGCTTACAAATTGTTTAGTAGGAACAGGTATTCCTTTTAGTGATAGAGTGTATGACAAATTTTATACTGAACTTGATAATTTAGCAAAAAAAACTGCAGGTATAAGAAGATTAGGATCAGCTGCTTTAGATCTGGCCTATGTATCTTCAGGTAAAATAGATGGTTTTTGGGAGAGAGATTTAAATTTATGGGATATTTGCTCTGGGGTATTGCTAGTAAAAGAAGCAGGAGGCAGAATATCTGAACCAAACGGCAATAAATGGACAACTAATTCAAGAGATATAACAGTTTCAAATTCATTGATTCATGACAAATTGATAGAAAATCTAACTTTACTTTAATATTTAATTAATTATAAGCCACCCTTATGAAGAAAAATATACATCCTGATTACCATGAAATAAATGTTGTAATGACTGATGGATCAACATTTAAGACCAGATCTACATGGGGTAAGGAAAATGACACTCTAAAGCTTGAAATAGATCCTAAATCTCACCCAGCTTGGACAGGTGGAAAAGCTAATCTTAATGAGTCAGAAGGACAAGTGGCACGATTCCAAAAACGTTTTAAAGGCTTAAAAATATCAAAATAATTATTTAAAGTATTTTTCTGCCTCGTTAATCGAGTTATTCTTAAGTTCAATCTCTCCTTTTACCCTCATAATCTCTTCTTCTAGCTCTAAAATATATTCTTTTAGATTTTCTATGCTTAGATCCTCTAGATTTAGCTTTTTTATAGTCTTTTTGTTTTCTTCAAATTCCAAAAAATCAGTCATAATCAATTATTTTTATATTAAATTTATTGGAATATATTTATAAGAGTTTTTTTTTTATAAAAGGACTAAATATGAAATTACCATTAATGCCAAAAGCAACAGCAATATGGCTTATAGACAATACTGCATTAAGCTTTCAACAAATATCTGAATTCTGCGGTCTGCACGAATTAGAAGTGCAAGGAATAGCAGATGGTGAAGTTGCAGTTGGTATGCGTGGTTATGATCCAATTGATAATAAGCAATTAACAAAAGAGGAAATATCAAGATGTGAAAATGATTCATCGGCACGCCTTCAACTTATCTCTTCTGAGGTAATTGACTCTCTTCCTCCGCGAAAAAAAGACTCAAAGTACACTCCACTTTCGCTTCGCCAAGAAAAACCTTATGCAATATTATGGTTAATCAAAAGATATCCCGATGAACTAAGCAGCTCTCAAATTGCAAAATTGACTGGATCCACAAAAAATACAGTGGAAGCAATTCGCAATGGAACTTTTAGAGAAGCAGTACTTGAAGCCAAAAGCCCGATGGATACTGGTTTGTGTACATATCAAGATTTAGAAAAAGCTCTTAACCGTGCAAAAAACAAAAGGGACAGAGAAGAAGCTAAAGCAAAATCATTAACAGAAGAAAATACTAATTAAATTTTATTCTAAGTAAAAAATTTAAATAGAATAACATTAGTAAAATCCAAAAAGTAATCATTACAACAAAGAAAAGGATGAAGTTATCGATATTAATTAAACCAAGAGGATATCCTGCATAATACGTTAAAGGCCCCAAACTGCCACTAAGTATTAAAGCTACTAACTTGTATTTTGATAAAAAAACTAAAATTTCATCAAATAATGTCGCAAAACTTGGCCATAAAACTAGCATCCAAATAGGTAATAGACCAATTTTTAAAGAAGTATTAAATTCATAAATTCTTAAATTTACTACAGCTGAGTCAAATAAATATCCAATTATTGAAATTAAAAAAATAATATAAAAAAATCTTTTTTTATTTTTAGAATTTACAAAAACCAAAAATAAAAAAATTACTCCAGCAATTAGACCAGGTAAAAAACTTTGGTATAAAACTTCACCAAAAACGCACATTAACCAGGTTAATTGATAACCACTAAGTGTTAAAAAAATTTTTGTTTTGCTCATTTATTAATTAGAAAATGAGAAACATCAGTAGACTTAGAGAGAAAGCCAGTTTCACAATAAGAAAGATAATATTCCCACATTCTTTTAAATCTAACATTGAACCCTAATTGAGCTAATTCTTCCCATGAATTTTGAAATTGTTGATTCCAAAGATTAAGAGTTTTGGCGTATGATAAACCAAAACTTTTAATCTCTTTAAATTCAAGTCCAACTTTGTAATTGATATCTTCGAGGTTTTTTTTAGTTGGAAGCATGCCGCCTGGAAAAATATATTGCTGTATAAAATCAGGTTGTCGATGATAATTAATTGCTCTTTGATCATCAATAGTGATTATTTGTAATACTGCTTTACCGGAGTCACCCAGAGATTTTTTTACAATACTAAAATATTTTTCCCAATATTTTTTCCCAACAGCTTCAAACATTTCTATTGACGCTATGTTTGAATATTTATTATCAACATCTCTATAATCACTATACTTAATTGATACCTTTTCTCCTAAACCTTCTTGTTGAATTTTATTTGATGCATATTCAAATTGCTCCTTAGAAATAGTAATTGCATCTATTTTAGATTTAAAATTTTTTGCAATATATGACGAAAAACCTCCCCAACCACAACCAATTTCAAGAACTTTAGAATTTTCATTTAAATTTAGTGACTTTGCAATCTGATAATATTTGCTAATTTGAGCATCATATAAATTTTGATTATCTTTATCAAAATATGCTGACGAGTAAGTCATGCTTTGATCTAACCATTTGTCATAAAAACTATTTCCTAAATCATAGTGATATTCTATATTTTTTTTACTTTGTTTTTTTGTATTCTCATTGAGAAAATGTTTAAACTTTGAATACATATTGAAAAAAATATTTGATTTTAAGTTATGTAGAAAATATTTTTCATTTTTATAAGAAATTAGAAGTAATTTAGTTAAATCCGAAGTGCTAAAATCACCATCCATATAAGATTCTGCAAAACCAATTGATTTTCTTTTAATGATTTTAGAAATAAATTTATAATTATGTAATTTTAAATCAGCTATTTCATCGCCATTTGTTCCTTTAAAAGATTTAGTTGAACCTGATGGAAATGTAACAATTAGTTCGCCGAAACCAATCTTTGATAAGAATCTTTCTGCTACAATTTCAAAAGACCGTTGAAATTTATCATTTACATAATTCATTAAAAACTCCCCTCAAAAGAAACTGTATCTATTATTTTTTTCTTTCTAGCATAATACCTTCCACCCTTAAAAACAATCCTTAAGGCTTCGAACAAAATAGCTGCCATAACTTTAAATCCAAAAAGAGGATTTAAAATATTATATTTTAATAATTTTGTTGCTTTAAAATCAACAAACTTTCCAGTTTGGGATGCCATTAATACTCTATTATTATTTGCATCATAAAGATCTATTATCAAATTGATTTTCTCTTTATCCAATTTGTTTGTAAATAAATACTTTCCTTTCATACCTATAAAAGGAGAAACATAAAAATTTTTATTACACTCATGTTTTAATGTACTCAATACCGAACCAGAACCTTTTGCAAAAACATACGTATGTTGTTCGTTTGATGTATTCTTTACTTCATAAAATATAGAAATTAAATCCTCATCTTCATAACAGTAAATTACTGATAAAGGATTAAAAACATATCCTAATATTCTTGGAAAACACAAAATCTTTATTTTAAGCTTTTTAAATTGAATATTATAACTATTCAGATGATCAACTATATATTCTTTTATTTTTCTATGATCGCGATAACCATGATCTTTCTCATTAAATGACAAAATATTAAAAGAATTTATGGAGAAAATATAAGAGTTATTTTTTACTTTCTCTAACTCATCTAAATCTAAAAAAATACTAGGGACCTTATATTTGAATAAGTGATTAATTTTTCCAAACCGTTTGTGAACTATTGAAGATAATAAAATTTTTGAATTCATTTTTATAAATATTGTAATCTATTATAAAAACTATTATCTCTTTTCCACGGTATATCAACTTCTAACAACTTAGCAATGTACGCAGCAGATTGAATGCCATCCTCGTGAAAACCAAATCCGTGATAAGAGCCACAAAAAAAAGTGTTTTTAATACCCTGTATATCTTTCAACATCTTTTGAGCTTTATGAGAAGCAAAGTCAAATTTAGGATGTGTAAAAAAAGTTTCATCATGAATGTAATTTGGAGCTTGCGTTGGATTAATAGTAACAAAATAATTATTTCTAGTTTTTAATTTTTGTAAATTATTCATCCAATAAGAAAGTGTAAATTCTTTACTATTTTTTTTGTTTTTTATGAAATTCCAGCTAGACCATGTGTTTTTATTTTTAGGCATCATTTCTATATCAGAATGCAAGAAGGCTTTATTTTTTGTATATTGAAACTTAGATAAAATTTCTATTTCATCTAATGTTGGATCCCCAAGTAATTTTAGTGCCTGATCAGCATGAGTAGCTAAAACTAAAAAATCAAAAATGAGTTCTTGATTATTATGGATTATTTTAATCTGATTTCCTTCTCTTTTAATATCTGTAATTTTACAATTTAACGAATACTCAAATTTATTAAGATTTAATATTTTTTTAATATAAGTGTGACTGCCACCATTTATGAATTTCCATTGAGGCCTATCTTTAAAATTAAATAAGTCATGATTGTTAAAAAAATTTAAAAATAATCTAAAAGGAAAATTGATGACATCAGATTGATTTGTCGACCATATTGATGAAATCAAAGGATAAATGTGCAAATTTCTCATGTAAAAAGAAAAATTATTTTCATCTAAAAAATCAGATATTGTTACTTGATCTGTTAGATTATCATGCTTGACTGTTTTACATAATTTATAAAATCTATAAATTTCATAAATCATTTTTAAAAAATTAAAATTTACAATATTTTTCGGTTGTGCAAAAAAAGATTTAAGGTTTCTACCACCATACTCAACTTTAGCAAAACTATCAGATACTGCAAACGACATATCAGAATTTGAAGTTAAAATTTCTAAATGATTAAAAAATTTAATAAGGTCAGGATAGTTTTTATCATTAAAAACGATGAACCCAGTATCAATTGCTATGTTATTATCTTCAGGTATAGTTAAAGTTCTTGTATGACCACCAAAATAATCATTTTTTTCGAATAAATGAATTTTATATTTAGATGACAAAATATAAGCTGCACTTATGCCTGAAATGCCAGAGCCTATTACAGCAATTTTTTTTTTCACATCTCTATTCACTTATGCTTTTAAACGCAGCAAGTGCCCTTTTTCTAGTTTCACTTAAATCCACAATTGGTAATAAATAATCTTTTTCTAAAGAAAAATTGTATTGTTTTTGCTCTTCAGTACTCATTTCCCAGGGTGAATGAACAAACTTATCAGGTATCTTTGTTAAAGATGGAATGAATTTTCTAACATAATCACCTTTTGGATCAAATTTTTTTCCCTGTAAAATTGGGTTAAAAATTCTGAAATATGGGCTTGCATCAGCTCCACTCCCTGAAATCCACTGCCAACCTGCAGAGTTTGATCCAATATCAGCATCAAAAAGACAATCAAAAAACCATTTTTCTCCTGCCTTCCAATGAATCAATAAGTTTTTAGTTAGAAAAGATCCAACAATCATTCTTACCCTATTATGCATCCAACCGGTTTCATATAACTCTTTCATCCCTGCATCAACTATTGGAATTCCAGTTTTTCCAAATTGCCACTTCTTTAGAGAATTTTTATCTTGTAGCCATGGAAATTTATTAAACTTAGTTTGAATAGGCTTATTAGTCATTTTTGGATAATTATAGAGCAAATTATAAGAAAAATCTCTCCACCCGATTTCAGATAAATATTTTCTTTTATTATCTTCATCAATTGTTGATTTCATTACTTCAGAAAAAATTCTTCTTGGAGATATTTCACCAAAATGGAGATGAGGAGATAACCTTGATGTAAATTCTGTATCTGGCCTATCTCGTCCAGAACTATAATTTTGCAATTTAAATTTAATAAAGTTTTTTAGTTTAACTTTAGCAGCATCCTCTCCTATTTCCCAATAAGAAATTATTTTATCCATCCAAATCTTTTTTGGTGAATTTAATTTTAATTCTTCAGGTCTTACACTGAAGTCAATTTTTTGATTAAAAAAATTATGTTTTTTTTTAGAACCTAAATCTAATTGGGTATTTTGTAATAATTCATAATTGGTTTTCCAAAATGGAGTAAACACTTTAAAAAAACTCCCAGATTTATTTTGAATATTCCATGGCTCTGTCAAAAGATAACCATTAAATGATTGACATGATATTGATTTTTTTTGCAAAGATGATTTAATATTTTTATCACGGCTAATTGAATCTTCATCATAAAGCCTATTCCAATAAACGTGGGTAATATTTTTATTTTGTAAAATTTTACTAATTATTTTTTCAGGATGTCCTCTAAAAATATATAATCTACTATTAAGTTTATTGAGTTGGCTATTTAAACTTTTAAGAGATTTTTCTAGCCAACATTTTGATGCCTGCCCAATATTTTGATTTTCATCATAAATATATATAGGCATAATTGATGCAACATTTTTTGACAGATTCTCAATAGAAGGATTGTCAGACAATCTTAAATCTAACCTAAACCAATGCACACCTATATTATCTGCCATAGATATTGAAGTAGGTTGTAAATTGTAAAAAAAAAGTAAATTTATTTACTATGTGGAGGCATTTTCTTTTCAACAAACCACACATGTTTTTTAAGAACAGGGTCATATTTTTTTAACCTTAACTTTTCAGCCACTTTCATGCCCTTTGTTGGCTTTCTGACAATATATTTTGTACCCGTTTTAGGATTTTCTTCAGGTACCAATTGTTTTAAAGCGTATGAAGTTTTCTTTGCCATGAAAGCCCTATATATTAAAAATTATTGAAATAAAGTGTTTTTTAAAGATCGCTTACTGTTTGTTTAATAAAGGGGCTATATAGACCTTTTCTTTTTGCGATTGATATTTGCTTGTTTCGATCAATCAAACTCTTTTTCTTGGCTTCACTTATTTTTCCATAGCATTTTGGACATGAAAGTCCCTTTAGATATTTTTTTGATTTAATTTGTGTTTTTGATAACGGGGCTCTACATGCATGACAGAGCTGAAATGTTCCATCCTTGAGCTCATTTTTAACTGAAACTCTATTATCAAAAACAAAACACTCACCATCCCATAAAGAATTTTTTTCTGGAATTTTTTCTAAATAATTTAATATGCCGCCATGTAACTGATTAACATTTTTAAAGCCTTTTTTGATCATGTAGGAAGAAATTTTTTCACATCTAATCCCACCCGTACAAAACATTGCAATTTTTTTATCTTTAGCCTCACTCAAGTTATCTTTTAAATAGCTTTTAAACTCAGTGAAACTTTTTGTTTTAGGATTAATAGAACCTTGAAAAGATCCCATTTCAACCTCAAAATCATTTCTTACGTCAATTAAAATAGTATCATTATCTGTAATTAGATTATTCCAATTTTCAGGTTTAATTTTATTCCCTGTAATATTTTCAGGGTCTGCCATTTTGGTTCTTAAAGTAACAATTTCCTTTTTTGGTCTTACCTTTAATCTAAAGAAAGGCATAAATTTAGAGTAAGAATATTTTGGATTAAAATTCTCAAAGCCTATTTTTTTTATTTCTAACTGAAAATTCTTTATACTTTGTGAAGTACCTGCAATTGTACCATTAATACCCTCTTCAGCTATAATTATTGTCCCTTTGATTTTGTTAAATTTACAAAAATCAGAAATTCTGCTTTTTATTGTTAAAAGGTCTTTTATTTGTTTGAATTGGTAAAAAGATAAGATAGTAAATTTTGAATTTATCATTTATGCACCTAATATAATAACCATACTCAAATTTCTATGACAAATAACACTATAGAAACTGCTCTAAATTTCTTATCAAATAGTTCGATTGAAACAACACCAAATGTTTATGCAAAATACGGACAATTTGCAGATCTTATTTCTAAAGATAATAATATTTATGTAACATACCTGCCTGATGAAGATATGAACAAAGTAATTAACACATCAAAAAAACTCTCAGATGAGGGGTATCAGGTAATTCCTCATTTACCCGCAAGAACAATAGAGAGTTACAGAATGTTAGAAGAATATATAAAAAAATTATCAGAAGAATGTGGCTGTACGAAAATTTTGGTAATAGGAGGTGGGGGTAAGCAAAAAGGAGAGATAAAAAGTTCTATAGAAGTTCTTAA
>VMBT01001552.1_pt1 | contig 12181 bp, 11 predicted proteins | sample 4404301 | NCBI WGS metagenome assembly VMBT01 (sample SAMN12238535, study PRJNA552566) | marine metagenome | isolation source: Coastal seawater | place: USA: coastal Georgia, Sapelo Island | collected 2008-08/2009-08
TCATAATCAATTTCAGTTGTTTGCGCAGAGACAATATGCGCAAAAGAGAAAGCTAAGACGTATAAGATCGCGACAAAGAGTTTTTTCATGTTTTACCTACTTAGGCTTATTCAAAAACATCCGGTATCTCACGCGTTGATGCTGTGAGCCACAGGGGCACTGGCAAGTCTTTTTCTCTCAAAAACGCTTCATTGAACAGCTTTGATTGATACCTTGTCCCAATATCACACAGGATCGTAACAATTGTATGCCCTTTACCAAGTTTTTGAGCCATTTTTTTTGCGCCCGCAATATTTATTCCGGAGCTTCCTCCAAGGCAGAGCCCTTCATTTTCCAATAAATCAAACACAATTGGGAGCGCTTCCTGATCCGTGATTTGGAAACTCATGTCAGGACTAAGACCTTCCAGATTTTTGGTGATCCTGCCCTGCCCGATGCCTTCGGAAATCGATCCCCCCTCAGAAGCCAATGTGCCATTGACGTAATGGGAATAAAGCGCTGAACCCATAGGATCGGCAAGTCCGATTTTTACGCCCTTTGGCTGCAATGACGCAGCAACCCCAGCAAGCGTGCCCCCTGAACCGCAGGCACAAATAAACCCATCCACTTTGCCTTCTGTTTGCTGCCAGATTTCAGGCCCGGTCCCGTCAATATGCGCCTGTCTATTCGCAATATTATCAAATTGATTGGCCCAGACCGCACCATTTGGCTCGCTTTTGTTCAATTCCGCGGCCAAGCGTTCAGAATAACGCACATAATTATTCGGGTTTTTGTAAGGAACGGCAGGCACCTCGACCAATTCGGCGCCAGCAAGGCGGATCATGTCCTTTTTTTCTTGGCTTTGGGTATTTGGAATGACGATCACAGTTTTAAACCCAAGCGACGCCCCCACGAGGGCAAGACCAATGCCTGTATTGCCCGCCGTGCCTTCAACAATCGTGCCGCCTGGCCTTAGCTCTCCCCGTGAAATCGCATCACGTATAATGTACAAGGCTGCACGGTCCTTCACCGATTGACCCGGATTCATAAATTCCGCTTTGCCTAAAATGGTGCAGCCAGTATCCTCGCTTACTTTTTTCAACTTTATCAAAGGCGTATTGCCTATGGCAGAGCTTAGATCCGCTGCGTAATGCATTTAAAATCTCCGTGAAATTTGCCAGAGCAACGTAATGCGGTTATGCCGAAACCTCAAGCAGCCAAGCACGTTTATTTAAAAACATGCTGGATATATCATCGGAAAGCTCCGCCAATCCCACAGTTCAAAAAAGCTGTCCCACCGCGGGCTTTGGCTAGGATTTAATCACAAATTCAACATAGATGCGGTCAATATATGCCTCTTCATTAACCGCGTAGCCGGCATCTTCATGCTGCGCACTCAGAGGGCACTTCATCCTGCATTGGGATTAGACACAGTAATTTGCGTCACATCACAGTTTCCGCTTGAAAAGGTTGACGCACAAGAAGTGAGATACAAATTCCACATACGGCGAAAACGCTCATCAAATCCCAAGTCTGCCACCTGATCCCATTTTTCATTGAAATCCTGATACCAACGACGAAGGGTCAGCGAATAACTTTGCCCAAACTCTATGGATTTTTGAAATTGCAGGCCCGCACGATCCACCTCAGAGCGCAAAGCTGAAGGACTTGGCAACATACCCCCCGGAAAAATATATTTCTGGATAAAATCCACACCGCGCCGGTAAATATCCCAACGATCATCTCTCACCGTGATGATCTGTAAGGTCGCGCAACGGCCAGGCTTAAGACAGTTGCGAAGCGTGTCGAAATATATTGGCCAGTATTTTTCCCCGACCGCTTCAAACATTTCGATACTTGCAATCCCGTCATAGACCCCTTTTTCGTCACGGTAGTCTTGCAGCTTGAATGTCACTTTGTCCTGCAAACCCTTTTTTTCAATCCGTTCCCGAGCGAACGCCAGTTGTTCTTTGCTGAGTGTCAAACCCGTGACAGATAATCCGCGTTCTGCCGCAGCGTATTCAGCAAATCCCCCCCAACCACAGCCAATCTCAAGCACATGATCACCCGCCTTGACACCCATCTGATCCACCATAGAGGCGTATTTTGCTATTTGTGCTTTTTCCAGACTTTCTTGACCCGTTTCGAAAATGGCAGATGAATAGGTCATCGTGTCATCCAGCCAGAGTTTGTAAAACTCATTTCCAAGGTCATAATGATAACTGATGTTTTTTAGAGACTGCCGTTTGGAATTGCTTTGCAGCCAAAACCGCAATTTTTCAAACGCACGCACCAGCGACATTCCTGGAAAGCTGTCATAGACTTCATTATTGTCTGCATGCGCAAAGTCCATGAAAGCCTGAAGATCAGGCGTATTCCACCCTCCATCAAGATAGGCCTCACAAAACCCCAAATCACCCTCGCGGATCAGGCGACCAAAAATATCGTCATCTTTAACTTCAAGGATAGCAATAGGACCTGGATTTTTACCCTCAGCGCGAAAAATACGTCCATCCCGTAATGCAAAATCCACTCGGCCGTTATTCAAATGACTCAGTCCGTCAAAGACCTGGGCAAAGTATCTGGGCAAATTTTTCTGCCCATTGGTCGAGGTCAAATGCATACTTATCCCCTAAAAGCTTCTGTTTTGATAAGCTTCAAGCGCACGGGCGCGCCCCAAGCTCATGTTTACGATTGGTTCACCGTAGCCCATATTCGAACTTAAATTCCAGTGTTTCGGTATCGCTTTAAAGAAATTTTCTGCACTTGACGGTGGGGCGGCAGACAACTCTGCAATCCACCGGTGAATGTAGCTGCTTTTAGGATCAAATTTCAGCAGTTGGGTCTCGGCGTTAAATACCCTGAAATAGGGCGTTGCATCCGGACCGGAACCCGACGACCATTGCCATCCCATGGCATTGCTTGCGGGATCCCAATCCACCAAACAGTCTTCAAACCACTTCTGACCTATTTTCCAGTGACACATGAGATGTTTCGTGAGATATGAAGCCACTATCATCCGGCCCCGATTGTGCATCCGCCCGGTAACATAGAGTTCGCGCATCGCGGCATCCACAAAAGGAACACCCGTGCGCCCCTGTTTCCATGCGACCACATTGGGATGCATCTCATCGGTATTCCAAGGGAAAGCATCCCAATCCCGTTTCCAGTTTTCGCTAAGAATGTGCGGTGTGTGATACATCAAGTGGTATGCAAATTCGCGCCACACAATTTCTTTGAGAAACGTCTCCGCCCCCGGCGCGCCTGCATAAAGTGCGCTCTGCCCCGCATGCCAACATTGCGCAGGGCTGATTTCTCCATAAGCGAGGTTTTCAGACAGACCGGAAGTTGCCGCAAGCGCCGGAATATCGCGCAACTCTTTATAATCGGCCACGTCATTGTCTATGAAGGCCTGAAGGCGTTTTTGTGCCTCCTCTTCTCCAAGACAGATAAAGGGGCGCACGATGGCTGCTCCGCGGTTCATCGCGCGACCCAATGTCCAAGCCTCCAGCGGGTCCGATTTCGGCCAAGCCTCAGGGCTTGCGATCCGCGCAGGAGCAGCCAGCGCCGCTTTGACATCCCTGCCCCGCACAGATTTCCAAAAGGGCGTATAGACGCGGTAATAACTTCCTCCGCCGGTTGCGACAGTCCAAGGTTCAAACATCACCATGCCGGCAAAACTTTGAACCGTAATCCCGCGGGCTGTGAGAGTTTCTTTGATTTTGCTGTCGCGCTCTCGTGTCTTTGGTTCATAGAGCCTGTTCCAGACAACCGAGGTTGCGGCGGTTTCTTGGATCACCTCTGTCAAAACGCTCTGAGCGTCACCACGACGCAAGATCAATTTGCTGCCAAGTTTTTCAAACGAGCGTGCGAGATGTTCCAACCCCAAGCCCAAGCGCCATTTTGGCGCTGCCCCATAGGATTGAAACAGGTCATCCAGAATGAACAATGGTATGATAGGCTGACCGCTTTGCACCGCATGTGTCAGGGCCATATTATCGCTCAGGCGAAAATCCCGCCTTATCCAGTAAATGATCGGTGATTGCAAAACGCGCCCTTTCGGTCTTTATCTTTTATACGAAGGCGCAAGGAAGATCGGATTAAAGAATATCATCAAGAGCTTGGATCAATCGTGCGATATCATTTTCCGAGGTATAGTGAACAAAGCTCATTCGCAACACACCGACCTGCGCATCAAGCCCCATTGCTTCAATTGGCCGTTGCCCGTAAAAATTATCCCCCCCGACGGCGATCTGCCGCGCTGCAAGACGCTCGGCAATGTCTTGCGGCGGGATTTGCGTTGTTACAGATAAAGTCGGTGCACGTTCCTCTGCTACCCCTGGGCCTAGTAAACGCAGAGAATTTTTGTCTTTAATGTAGTTAAGAAGAGGCTGCATCAGCGCTTCTTCGCGTGATCTGAGCAATTTATGCACGGCCTTGCCTTTATCGAACAGCGGGACAGTGCTGTCTTTGAAGTGACGATCATAAAGCGCTTCAAAATAATCGACGATTCCGGCACAGGCTGCAACTTGCGCATGGTCGGGGCCAGCTGGCGTGAAGCGCTTATAAAGAGCGCCGGCATTAAAATGGTGCCCCTGATTGGGAAGCTTTTCACCCAACTCGCGCCGAATGACCATGATACCCTGATGGGGTCCGTACGTTTTATAGGTCGAGAAAAGGTAGATATCCGCATCCAGTTCATCCATATGCGGAAGACCGTGGGGCGCATAGCTTACCCCATCCACACAGGTGTAGGCACCCGCCTCTTTCGCAATTGCAACGATTTCAGCGACAGGATTTATATCTGCAATAATATTGGAACAATGCGGAAAACACACAAGACGAACTTTGTCATCAAGCAAATTTTTCAGACCTTGGGGGTCAAGGCGGCCCGTCTCTTTGTCGATGCCCCATTCACGTACATCAATTCCTGCCTCAGCCAGACGACGCCACGGGCCGGAATTTGCCTCATGATCCTGATTGGTCACTATAATTGCTTCGCCCGGGCGCAGCATCTGACGGAATGCTTGCGACAAAACATACGTATTTTGGGTTGTGGAGGGCCCGAAACTAAGCTCCTCTTGCTCAATACCCATCCAAGCAGACAACCGCTGACGCGCCTCATCCATTTCCTCTCCGCCCAATTTAGAGGGGCGCGCAGGCCAATAGGGTTGCATTTTGCGCTCACGATAAAAACGGTGCAGCCTGTCTATGACTGGCGCACAGGCATAAGAACCGCCCGCATTTTCAAAAAATGCCATTTGACGACCATCATCAGTTTCAAAAGCTGGAAACTGAGCACGCACAAATTCAATGTCGAAGGTCATTGACCCTCCTTTTCAAGAAATCTCCCACCCCCATTAAAGGAATAACTTGATAGTTGGAAAATACATTTATGGCAATTATTATAGTCTAAAGTTTATATTTATATCTATAGTGTCGCTTTTTGACCCTAAAGAGTATTTTTAAGGAAACTCACAATATTTTTCCAAATTACTTTGAATGACGGGTGTTCAGCTTAGAGATGGCTGTAGACCGCGTAATCTGCGCGCTCAAAAAGCCGAATAATTTTTCGCCCGAAGGGAAATTGGATTCTTAAACAATCCAAATAAACGCGCGGTTTTTGGGAGACCTGCTACAAGCAGTATTCCTTAAATGAAGCACATAAAATGTAAGGGAGAAACAATGGTAACGCACAACATTACGGTATCGGGTGTCTGACAGGGATCATGACCCAGTCTAAGGGCCAGTCTGCATTGCTAAGCGCAGACAAAATTCTTTCGTTTAATCGCTAAAAACGAACGCCATTGCCACCGAAAACAGCGGTACTGGCAGCAGGTTGCAATTTACTGACAGGAAAAAACCTTAGGAGGTTAAATATGTCAATCAAACCACCGATCACAGATCTTCCGATTGAAACGGACAGTTCTGGATTTTACGCAGGCTTCAATAAAATTGTCGCCCTTGGGTCCAAAATCCTTATCGGGCTTTTGATCCTTTGGGCGGCAGTCTTTCCTGATGCCGCTGGAAATGTTCTTAAAAGCGTCCGCAGCACAATCGACGCCAATACGGGTGCATGGTATATGTACGTTATGGCATTTTATATTGTCGTTTGCCTTGCTTTGGCGCTTTGGCCATCGACGGGCAAACTGAAACTCGGTACTGACAATGAAAAGCCAGAATTTTCGAATTTTTCATGGTTTTCGATGATGTTTGGTGCAGGCATCGGCATTGGGATGTTGACCTATGCAACGGCTGAGCCGCTTTATCATTTTGGAACCAATCCTGACGTTATTCAGGGACTTGCCGAAGGCTCGGCCGCCGACAATGTCCGTCCCGCATATAAGTGGTCTTTCCTCCATTGGGGCTTCTCTGCTTGGGCGTGTTACGCGATCGTTGGTCTGGCGCTTGGTTTTTTCAGCTATTCGCGCGGGCTTCCGCTGACCATCCGATCTGGTTTGACACCGCTTTTTGGAAACGCTCTTTCTGGTACGCTTGGCCATGTAATCGATATCGTTTCTGTGATTGCAACGATCCTTGGGGTTGCAGTGACAATCGGATATGGCGTCTCTCAGTTTGCCTCCGGTGTTTTTAATATCACGGGAGCGGATTGGATGATGAACAGTGAAGGATCGCCAACGACATTTGCGATGATCCTCGCATTGTTGATTGTGATGTTTGCCTCAACCTTGTCTGCGCTTTCCGGCGTTGGCAAAGGCATTAAATGGCTGTCTAACATCAATATGGGGCTGTCATTTTTCCTCTTGGCCTTTTTCATCCTGTTCGGCTCTACAATGTTTGCGCTTTCGAGCCTGTTTGTCGGATTGTGGGATTATATTATTAATCTGCCTGCCATGTCTTTGACTGTATGGCGGCCAGATGGCAATCCTGAGAGCATTGAAAGCCAACTCGCCGGTTGGCAGGGGGGCTGGACAATTTTTTACTGGGCATGGTGGATTGCCTTTGCACCCTTCGTCGGTCTGTTCTTGGCGCGGATTTCGCGCGGCAGGTCATTTCGTGAATATGTCTTGGGGGCTATGATTGTTCCATCGATCATGTGCTTTGTCTGGTTTACCGTTGTCGGTGGAACGGCAATAGACCTGACACTCAATGGAGACGCGGGCGATGCAATTACAAGCGTCGGCATCTCTTCACAGCTCTTTGCCATGATCAACCACATGCTGTCACCTGCTCTTGCAACAGTGATGTCCTTAATAATTGTGGTGCTTTTGCTTACTTATTTGGTAACGTCCGCTGACTCTGCCGTGTTAATCATAAACACCATCGCCGCTGGCGGGGACGCAAGCCAAAAGCCAAAGGTCCACATCATCGTTTGGGGTTTGGCATTGACACTTGTGATCGGAACTTTGCTGGTTGCCGGCGGATTGGGCGCCATTAACACTGCGATGATTATTGGTGCACTGCCGTTTTCTATTGTGATGGCCTTGATGGGCATTTCTTTATTCAAAGCAGTGATCCGCGACGGCATGCGCAAGCGTCTGGGCGTTCAAGGCGCACCGGCTGAGTAAAATACCGCCGTTCTCATTGGAAAATGATAGCCCCCTTCTGATTCCTCAGAAGGGGGCTTTTTTGAATGATGGCACCTGCCCGCCGGCCTGATCCGGTTAACTAGATCAGGGGGCAATCTCAACAACAACGCGCCCTTGAACCTGACCTTTCAGAATGTCTTTGCCAAGTTGTGGCAGGTCTTCCAACTTTGCGGACTGGATCATGTTTTCCAAAGTGTCCAGCGGCAGATCCCGCGCAATCCGATCCCAAGCACGCACCCTGTTTTCATAAGGCTGCATAACGCTGTCAATGCCAAGGAGGTTCACTCCACGCAATAGAAAGGGGACCACGGTTGCTGGCAATGCAGCCCCGCCAGCAAGCCCTACGGCAGCGACGGACGCCCCATATTTCATTTGTCCCAAGACCCTTGCAAGCATTTCGCCCCCGACGGCATCCACACATCCTGCCCATGTTTCTTTTTCCAAAGGACGTTTTGTCGTTTCATTAATCTCTTCTCGCGCGACAATTTCGCTCGCTCCGAGACGTTTGAGATAATCTGCCGTTTCTGGGCGCCCTGTAACCGCCGCCACTTCATAGCCAAGATTGGCCAAGATCCCCACCGCGATAGATCCCACGCCCCCAGAGGCGCCGGTCACAAGTACTGGTCCATTGTCCTTGAGCATCCCATGATCTTCGAGCGCCATTATCCCCAACATTGCCGCGACACCTGCAGTTCCCACGGCCATGGCCTGACGGCTGGTCAGTCCGGAGGGTAAGGGCACAAGATAGTCTGCCTTCACGCGCGCTTTCTGAGAAAAACCACCCCAACATGTTTCACCGACCCGCCAACCGGTCAGAACCACTTTGTCACCGGCTTTGTAACGCGCATCGTCCGATGTTTCGACAGTCCCTGCAAAGTCGATTCCAGGCACATGGGGATAGGTGCGCACCAACCCGCCACCAGATCCAAGACACAGACCATCTTTGTAATTCACTGTGGAATATTCCACGGCAACCAAAACCTCCCCTTCGGGAAGTTGGTCTTCACTCATCTGTTGAAGTGCAGCTGAGGTTTTTCCCTCCTCGTCTTTTTCCACAACCATTGCGGTGAACATGCTATTACCTTTCTTAAATCCAGAATTTCTCTTGAACGGTAGCCCCGCGCACACCGTTTTGTGTGAGAACCTCAAGCCGCGTGCCCGGTTCCCAAGCCTTTTTATCTATCATGCCGATCGCCACATTTGTGGCAAAATCCGGCGACCACGTCGCAGAGGCTATCAGGCCGACGCTTTGACCCTCAGACAAGACCTCCCAGCCCGTACCATTATGGGGAAGATCGCCCTCTCCATCAATCGCGACGGGGCGGATGATCCTTGGTGGGCCATCCTTTTTCTGCTGCTCGATGACGGCTTTGCCGATATAGTCAAAGGGTGAGTTGCAGTATTTCGCGAGTCCTGCTTCAACGGGTGTGTTGTCTTGGCGCATGTCAGACCCGTAGCTTAGCAATCCCCCTTCGATGCGCTCAATAAGGTTCGGACACCCCACGCGCACATTCAGATCTTCGCCAAGCTCCAAAAGACGGTTAAACAGCGGCATGCCATACGTTCCACCGTCGACGTAGATTTCAAAACCTCCCTGTTTGGACCATCCAGACCGTGCAACCACAAATTCGGTGTCCATGAAGGCAAGGCGTTTATACCGGAAAAATTTTATATCACGCACCTCTGGGCCGAAGAGGCGCTCCATAAGGTCATCAGATTTAGGGCCCTGAACCGCCAAAGGAGAGACATCTGGTTCCTCAATCTCCACATCCAAACCTTGCCCGACAGCCAGACCAAGAACCCATTGCAACAAATCTCCGTCCGCAAGAGACAGCCAATAATGGTCCTGTGCAATTTTAATCGCCACTGGATCGTTCAGCATCCCACCGTTTTGGTCACAAACCGGCATATAATAACATTGATCAGGGGCCATTTTATCCATGTCACGCGGGCTGATCAGACGCATCAGCTTCAGAGCATCGGGCCCTTTGATGCTCACCTGACGTTCGACAGCAACGTCCCAGATTTGCACATGGTCTTTGAGATGGCGGTAATCGGCCTCATAGCTTTCAAAATAACTGGCGAGAAGCATGTGGTTGTAAACGGTATAGGCTTTGGCTCCCGCCGCAGCAACACCTTCGCTAAAGGGCGTACCACGCACCCTGCGCGATGGAACGATACCGGCCATATTAGCGTGGACCGCGCCAATGAATGGGACAAATTTCGGCCGACTTGCCTTCAAAATCCCATACGCGACCATAATCGCGGACCTTTGATTTCAAACCTTTTGCGGTAATGATATCAGGACCCATCCAATATTTGCTGTTGGTCACCATCACCGGATGATCAGGGCTGGCCCCTTGCAGCATCTCAATTTCTCCGGAAATTTTGCGCCCGATATTGATCGAGCGGCGTGCTCCATCACGAATGATTTCCACCTTTTCGCGCTGAGCGCCGATGATTTCGGACACCAGCATCGTGAACAGACCAGTTGTGCCTCCTGCCTGACCGCTGAAGATCTGCAAAATCCCGTGATAGGCGCGTTCACTCGCCCGTTCATCCACATAGGCCGCAACTTTCCAGTTACCCTCACCCATACGCCCGGGGATATCAACCAATAGACCGACGTTTAAGCCGGACAGGCTTTCTCCCTCATAATGCCCCTCATCAATGGCAATCGCCATCCAAGCATGGCAGTATCCCTCGGTCGGAGGATATTCACCAAGAGACACCACACAGGGGCAAAACACTGTGCAGGAGCAGTTTAAAAAAAGCTCTCCCTTGATTTCCCAATTCGTCGGATCAAGGCGTTTCTTTTTACTGTTCGCCATCCGATTATCGATCCGAGCTTTCGCTGGAATTGCTTTTGACGTGAAATGTTTCGCCATGTTTCAAACCACTCCCTGTGTGTGATAATTCCAAACCGCAAGTCCAAGCCCTGCGAGAATAAGAAGAAAGCCCATGGGGCGCACCACGCGGTGTCCGATCTCGGGCAGCTTTTCAAAAACCATAAAAAGCGTGGCCAGTCCCATCCATAAAAAATTCATAACCCCACCGGCAAAGCCAAGCACCATGAAAAGCCAACAGCACCCAACACAAAACGCCCCAAGCCCGAGCCCCATACGCAAGCCACCGCCAAAACCCGTTTTCCAATGACCCAGAAAATACATCATCGGACTGTGGCAAACACCGTGACAGATTTCCTTGGCGCGCGTGAATTGAAAGGCCCCCGCCGCAATCAAAAGCGCCGCAGAAAGCCAAATCGAGGTGGCAAGCCCCATCATGTCAATCAGGTTGAAGGACAAAAGAACCATCTGCGCCAAGGTGATGCAGGCTGCAAAAGCGACCCAAACAATACCATAGCCAAGCACCACGCCAAGCCATCCGGCCCGTGTGCCATTCGCGCTGAGCATCAGGTCTTCGTAGCTTTTGAGAGTTGGGACCATCGTCGGCAACATCATCGCAGCCATCATCACCGCCCACATTCCAAAAATCGCGATAAACCGTTTCAGCGCAGCTTTTACACCCGTATCTGCGGGCATTGGCATGTCCATACTCTGTGACAGTCCGGATGTTTGCGTCCCACCTGAAGACATGACAGCCATCGTATCCATGGCTCCAGACGCCGACATTGCCTCCAAGGTCATATCAGATACCGGCATATTCATACGCCCGAAAAAATCCATATCCATCGAATGGCTCAGGGAATAAAGCCATCCCCATGAGAGCAAAATTACCCCAAAAAAAGAGAGCCAGTATATCCCACGCAATGAAATTTGGGATGTCTTTTCCAAACGAACCTCTCCGAATATATTACGCCGTGCGAGTCACAAGATTTTTCTTGTAATTTAAATGTCAGACTTTTAATTGTAAGACAAATGAAAATTGAACGAACAGACACCACGTCAGATTTATCTGCACAAATTGCTACTTCATTACGGGATGCCATCATCTCCGGTCAATTACGTGCGGATCAGCGGTTGCCATCTGAGGCAGAGCTTGCCGAAGACTTTAATGTTTCCCGCCCGACGGTGCGAGAAGCTTTGAAGCGTCTGGCGGCACAATCTTTGATCCGCACGCAACGCGGTGCTTTCGGTGGGGCCTTTATTAATCGCATCGCCTTTGAAGAGGCTTATGGCCAACATGTGACGACATCTACGCTTCTGCTTTCCATGAATGCCGTAAGCTTTGATGTTGCGTGCGAAGCGCGTTTTGCGATGGAGCGCGCCTGTGCGCCCTATGCCGCAAAACGGCGATCCGCTGATCATCTGGCAACAATGCGCGCAGAAATTCATCGTCAAAGTCAACCGGGGTTAAGTGACGAAAGCTGGTGTGCCTCGGATGTGGCCTTTCACCGTGCCCTTGTGGATGCGGCCGGAAATCCAGTTTTGTCCTATCAACTGGCTGGCTCTGTCGAAGCGATGCAACCCTTGATGAATATGATCACCTTTACAGCGCGAAACCGCGAAACGATTATCGCACTTCATACTGAGATAGCAGACCAATTGGACGCAGGGGATTCCGCGGCCGTTGAAGACAGATTAAACAGACTTTGTGATTACACCAAAACGCTGGCTCATGATGTCATAGCCTCCCGAGCGAAAGACAAAGCACAAAAAACGCGTAGATCAGGCATGTGAGGCGGTAAGGCC
>VMBT01001557.1_pt1 | contig 12167 bp, 5 predicted proteins | sample 4404301 | NCBI WGS metagenome assembly VMBT01 (sample SAMN12238535, study PRJNA552566) | marine metagenome | isolation source: Coastal seawater | place: USA: coastal Georgia, Sapelo Island | collected 2008-08/2009-08
ATCAATAATGATTCTCAAGTAGAAAGCATCACAGTTTCAAAGGGTGGTTCTGGATATACCTATGGAACTGTCGATCTTGTAGCAGGTGGTGTTCCTACTGGTACAACTGCTCCAGTCTTTAATGTAATCATTCCACCTCCTGGTGGACATGGTGCTGATGTTTACAGAGAGTTGGGTGCATACAATGTCCTGACATACTCTAGATTTGAAAATGATACTGAAAATCCAGACTTTATTACTGGTAATGAGTTTGCTTCAGTTGGACTGGTTGAGAATCCTAAAGCATATGGTTCATCTCAGAATCTGACTCTGGATAAAGCAAGTGCAGTCTATGCTCTAAAGTTGACTGGAACTGGTTATAGTTCAGCAGTTTTCAATCCAGACTCATATATCACACAAACAGTTGGAGTTGGTTCAACTGCAATTGGAAGAGTTGTTTCATATGACCAACTCACTGGTGTTTTGAAGTACTGGCAAGATAATTCTCTTGCTGGATTTAACTATGATGGCACTCAAAATACAAACCCAGATTATGGATTTGACCTGAACAGGTTCACTGCAGATATTAACACTGGAGGAAGCTTCAGCATTGTTGGTGCAGACAATACACTAGCAATTCAAACTAGTTTTCAAGGTGTATCGACAGTAATAAATAGTAGGACATACTATCTTGGTCAGAATTTTGTAAATGGTGTTTCTCAACCCGAGTCTGAGAAATACTCTGGAAACATGATTTACATTGACAATAGACCCTCTGTTACAAGGTCTTCCTCACAGAAAGAAGACGTAAAAATTATCTTGCAGTTCTAAAAAATCATGCCACAGGAAACTAACCTCAACGTTGCTCCTTATTTTGACGATTTTGACCCACAGAGTAACTACTACAAGGTTCTTTTCAAGCCAGGATATCCTGTCCAGGCAAGAGAATTAACCACTCTACAGTCAATTCTTCAAAATCAAGTTGAGGATGTAGGAAATCACCTCTTCAAAGAGGGTGCACAGGTCATTCCTGGTGGTGTCACATACCTAAATCCCTTCTATGCCATCCAAATTGAGTCAGAATTCTTAGGAATTCCTGTTTCAGTCTACTTAGATCAACTGGTTGGCAAGACAATTACTGGTGAAACCTCTGGAATTACTGCAAAAGTGGTCACTTACATCACTGATGGGCAGTCAGAAAGGGGCAATTTCACACTTTATGTTGATTATTTTGAGTCAAGCAGCACAGATTTGACAACTGAGCAGTTTTTGGACAATGAAGTCCTCTTAACTGATGAAAATATCACTTTTAGCACCACTTTTATCAGCGCTGGGGAGGGTTTTTCAAGAACAATTTCCTCAAATGCTGCTGCAACTGCCTCTGCATTTGCAATTAATGATGGTGTTTACTTTTTGAGGGGATATTTTGTTGATGTTGCCTCAGATTTGCTCATTTTGGACCAATATGGAGACACTCCAAGCTATAGAATTGGTCTAAATGTTGTAGAATCCATCATTTCTTCAGATCTTGACCCTTCTCTGAATGATAATGCTCAAGGATACAATAATTTTGCTGCTCCTGGAGCAGATCGACTGAAAATTTCAACAACATTATTCAAAAAAACCACTGATGACCTTAATGATCAGAGTTTTGTGCAACTCGCAGAGGTCAAAAATGGTGTTTTAAGAGATATTGTCACCAGAACTGACTATAATCTTCTTGGAGATGAATTAGCAAAAAGAACTTTTGATGAATCTGGTCACTACTATGTAAAAGAGTTTGTAACCACTGTCAGAGAAAGTCTGAACAATGGTTATGGCAATAGAGGAATCTATAATTCCAACCAAACTACAGATAGTGGTCAAACACCAAATGATGACCTGGCAATTTATAAAATTTCTCCAGGTAGAGCATATGTAAGAGGTTATGAAGTTAGCAAAATTTCATCAACTTTCTTAGATGTTCCAAAACCAAGAACCACAACTCTGATTGAAGACCAAGCAGTCAATTTTGGGTTTGGTCCTACCTTTACAGTCAACAGAGTTTATGGTTCTGCCACTATTGGGTTCAATACTACCAATACTTTAAGTCTTAGAGACGAAAGAGTAGGTGCGACTCAGACAACAGCACCAGGAAGTGAGATTGGTGTTGCTAGAATCTATGATTTTGCCCTTGAATCTGGTTCATATGACACAACTACACCAGATTTAAATCAGTGGGACCTTTCTCTCTTTGATATCCAGACATATACTGACGTAACAGTCAATGAGGCAGTTACACTCAGCACTCCAACCTTTATTCAAGGTCAATCTAGTGGTGCAAGTGCATTTTTGAGATATGATGTAAGTGCAGGAACTGCTCTGACTGCATATGATGTTCAAGGAGACTTCTTTATTGGTGAAAGACTGCTTTTCAATGGTGTAGACACCAATGCAAGGTCAATTACCAATCTGACCAATAATGAACTGTCTGATGTTAAGTCAGTTTATGGTATTGTTGGCAGTGGAGCAACTTTTACAGCAGATTTGGTCCAATATCCAGTAAGAAACATTGGAATTGCATCAATTACAGCTGCTAGTGGTGGCATTTCAACAGTTTCTTCTCCTACAACAGTATTTCCTGGAATTGTAACAACTGGTGGTCTTGTACAATACTCAATTCCAACAAATAGCATTCCTTCCTTTGGTAGAGTAACAGGAGTTAATAATACTTCCTTTACTATTGAAGCAGTTACCACTATTTCTGGTTATAGAGATGGTGCTCTGCCAACATCTGCAACAGAAGTTACTGATTTGACCACTGTTGAGTCAAAATATCAGTCAAATCAAGGAAGTGGAAATGCTTCTTCAAATTCTTCTCTTTATAGCAGATTCCCCAAGAAAAATATTTCTTCAGTAGACCTTACTGGAGCAAGTATTGTAATCAGAAAGCAATACAGCACAACTATCACTAGCAATTCAACTGCAACTCTGTCCGCAGGCGCAAATGAGGTATTTTTGCCATTTGATGAAGAAAGATATATTGTTATTAGGTCAGATGGTTCAACAGAATCACTGACTGAAAATCAATTCTCTTTGACTAATGGTTCAACTGAGTTGACCATTAATGGTCTTGGAAGTGATGACTCTGGAACTATTGTAATTGCAACTCTTAGAAAGAATCAGGTCACTGCAAAGACCAAGAGAAAGAACATTGCTAATAGTGTAATTGTTGACAAATCATCTGTTTCTGCTTCTGGAACTGGTTCAACAACATTGAATGATGGTCTGACTTATGGTGACTATGCATTTGGTACAAGAGTTCAGGACCCAATTATTTCACTGAATGTTCCTGATGTTGTTAAGATTCATGGTATTTTTGAATCTAATGACACATCCACACCTGTTGCACCTTCAATGACTGCAGCATCAATGGATGGTCCAACTGCAACAACAAATGACCTGATTATTGGTGAAGAAATTACTGGCAGTGTCAGTGGCGCAAGAGCAACATATCTTGTCAGAGTAAATGACACTAACATTAGATTTGCTTATAAGAATAACACAGTCTTCCAGAATGGAGAAGTTATTACCTTTGGTTCTTCTGGAGTAAGTGCTGTTGTCAATAATCCTTCACTTGGAAGTAAGAATGTTACTTCAGACTTCACTCTCTCAAATGGTCAGAGAGAATCAATTTATGATATTTCAAGACTTGTAAGAAAACCAAACTCTGCAGTCCCATCAAGAAAACTTGTTGTTTACTTTGACAATGGTTATTATGAGTCTTCAGATACTGGAGATATCACATTAGTCAATTCTTATTCAGACTTTGATTATACCACTGAAATTGCATCAGTTAATGGTGTAAGAAATACTGATATCATTGATGGTAGACCCAGAGTCAGCAACTATACTGTTACTGCTGGAGCAAGATCGCCATTTGAATTTGATGGCAGAACATTTACCAGTGGTCAGCATAGTTCAAAGAATGTACTTGCCTCTGATGAGTCTGTTACTATTGGTTACAACTATTATCTTTCAAGAGCTGATAGAGTTTACATTGATAAGAATGGAAACTTCTCAGTTAAGTATGGAACACCTGCTGATACAGCACAACTTCCAGAAGAAGTCAATGGTGGTCTGAACATTGCTAATATTTTCCTCCCTGCATATCTCTATAATACCTCTGACGCAAAGGTAGACTTTGTTGAGCACAAGAGATATCAAATGTCTGATATCTCTAAACTTGAGCAGAGAATTAAGAACCTTGAGTATTATACTCAACTCAACCAACTTGAAGCAGATACTCTTAATCTGTTCGTATCTGATGCAAATGGTCTTAATAGATTCAAGTCTGGTGTATTTGTAGATAACTTCTCAACTACTGAACCACAAGATTCAGGTGTTGGTGTTAGAAACAGTGTTGATACTAGAAAGAGAGTTCTGAGACCTGCTCACTACACAACGGCAGTCAATCTTGAGATTGGCAATACAACCATTGCTGGTATTGGAACAACCACTGCTGCAAACCAAGATTCCAGATTTGCTGATATTCTTGGAACTAATACAAAGAGAACTGGTCAGGTTGTAACTCTTGACTATACTGAGACCCAATGGTTAGAACAACCATTTGCTACTAGAGTTGAGAACGTAACTCCTTATCTTGTTACTTTCTACAATGGTTCTATTGCACTTGAACCAACTGTTGACATCTGGATTGATGTTAATAGAATGGAAGTAAGAGATGTTCTGCAAGAGGGTTCATTTAATGCCATTGCAGATGCAATGAGAGTTGAGAATATTACTGAGGTTGATGGTCTGAGACAGGGTGTAAGTCCTGTTCTGTGGAATTCTTGGGAAACTACAGGAGTTGATGTTAACTTTAGTCTTGGAATGAATGCAAGTGCTAATGGCACTACTGTTAATGTTGGTGTTAATGGCAATGTTGGTGTCAACCTCAGTCAGCAAAGAACAGGAACTCAAAATACTGTAACTGAAGTCATTGATACTGAATCTCTGGGTGACAGAATTGTCAGCAGAAATATCATTCACTTCATGAGGTCACGTAACATTCAGTTTACTGCAACCAAACTGAAGCCATTTACTAGAGTCTACTCCTTCTTTGATAATGTAGATGTCAATAACTTCTGTCTCTCCAAACTGATTGAGATTGAAATGACCTCTGGTACATTCCAGGTTGGTGAGACAGTTCAAGGAACAATGGGTGATAATGCTGCTCAAATTATTGATAGTGGTATTCCTTCAATCTCATTTAGAGTTGCAAATGCAAACCATAAGTATGGTCCTTATAATAATCCATCTGATACTTTTGATTCCAACCCATATGATAGAAACAATACCCTCCCAGCAACTTACTCTGAAACATCAACAGTTCTGAACATTGATACTTTCAGTCTTGCTGCTGAAGAGGCTCCTCAGTTTGCAGGTTATCTGGCAGCAGGAATGGTTCTCAGAGGTCAGAGCAGTGGAGCACAGGCAACAGTTACTAATGTAAGACTTGTATCTGACAGACTTGGCACCCTGATTGGTTCATACAGAGTTCCTGATGCAACCAATACTGCAAACCCAACATTTGAGACTGGTAGAACCACTTTCAGACTGACTAGTAGCCCAGTAAATACACAGATTCAGGGTCAAACATCAACATCAGCAGAAGAAATTTTCTACTCACAAGGTGATATTGACAATACTCAAGAAGTAACTCTTTCACTGAGAAATGCAAGAGTAGAGATTGATGATAGTTTTGTTGAGACAAGAACTATTGGGGACAGTGCTGGTGCAAGTGCAAGTGCTTCTATTCAGATTCCTCAACCTGCTCCCCCAAGAAGAGTTGACCCACTGGCACAAACATTCTTGGTTGATGAAGAAAGTGGAATTTATGTAACCAGTCTGGATGTTTACTTCTCATCTAAGGATGAAACTCAACCAGTCACAGTTCAACTTCGTGAGGTAGATCTTGGAACTCCAACTCTTAAAGTTCTTGCATACTCTGAAGTTGATGTCAATCCAGATGATATCACAGTATCAAATGATGCTACTGTTCCAACCAGAATTAATTTTGAATCACCTGTTTACCTTGCTGGTAACAGAGAATATGCTCTGGTTCTGCTCTCACACTCAACAGAGTACAGAGTTTGGATTTCTAGACTTGGAGAATCTGATGTAAGAACTCTTGCTACAGAGGCAGGTCAAGTTCTTGTTTCTTCTCAGAACCTACTTGGTTCACTGTTCAAATCACAGAATGCTGCAGTTTGGACACCAAGTCAGTATGAGGATCTTAAGTTTACTCTGTACAGAGCAGACTTTGTTTCATCAGGTTCTGTACAATTCTTCAATCCACAGTTGCCAACTGATTTGGAGAGAATCACACCTAATGGTATTACAATTACTCCAAGAAATATCAGAGTTGGTCTTGGTACAACACTGTCTGATACTGGACTTGAGTTTGGTAATACCATCATTCAGCAAGGAACTGATGCAACTGGTTCACTAGTTGGTTATGGTGGTTCTGCAACAGGAACCATGACAATCACCAATGCTGGTGTTGGTTATACTCCTGCTTCAGGTTACTTTGTATTCACTGGTGTTGCACTGACTAGTGTCACTGGTAGTGGTCTGAATGCTACAGCAGATATTGCAATCAGCAATGGTGTTGCCATTGGTGCTACATTAAGTGATGGTGGTAAAGGATATGCTGTTGGTGATGTTTTAACCCCAATCTCAGTTGGTACTGGTGGACTTGGTTCTGGAATGAGACTTTCTGTTGCTGGCATCTCTGGTAATAATGAACTGATTATTGAAGAAGTTCAAGGAAGATTTGGTACTTCAGCAGGTCAATACCTCAAGTACATTAATAGCAGTGGAGTCACAACTACACTCAACTATAGTGCTGGTGGTGATGTTATTCCACAGACTCCAATTAGAGTTGATTCAGATGGTACACACTTCAAAGTTTTCCAGAGAAATCATGGAATGTATCAGAATACCAATATTGTCACACTGAAGGGTGTTCAATCTGACCAAACACCTACAACTCTCAGTACATCATATAACAATGGTGCCACAGGAGATATCTCTATTGCAAGCACATCAATCTTTGGAACCTTTGAGAATGTAAGTGTTGCTTCAACAAATCCAGGATATGTTAAGATTGGTAGTGAGATCATTTCTTACACAGGAGTTGGTGCTGGTGCATTGACTGGCATTACAAGAGGAGTTGATAATACTCTTGTTGAAAACCACCTCTCTACTGACCTGGTTTATAAGTATGAACTGGATGGTGTATCTCTCAGAAGAATCAACACCCAGCATAATTTGAATGAAGTGACTGTTTCTAATCCAATCACTCTTGACTCTTATCATGTCAAGGTTGATATGTCTGAGAATGGTGTTGATAGATCTTCATCACAGACAGCATTCCCAGAACTGCACTTTAATTCCAAGAAGACTGCTGGTGGACCAAATGCTAAGGGAACATACAACCTGCCATTTGACCTTCTGATTCCTAATATCAGAACTACAACTCCAACAGGTGTAACTCTGAGTGCTGCTGTAAGAACTGTCACAGGTTCTAGTGTCAATGGAACAGAGAGTTCTTTCCTTGATAAGGGATTCCAAGCAATTGCTCTCAATCAAGAAAACTACTTTGATTCAGCAAGGATGGTTGCTTCTCAGGTTAATGAAAATAATTATACTACTTCACTGCCTGGAAACAAATCATTCACAATCAACATGAATCTTGCAAGTGGTGATTCTAGATTGAGCCCTGCAATTGACCTGAATAATACTGCAGTTATCTTCACCTCAAATAGAACCAACAAACCTGTTACAAACTATGCAACCAACCTGCAAGTTAACAGTGTAACTGATGATCCAAATAGATTCTTCTATGTGACAAAGAATATTTCTCTTGAAAATCCTGCAACATCTATCCAAGTTCTTCTGGATGCATATGTAAGTACATATAATGATGTAAGAGTCTTCTATGCACTGAATCAGGATACAAGTGTTGATGAGACAGTATTTGTTCCTTTCCCAGGATACAATAATGTTGATCCAAATGGTCAAGTAATCAACCCAGCAAACAATGATGGAACCCCTGATGTCTTTACACCAAAGACAGACCAATATCAACCAAATCCATCTCTGAACTTGTTCACAGATTATAAGTTCAGTGCTGATAACCTGGCACCATTTACATCATTCCGCATTAAGATCATTGGAACCTCCGTAAATTCTGCAATTGTCCCACAATTCAGAAACCTCAGAGCAATTGCATTTGCATAATTATGACACTTATTCCAGTAAAGGGCAAAGATGGTTTTTATAGAGATAGCAAAACTAATGCTATTGTAAATAAGAACCATCTTGAGTTCAAATCCTATGTTTCTGCTAGAGAACAGATGAACTCTGAAAAAGAGAGAATCAAATCTATGGAAGATGAAATGGCAAACATCAAACAAGATTTGGATGAAATCAAGCAACTGTTACGTAAAGCATTTCAAGGGTGAATTATAAATAGAAAAAAGTTACATCATATAAATGGCGCAGCCTTCTACTAGACAAGAACTGATTGATTATTCCCTGCGACAGTTAGGTGCTCCTGTATTAGAAATTAATATTGCCGATGAGCAGATTAGTGATTTAGTTGATGATGCTATCCAAATGTATAATGAGAGACACTATGATGGTGTCACTCAGGTTTACTTGAAATATAGAGTAACTCAGGAAGATGTGGACAGAGGAAAGGCACGTCCTCCTGGAGCTGGTGGAACTCAGGCAGGCATTGCTTCAACATCTGCTACAAGTACAATTGTAGGGACGGCAACTACATTTACTTACTATGAGAATAGTAACTATTTGCAAGTTCCTCCTGATATTATTGGAATCAATAAAGTATTCCAGTATGATAATGCACAATCACTGAGCGTGTCAAACATGTTCAGTTTTAAATATCAGTTGTTCTTGAATGATATTTACTATTGGGGAACAACTGACTTGTTGTCATATTCTATGGCAATGAGTTACTTAGAAACTCTAAACTTCCTTCTCAATACACACAAGCAAATTAGATACAATCTTAGACAAGATAGAATGTATCTTGATATTGACTGGAGCAACTTGAGAGTTGGTGAATATCTCATCATTGACTGTTGGAGACAGATGGATGGGAATGAATTCAATAGAGTTTGGAATGACAGATTTGTGAAGAAATATTTGACTGCTCTGATGAAGAGACAGTGGGGTATGAATTTGATTAAGTTTCAGGGTGTAAAACTTCCTGGTGGTGTGGAACTTAATGGTAGACAAATCTATGATGATGGACAAAAAGAAATTGATGACATCCTCCAAGAAATGCCAACCACATATGAACTTCCCCCATTAGATATGATAGGTTAATTAGATGCTCAATCCATTTTTTCAACAGGGTTCTAGAACAGAGCAAAGTCTTGTTCAAGACTTAATCAACGAACAGTTGAGGATGTATGGCGTTGAGGTATATTACCTACCAAGAATATATGCAAATACAAATACAGTAATCAGAGAGGTTATCCAATCTGAGTTTACAAATGCATATCCACTAGAAGCATATGTGGATAGTTATGAGGGATATGGTGGACAGGGAACAATTCTTTCCAAGTTTGGTATTCAAGAGTTGGATGATTTGACTCTTATTATTTCTCAAGAGAGATATGGTAATTATATTACACCATTAACCAAAGATATTACTAATATTGAATTAGCAACCAGACCAAAGGAAGGTGACCTGATTTACTTCCCACTGGGAGACAGATTATTTGAAATCAAGTATGTTGAGCATGAACAACCATTCTATCAACTACAAAAGAATTATGTTTACACACTGAGATGCTCACTCTTCAGATATGAGGATGAAGTCATTGATACTGGTGTTGATGAGATTGATAATGAGATTGAACAACTTGGTTACATTCAGACACTTACTCTGATTGGTTCAGGAACAACTGCTACAGGCATCACGACATTCTGTGCTAGTGGTGGTGTCAATCAGATATTCATTTCCAACATGGGTAATGGGTATACAAGACAACCAATTATTGGATTCTCCTCAGCACCTGCAGGTGGAGTCACTGCTGTAGGAATTGCATCTATCACCTCTGAGTATATTGGTTGTGGTGGAGGAAATAGTGGAAAGATTGAAGCAATTAATATCATCAATCCTGGTTGTGGATACACTGTTCCACCGTGGATAACCATTCAAGCACGTGGTGATGATACAGGAGTAGGTGCTGCTGCAACTGTTGGAATCTCTACTGGTGTCATTGGTATTGTAACTGTCACAGATGGTGGTTCTGGATACACAACCAATCCTGCTATTAGATTCAGCACTGCTGCTGGAATTACAAGTGCAGTTGGTTATGGTCAAATCAACAGTGCTGGTATTGTTACTGCTGCATATATCACATATGCTGGTGCTGGTTACACATTTGCACCAACTGTTACATTTGATAACCCTTCAGGAATTGGTGCAACAATTGGTATTGGAACCTTTATCTTCAATGAAGTAGTCATTGGAACTACTTCTGGCACAACTGCAAGAGTCAAGAAGTGGACTGCATCTACAAATCAACTTGAGATTTCTATTGTTGATGGAACATTTACTCCAGGAGAAATCATTGGTGGTCAAGAGTCTGGAGCATACTACACTGTAAGAGTACAAAATACAGATGATCTTGTAAGTGGATTTGCAGATAATGACACTATTGAGACTGAAGCAGACTCAATTCTGGACTTTAGTGAAACCAACCCATTTGGGATGCCTTAAATAGTTTGTTAAATAGTAGATATACAAACAACCAGAATAATGTTTGAGTATTTTTATAACGAAATTTTTAGGTCTGTAATTATTGGTTTTGGTTCGCTCTTTAATGGAATTGAAATTAAGCACAAAGACTCTAATGATGACGATTTTAGTGTAATCAAGGTCCCTCTTGCATATGGACCCACTCAAAAGTTTCTTGCTAGATTACAGCAAGAAGCAGACCTAAACAAACCTATTCAGATGACGCTTCCCAGAATGTCATTTGAATTTGTTGGATTACAGTATGATGCTGGTCGCAAATCTACTCAAACACAAACCATTATCAATCAGACCCCTGATGGTCAAAACTTGAAAAGGAACTATATGCCAGTTCCTTACAATATGGATATCAAACTGTCTATCATGACAAAGTTGAATGATGATATGCTTCAAATCATTGAACAGATTCTGCCATATTTTCAACCAACATATAATTTACCCATTAACTTTCTTGGCAACTTAAAGGAAAAGAGAGATATTCCAGTCCAGTTAAATTCCATTGAAATGGATGATGACTATGAGGGTAATTTTGACACAAGAAGAGCACTTGTTTATTCCCTGAACTTTACTGCAAAGGTATATCTGTTTGGTCCAATTACAGATGTTACTGGAGACATCATCAAAAAGGTTTCTGTTGGTTACATTGCTGGTTCAAGAGGAACTCAAGCAGCTGCAAGAGACCTTACCTATCAGGTCACTCCAAGAGCAACCAAAGACTACAATGGCAGTACAGTTACAACACTGGCACAAAATGTCAATCTTGTTGAAAATGTCATTGAAGTTGCAGATGGTAGTGCAGTCACAGCACAGACATACATCTATGTTGGTCAAGAGGAAATGTATGTTGAGTCAGTAACTGGTAATAAGATTACTGTCAGAAGGGCAGAAGACAATACAACACCACAGAATCATGTTCTTGGTGCTGCAGTAAATAGCATTACCAGTGCTGATAATGACCTTATCGAATTTGGTGATGACTTTGGTTTCAATGGAAGTGTTTTCTGAGGTTGACTTATGTCTGACAAGTTTGATAAACTAAATGAAACATTTGATATTCAACCAACAGAGGTTGAAGTGGAGGTCCAAAAGCATGATATCGAGAATAAGATTGAAAAAGTCAGGTCAAGTAGTGAAGACATTCGTAAGGACTACGAATATACAAGGGGTAATTTATATTCGATCATTGAAAAAGGACAAGAAGCAATTAATGGCATCTTAGAACTTGCACAAGAGAGTGAAATGCCTAGAGCATATGAAGTTGCTGGTCAACTAATCAAAAATGTCTCTGATGCTGCTGACAAGTTAATGGACCTTCAGAAGAAACTGAAGGACGTTGAAGAGGAGAAAC
>VMBT01001560.1_pt1 | contig 12160 bp, 9 predicted proteins | sample 4404301 | NCBI WGS metagenome assembly VMBT01 (sample SAMN12238535, study PRJNA552566) | marine metagenome | isolation source: Coastal seawater | place: USA: coastal Georgia, Sapelo Island | collected 2008-08/2009-08
CTATATACATTATGGCGATTTCACGGAATATATTTTGGATAGCTTTTTTTGCTTCCATTCTTACAGCGTGGTGGTGGCTCTATTCCATGAGTTTATCTATGAATATGGATTTACTTGGACGGATGTCTATGGATAATTCTATGTCCCAAATGTCTAATGATCCGGATATTGCATCAGAGAATAATATTAGTTCGGATTCTAATATAAATTCAGAGCAGGCAATGTCGGAAAACATAAAAATGGTAGCCATGCCAGCGATGACCGGCAGTATGTTGATGAATACCTCAATGAAAAGTTTTGTACCTTTGGCAGGTATGTGGTCTGTAATGATGGCAGCAATGATGCTTCCGACAATGGTTCCAACCTTACGGAGCTATGAAGATTTAATGGTTAGCGCAGATGGAACTCGGATAGGTTGGCTAGGCGTACTACTGGGTTACTTAATGGTTTGGATTGGTTTTGCGTTATTTATAACTGTATTACAAATGGGACTTGTTTCTTTAAATATTGTTGACATGATGGGCAGAGCAAAATCACTGTGGGTGTCGGCGGCTCTCTTGATGCTTGCTGGAGCTTTTCAATTTACGCGCGCTAAAGAAGTTTGTCATGGTGTGTGTCATAGTCCGATGTCTTATTTTTTAGGACACTGGAAAACGGGTCTTAATGGCGGTGTACGAATGGGTGTAAGCCTTGGCGCATATTGTGTCGGTTGCTGTTGGTTATTTATGGTTCTCGGCTTTGCAGGTGGCGTCATGAATTTTCTATGGATGGGTTTGGCTACCCTGATGATGGTACTGGAAAAGTTACCACAATTGGGTCACTTTCTAGTAAAACCTTTGGGTAGCATACTGATTCTAAGTGGATTGAGCGTTGTTGCTTTTACGATAATTTAAGGAAACATATTTATGGCAATAAGCAGAAAACCTGAGGCTGATAAGTTACCGATAAGTCAGCGTATCAATCAAAGAATGGAGAACCCAAAAAGACGTCAGGCAACTCCTACTGATTGGGCGATAAAAGGAGAGCTCTTTTTAAATTGTTCTTGTACCGTTTTTTGTCCATGTGTTGTTAGTTTAGGCGCTCACCCACCCACTGAAGGTCACTGTCATGCTTGGATGGCAATCGCGATTGACGAGGGCTATTATGAAGATGAAAATTTGGCAGGAATAGATGTTGGTCTACTAGTGGATATACCTGGCCGCATGGGTGAAGGTGATTGGAAAGTTGCCGCTTACATCGATAGCAGCGCGAGTGGAAAAGCTTATAATGGCTTGCTTCGTATTTTAAGTGGTCAAGCCGGTGGAACCACAGGGCTATTCACAATGTTGGTAAGTGAGATCATCGGGGCGGAAAAAACAAAAGTTGATATTGTTCGAGATGGAAAAAAACGGTCTCTTATGATTGGGCGTAAAATCCAGGGTGAGATTGAACTAATAGAGGGTAAAGAACCAGATCAGCCCGTTGTCATTAGTAATACGAAGTACTGGATGGGTCCTGACATAATTGCGGCTAAAGGTATAAAATCTAAAGTTCGTGATTATGGCCGTGTCTGGGATTTCGGTGGAAAATCAGCAGAGGTTTGCCCGATAGATTGGAAGGGCTCAGCCTGAATGGCTGGTATAGTTCCCTCTAGGCGCGTGCGGGGGACGCCATTTTCGCCTGGCGTTCAAGCTGCTGGAGCTAAGGCTTATACAGTCTATAATCATATGCTGCTTCCAAGCTATTTTGATAGCTATCAAAATGATTATCATCATCTGAAAAAGTATGTTCAAGTTTGGGATGTGTCTGTTGAAAGGCAGGTAAGCGTTAAAGGCCCTGATGCGGCTAAATTGATGAGGATGGTTAGCCCGCGGGATATGAATAAGATGGCTGAGGATCAGTGTTACTATATGCCCATCTGTGATGATAATGGTGGAATGTTAAATGATCCAGTAACTATAAAATTAGCTGAGGATCACTATTGGTTATCAATTGCTGATGGTGACTTGCTTCAGTTTCTCCTAGGCTTGGCAATTGGAAAAAATTTGCAAGTCGAGATTGAAGAGCCTGATGTTTCTCCATTGGCGATACAAGGTCCGCTAGCCGAAGACTTAACCGCGAGAATTTTTGGTGACACGGTCCGGGACATAAAATTTTTCCGTTATAAAAAATTAAAATTTCTCGATACGCAGTTTGTTGTGGCGCGGTCAGGTTGGTCAAAGCAGGGCGGATTTGAAATTTATGTTGATGGCTTTGATTATGGCATGCCTCTGTGGAATGCATTCTTTGAAGCTGGAAAAGATCTGAATGTAAGGGCAGGGTGTCCTAATCTCATAGAAAGAATTGAAGGTGGATTGCTATCTTTTGGATCAGATATGACCCGGCAAAACACACCTGTAGAAGCGGGGCTTGCTAAATTTTGCAATTCTCCGGATGAGTATCTTGGAAAAGAAATAATTGAAAAACAAAAAAAAGAGGGGCCAGATCGTATAATTCGACCAGTATCCATAAGTGGTGATGGTGATTTACCTCACAATGCAAATGGTTGGAGGGTCTTGTCTAATGGAAAACAGGTTGGTTTAATTGCTTCTGCTACATGGTCTCCAGATTTCAAAACTAATGTTTCTATTGGTATGATAGAAAAGAGCCATTGGTCTGAAGGTACAGAGGTTGAGGTTGATACCGGATCAACTCTTAGAAAAGCGAAAATTTTAGAAGAATTTTGGATTTAGATAAGGAATATTCGAATGTTTAATGCATTAGTTGTAAATAAAGATGAGGATGAAAAAACTTCGGCAGCGGTTGAACAGATTAGCGTTGATCAATTACCTGAAGGTAACGTAACTGTTGCGGTGGAGTATTCGACCGTTAATTATAAAGACGGGTTATGTATCGGATCTGGTGGTGGAATGGTGCGGAACTATCCTCATGTTCCTGGTATTGATTTTTCAGGTACAGTTGAAGCATCCGACGATGATCGGTACTCCCCTGGAGATAAAGTTGTTCTTACAGGCTGGCGAGTTGGTGAAGTACAGTGGGGTGGCTACTCACAGAAAGCTAGGGTGAACGCAGATTGGCTTGTACCTTTGCCTGAATTAATTTCCTCAAAACAAGCAATGGCAATTGGAACCGCCGGATTAACGGCAATGCTGGCAATAATTGCTTTAGAGCAGCATGGTCTTCAAAAATCAAATGGGTCCATACTCGTTACGGGGGGATCAGGGGGTGTAGGTTCAGTGGCAATAGCTATTCTATCAAAATTGGGATATGAAGTAGCCACGGTAACTGGAAGACCAGAGTCAGCTGATTATTTAAAATCCTTAGGAGCATCTATTATTGTTCCAAGAGAAGAACTAAATGAAGCAATAAAACGTCCTTTGGAAAAGCAGGTATGGTCAGGTTGTGTTGATACAGTTGGCGGTGAGATGCTTGCACGCGTATTTGGGCAAATGTTTTATGGTTCTTCTGTCGCTGCAGTTGGTAATGCTGGCGGCGCTCGTTTGCCTGCGTCGGTGATGCCTTTTATTTTGCGTGGTGTGAATTTGCTGGGTATCGATAGCGTTATGCAGCCGTATCAAAATAGATTAAAGGCTTGGGAACGCTTAGCATCAGATCTACCCATGGATAAATTGGAAGCCATGATTACTCCCGCCACACTTTCAGATTTACCCCGATTAGGGGCTGATATTCTTAAAGGCCAAGTGCGCGGTAGAGTTGTGGTAGATGTTAATGCTTAAGACAACTTATCATCTTTTGGGTCGTTAAAAATCTTATATAAAAACTTAAGATAAAAATCTTGTAAGGAGCATATTTTGGATTTGGATATTGAATATGTTCGCAAACAGTTTCCCGCTTTTGATGTGCCTGACTTAATAAATAAAGGTTTTTTTGAAAATGCTGGAGGTTCTTATGTATGCCGACAAGTAATCAACCGGCTCAATCGTTTTTATACTGAAAAAAAAGTACAACCCTATGGTGCATTTGAAGCCAGTATCTCCGGTGGTTATGAAATGGATGAGGCAAGAGTTGGACTTGCCCGCTATTTGGGTGTCAAAGAACAGGAAGTGAGTTTTGGGCCTTCTACCTCTCAAAATACTTATGTTTTAGCAAAAGCTTTTGGAGAGTGGCTAGTTCCAGGAAACGCTATAATCGTTACAAATCAAGATCATGAGGCGAATACTGGATCTTGGAGGAAGCTTTCTAAGCAAGGCATTGAGGTTAGAGAGTGGCAGGTGAATAAAGAAACAGGTGAATTAAATCTAGAAGATTTAGATGACTTGCTGGATGAAAATGTGAAACTACTTTGTTTCCCACACTGTTCAAATATTGTTGCTAACATTAACCCAGTTAAAGAAATTGTTTCTAAAGCACACACGGCAGGGGCATATGTCTGTGTCGACGGTGTGAGCTATGCACCTCACGGATTGCCAAATGTTGGTGATATTGGTGCAGATATATATTTGTTTTCAAGCTACAAGACTTATGGACCTCATCAAGGAATAATGGTGATAAAAGAGCAACTAGCTGAATTGCTTCCCAACCAAGGTCACTACTTTAATAGTAAACATTTAACTAAAAAATTTACGCCCGCGGGCCCAGATCACGCTCAAATAGCGGCTTGTGCAGGAATTGTTGAATATTTTGACAAGCTTGCAATGCACCATGGTATTAAGAGTGCAGACGCTCCTTCTGGAGTTCATAATATGATCAGAAATTATGAACAAAGATTACTTCAACCTTTGTTAGATTATGTATGTACAAAAAATTCAATCCGCTTATTGGGACCATCTTTTGCATCAAAAAGAGCCCCGACGGTTGCCCTTGATTTGGGGTATAATTCATTTGATGTTGCAAAGAAACTGTCAGGTTTAAATGTCTTGGCTGGAGGGGATGACTTTTATGCAGTTCGCCTTTTGGAAGCATTAGGCGTTGATTTGGAACATGGTGTTTTACGATTGAGTTTTGTTCACTATACCAAAGAAGAAGAAGTGGCTGCTGTCATTCAGGCCTTAGAAGAAGTTCTGTAGAAATCTTTAAGCTGGCTGAAATGGCAAGCTAAACTATATCTTTTCATATTATGGAAAAACCTATAATTTATTGGATAAGACGCGACTTTAGGATTGATAACAATCCTGCCTTAAAGTTTGCTATAGATACAGAACAACCAATAATACCTGTTTTTATAAGAGATGAGTTTGTAGATAGCCTAGGGAGTGCTCCAAAATGGCGGCTTGAACTAGGGTTGGAGTACCTCGCAAAACAATACAAAACTTATGGTTTAGATATAATATTTAAATCAGGTTCTGCTGACAAAGTCTTAACAGAATTAATAAATGAAACGAATGCTGACAAAGTTGTTTGGGGTAGAACTTATCTTCCCCCATTAAATGATCGAGATGCAAAAATTAAGTCTTTGTTGAAGCAAAAAGGGATAATGGCAAAAAGTTTTCCGGGACACCTATTATTTGAGCCTTGGAGCGTTTCACCTAAATCTAGTGACTTTTTTAAAGTTTACACACCGTTTTGGAAAACAACTAGGCAGAAAGATCCATTAGGTTCAATCACAAAGGTTACTCATATAAATAGTTCAAACCAACAGCCTAAATCTGAAAATCTTAAAAATTGGGGTCTTGGAGAGGGTATGTCAGCTGGGGCGTCCATTGTTCATCAACATGTTCGGTTAGGGGAAGAAGCGGCAAAAGAACGTTTAGATTGGTTTATTGCCAATAAAGTAATGTACTATTCTTCTTCCAGAGATATTCCATCCTTGGATGGCACATCGGGACTTTCAGAAAACCTGTCGTTAGGAGAAATCTCACCAATTGAATGTTGGAATGCAGGAGTTCAAGCCCTAGAAGCAGGTCACGATGATGCCGAAATTTTTCTAAAAGAATTGGTCTGGAGAGAGTTTGCTTATCATTTGGCTTATCATACGCCTAGAATCCTTGATCAAAATTGGAGACAAGAGTGGGATAGTTTTCCTTGGAATACCAATGAAAATGACGAGAAAGTGCTGCTCTGGAAGCAGGGTCGCACGGGAGTTCCTTTTGTTGATGCCGCAATGAGAGAGCTTTATGTAACTGGTCGAATGCATAACAGGGGAAGAATGATTGTCGCATCGTTTCTCACTAAACATTTAATGACCCATTGGAAAATAGGGCTTAAGTGGTTTGAAAATTGTTTAATTGATTGGGATCCGGCAAGTAATGCAATGGGTTGGCAATGGTCTGCAGGGTCTGGACCCGACGCCACGCCTTATTTTCGAGTTTTCAATCCAAATACTCAGCTAGAGAAGTTTGACAAAGAAAACGTTTATAGAAATAGGTGGCTCGCCGAATTTAGTGGAAAAAATTCAAAAAATGCACTTTCTTTCTTTGACGCGATACCAAAAAAGTGGAAACTTAAGCCAGATATGGAATATCCTGAATCGATAGTCGATTTGTCAGAGGGCAGAACGCTAGCATTAGAGGCTTATAAGAACCGACAATTTTAGGGTGAGGTTATGTTAGAAACGACAGAAGGTCAGAAAAACTTACCACGCTATTTTGCGCAAGTTTTTGAAATGACAAAAAAAATGAATTCAGGAAGGTTAGACTTTGAATTGCCAGATGGCCGTGTGTTTCGTGCCAATGGAAAACAACCTGGGCCGGTTAGCCAACTAAAAATTCATAATGCAGATGTTTTTGCAAGGCTTATCAGGGAAGGCGATCTTGGATTTTGTGATGCGTACTTAGATGGCTGGTGGTCAACACCGGATCTCCAAGCCTTTTTAGACTTAATTCACGCCGATAATGATGAAATGTATGACTCATTCCCCGGGATGGGAATGGTTAGAGCATGGGAAAAGTTCCGTTTTTGGCTGCAGTCCAATTCTAAATCTCAAGCTAAGAAAAACATTAGTTATCATTATGATTTGGGAAACGATTTTTATAAATTATGGCTTGATGATACGATGACGTATTCTTCTGCTATATTTGAGACCGGTCAAGAGAGCACGGAAAAGGCACAACTTGCAAAATACGGCTCTTTAATTGATCAAATGGGTGCAAAAAAAGGTGACCACATTTTGGAAATAGGTTGCGGATGGGGTGGATTTGCTGAGTTTGCTGCAAAAGAAAGAGGTCTAAAAGTAACTGGTTTAACAATCAGTAAAGAACAACTGAAGTATGCTGAAAAAAGAATTAGCGATGCTGGTTTAACTAATATGGTCAACTTCAAGCTTCAAGATTACCGAGACGAGCGTGGAAAATATGATGGTATTGCTAGTATTGAGATGTTTGAGGCTGTGGGAGAAAAATATTGGCCAGCCTATTTCCAATGCGTTAAAAATTGCCTTTATCCTGGGAAACAAGCCACGTTACAGATTATAACTATTCAAGAGGCCAGATGGGAAATTTATCGACGTGGTGTCGATTTTATTCAAAAGTATATTTTTCCAGGAGGAATGCTTCCCAGTCCGAATGCACTTCGTTCAGAGGTAGAGCGGGCTGGTTTAAAAGTTGTTAAATCAATAGAGTTTGGCGAAAGTTATTCACAAACTTTGCGACGTTGGCATGACACATTTAATTCAAAATGGGATGAGATTTCGCAAATGGGTTTTGATGATAGGTTTCGGAGAATGTGGAATTTCTATTTAACGTCTTGTGCCTCTACATTTCACTATGGAAATTGTGACGTCACTCAAATTACTATCGAAAAACCCTCATGATGATCGTTCAGTAGTCTAAGTAATAGTGGCTAATATATTTTTATATGGAACGCTTTGTGATTTGGAGCTTCTCCAAATTTGTCTTGGTAGGTCTCTAGATGAAATTGATAAACAGCCCGCACGGCTTGATAATTATTCTGTTTTTTGGGTCAAAGACAGAAACTTTCCAGTAATTAAATTTGTTGAGGGAGCATCTGCTCAAGGACTTGTTCTTATTGATCTTTCAAATGATGACTTAAATCGCTTAGATTTTTATGAGGGTAGCTTTAATTATGAATTAAGAAAGGTTTCTATCTATATTGAAAATAAACAATTAAGTGTTCATACGGATATGGTTGAGGCACAGGTTTATTTTAATACGGATGAAAAAATAGAAGTTGGAGATCAATGGTCTTTACGAAATTGGCAAACAGAGTTTGGTGATGTTTCAAGGCGCGTAGCAATAGAATTTATGCAACTTCATAATTTGTCTGATGAAATTGATTTATTGATGGAATACGAAAACATTTATAACCGCGTTTTTAAAAACTAGAAAAGATACCTTTAAATAAAATAAAAATAAGCATAACTATGCATCCAAACTAGTAATAATTACTAATTCGTTTTTATAAAACGGATAAAAAAATTTAAATTAAAAGGCCTTCGTAAATGCAATATGCCTCTAATCTTGCTTCAGCAATTGGAAACACACCCTTAATAAAATTAAGGCAGGCAAGTGAGGAGACTGGTTGTACAATTTTAGGTAAAGCGGAATTTTTAAATCCAGGGCAATCTGTGAAAGACAGAGCGGCGTTAAGTATTATAAAAAATGCAATAAATTCTGGCAAATTAAAACCTGGTGGTACAATTGTTGAAGGCACTGCAGGTAATACTGGAATTGGTTTGGCTCTGGTTGGTGCCTCTATGGGTTTTAAGACAGTTATTGTTATCCCTGAAACACAGAGTAAAGAAAAAAAAGATATGATCCGTTTGGCGGGTGCAGAGTTAATTGAAGTTCCAGCTGTCCCATACAAAAACTCAAATAACTATATTAAGTATTCCGGCCGCTTAGCTGAGAAATTAGCAGAAACTTTGCCAAGTGGCGCTATTTGGGCAAATCAATTTGATAATGTGGCAAATCGTCAAGCTCACATCGATACAACAGGACCAGAAATATGGCGGCAAACGGATAAAAAAATTGATGGTTTTATTTGTGCGTGTGGATCAGGTGGAACGTTAGCTGGCGTAGCGGCATTTTTGCAACCGAAGGGAGTAGATATTGGTTTAGCTGATCCCATGGGGGCAGCGCTATACTCTTTCTATAACGATGGTGTTCTTTCTTCTTCTGGCAATTCAATTACAGAAGGCATTGGACAAGGAAGAATTACAGAGAATTTAAAAGGTTTTGCGCCAGATTTTTCTTATCAAATTAATGATGAAGAGGCTCTAAACATTGTCTTTGATCTCATGGAGAATGAAGGTCTATGTTTGGGTAGTTCCTCGGGAATTAACATAGCGGGTGCAAAAAGATTAGCCAATGACTTAGGGCCTGGTAAAACAATAGTGACTATTTTGTGTGATTATGGAACTCGGTATCAGTCAAAGTTGTTCAATTCTGATTTTTTAAGTTCTAAAGGTTTACCAACCCGTAAGTGGATGGATACTGTGAAAAGCGGCCTTCCAACGGTTTTTGAGGATTAATCATGCGAGTAGTTATAGGATTTGTCATATTTCTTTTGATACCGTTTTTTGGATTTTCTGATATAAAAAACAATCAAACAGAACTTAATTATGAAGCTTGGGAAACTACAGTGAGTAGGGCGGAGGCAGTACTTTTAGCCGGTAGAGCTTCAGAAAAATCCTTAGAAATTTTACGAGATGAAATTAGTGATTGGCGAAGTCAATTTAAAAGTTCGATAAGTATTAATTCTGATCGGATATCTCTAGTTCAAACTCAGTTAAATGCGCTTCCTGCGTCGCCTGAAGATGGGACGGAAGATCCCTTAAAAGAAAGAAGAAATGAATTAAAAAATCTTCTAAATGATCTGAAAATACCAGGTTTAAGAGCGAATGATGCATTTATTCACGCCGACACTCTTATAGGCGAATTAGATTTATTATTAAGAGCTCGTCAAACTGATGCTCTCTTGACTTCTGTTGAAAGCCCTTTGCGCCCTTCGATTTGGACGCAGTCTGTAGCCCAATTAGCTGGAGCGTTTTTTGCTCCATTTACAGAATTGAGTTCGACTGAAATTTCAGATGCTCAGAAAATAACATTGAAAAAGCAAGCTGTGAGTATAGTTGCTCTGATTCTGGGAGCAGTCATCTCCTGGTTTGTTGGGTTAAAGATAACTAACTCCATAGAGACTTTTAAAAATAAAGCGTCGCAAAAGAGACTTAGTGCGCTAGCTCTACCAGTCTCAATATTAGAACTGCTGTTTAAGTTTCTATCAGTTCTGCTGTTTGTTAGGGCTTTACATCTCTCAGGATTAATTGGTTTAAAAGGCTCACTGTTTTTAGACCAGTTACCCTATTTCAGTGCTCTATTTTTATTTGCTTTGTGGCTGCCGAAGCACTTGTTTAGTGGTGATGTGGGATTTTTATCATCGTTGAATTTAAATTCGAAATTAACAACAAACTCAAATTTTGGGGCTGCTGCTCTTGTGTTAATTCTCTTTGATCTAACTTCAACAGGCTTAGCGCAAACAAGCATAGATGGAGATGCAAATGCATTTGCAACTTTGATCATAACGTTAATGGCCTCTTTCATTTTGTGGCGCATATGCAAGTCGATTACTGGTATAGAAACCTTATTTGCGGAAAATAAAAATGTTAGCGAACAGTTTAGTTCAAATTTCTCCAGTCGCCTGACGTACTTAATAAATCGATTTTTGTTAGTTTCACTTTTTTTAGCTCCAGTTTTGGTTGCGGTAGGCTATGTGAATGCTGGTCGAGAACTCACACAATCAGTGATATTGTCATTAGGTTTAATATCAACTGTAATAATTATCCAAGATTACGTCATCGGTCTTTATCTCGTAGTTTTGGGAGAAGAAGACGATAGTAATGATAAACTTATTCCAATTTTATTATCATTTGTTTTGTTACTAATTTCTCTTCCATTCTTTGCAGTTATTTGGGGTGTGCGACAACAAGAACTTTTAGAAATATGGTCAAATTTTCAGAGTGGATTTGAACTTGGAACAATTAAATTATCACCTGGTTTAATTTTAGGTTTCTTAATCATCTTCACAGTTGGCTATATGTTAACTCGCTTGGTTCAGTCTGCTCTGCAAACTACAGTACTTCCAAGAACGGCAATGGATAGTGGGGCGCAAACGGCAATAATTTCTGGGGTTGGATATGTTGGTATCTTTCTAGCTGCAATTATTGCCTTCTCCACTACAGGTTTAGACCTTTCATCCCTAGCCATAGTGGCAGGGGCTCTATCTGTTGGTATTGGCTTTGGCTTGCAGAATATAGTATCCAATTTTGTATCCGGTATAATTTTGCTTATAGAACGTCCAGTAAGTGTTGGTGACTGGATAGAAGTAAGTGGTAAAATGGGCTACGTTCGTGATATTTCTGTCCGATCAACGCGTATTGAAACGTTTGATCGGTCAGACGTAATTATTCCTAATGCAGATTTAGTTTCTGGTGTTGTGACGAACTATACCCGTGGAAATACAGTTGGACGCGTTATAATTCCGGTAGGTGTTGCTTACGGGACTGACACAAAGATTGTCGAAAGTATATTGAGAGAAATTGCTGAAGCACATCCTAAAATTCTTAAAGACCCTGGTCCTTCTATTGTTTTTCAAGGATTTGGATCTGATAGTTTAGATTTTGAAATAAGGGCAATTCTTGGAGACGTTAATTGGATGCTTTCTATAAAATCTGAAATTAATCACCAAATTGCGGAACGGTTTGCCAAAGAGGGAATTGAAATTCCTTTTGCACAAAGAGAAATTTGGATTAAAAATCCTGAAAGCATAATTAAAACCTGAAGCTCTGAAAACAAAAACTATAGGGTTGCAATTTTTTCTATTAAGTTGATAAACGCCTCTTGAGGACAGTTGGCCGAGTGGTCGAAGGCGCACGCCTGGAAAGTGTGTAGGCGGGAAACCGTCTCGAGGGTTCGAATCCCTCACTCTCCGCCATATCCCGCTATTTATGTATTTTAAAACAATATGTTATGTAAAATAAAATTAATCGGCCCCACAAATGGCCCCACAATAGGCGGAAAAAGTTTCCTCAGTTTGCCTTAAATAAGGGGGTGGGGGTCAAAAACTAGCAGCGGTTAGGTTGCTAAGATACTGCGCTCACATTTTTTCTCGATTAAGGTTTGTTAAAAATTAGGTCAAATTTTTAAAAATAGTTTTACAATTCCAATGCTAGTTTCTCCACCACCTGTATAGACCATGTAAACTACATCATTTTGTTCAAATAAAAAAGGATCACGAAGGGCATGTTCTTGTTTTGCAAGTCCTCCGA
>VMBT01001562.1_pt1 | contig 12148 bp, 5 predicted proteins | sample 4404301 | NCBI WGS metagenome assembly VMBT01 (sample SAMN12238535, study PRJNA552566) | marine metagenome | isolation source: Coastal seawater | place: USA: coastal Georgia, Sapelo Island | collected 2008-08/2009-08
AGTAACCCTCAAGAGTTATTAATTGATGGGGAAAATATTTTTAGTATTCAAGTCCATAATATTTCTAATACATCTTCAGATATGACGATAATTCCCTTTCTATCAGCAATTTTTAATAGTGAAACTAGTGAAGGTGTAACTCCTCCAAATATTCTTGGACTACAAAGTGAATCATTTTTACATACAGACTTTAAATTATCATCTCAGGGTGAATCTATATTTTTAAATGATGCCAACGGTGACTCTGTTGACTCGATTACTTTTGGATTATTACCTTCAAATATATCTTATGGAGTTTCTAATGAAAATGGTGTTTATGTTGCTTATCAAAACCCAACCCCTGGTGAAGAAAATTATACTTTTGAATATGATGGGGTTTTGGCTACACCGCTTATTTTTTCTCATGAAGGGGGGAGTATTTCAAACCCTATAAAACTTGAAATAATCGGTGATGGTTCTGAAGACAAAATCACTTATACAACTGATTTTACTGAGCCAAATGAAAATTCAAATATATATACTGGTCCAATAACCATTGATGAGACAACTGTAGTTAGAGCAAAAGCATTTAAAGAAAATTATATTTCACTTCACTCTAATACAAGAAGCTATTTTTTCAATATCGAAAGTAATCATCCAATAATCCATTTAGTAACCGATGAATACAATCTGTTTGATACTGATTATGGAATATATGCATACGGTACAGATTATGATAATAGTTACCCTTATTTTGGTGCAAATTTTTGGGAGGATTGGGAAAGACCAGTTCATATATCTTATTACGATAATAACTCATTGGTCTTTAATGCAAATGCGGGAATAAAAATTGCAGGTGCATATAGTAGAGGTTGGGATCAAAAATCATTTGCTCTTTTTGCGAGAAGTCAGTATGGAGTTGGAGAATTTGAATATCCTTTTTTCGATAATATTGATTATGATTCTTTTGAATCGTTGGTTCTAAGAAATTCTGGTAATGATTGGATGAGAAGCAATATGAGGGATATTGCAATAACTAGTTTAATGAAGGATTCTAGCATTGATTATCAAAGTTATGTTACTGTTTCCTCATATATAAATGAAGATTATTGGGGGTTATATAATTTAAGAGAAAAGGTTAGTGAAAACATGATTGCGTCAAAGCATGATGTTAATCCTAACAATGTAACTATGTTGGAATTTGATGGTGAGGTTGTAGATGGAGATAATCAAGAATACATTGAGTTGAGAAACTTTATTCAGCAAAATAATTTAGCACAGGATGACAATTATAATTATGTTATCAATCAAATTGATATTGATAACTATATGGAATATCACATTGCTCAAATCTATATGGATAACAGAGATTATCCAGGAAATAATGTAAAATATTGGAAGGTGCCTGACAGTAAATGGAGATGGATCCTTTATGACACTGACTTTGGATTTGCTGGACAATGGTGGTCTGAATGGGATCAAGATTATGCATATTTTTTTGACACTTTAGATTTTGTACTTTCTGGAAATCAAACAACCTGGGCAAATCCGCAATGGGCCACACTTTTTATTAGAAAACTGGTTGAAAACATCACTTTTAGAAATAAATTCATTAATAGATATGCAGACGAGATGAACACCAGATATTTACCAGCTAATGTTACTTCTCATTTTATAGATATTTATGAAAATATGTATGATGAAATGTCAAACCATATCGAAAGATGGATTGAAAGTGAACCTTGGGTTTCACATGAATCTGTTTATCAGTTTGTTGACAATATGAATAATTTTGCTGTCAATAGACAGCCAGAAGCAAAATACCATATTTTAAATCAGTTTAACCTTGAATCTTATCATGAGGTTATATTGTTTAACGAAACTCCTCAATTAGGCTTTATCAGATTAAATGATAACTTAATAATTCAAGAAAATGAATGGAGTGGTGATTATTTTGAAGATGTTCCAATTACTTTAAAAGCCATTGCAGAATCAGGATATGAGTTTTCTCATTGGAGTGGAGATGTAAATTCAACTAGTTCTGAAATTGAGGTTAATCTTAATGAAAATTTTGAAATAGAAGCACACTTTATTAACAGTTCGGGATTAAACCTTGTTATAAATGAAATAAATTATAAATCATCTGATAATTTTGATACTGGAGATTGGGTTGAGCTTTATAATCCTAATCAAGATGATATTGATATTTCAGAATGGATTTTAAAGGACAGTAACGACTCTAATGAATTTATATTTCCAAACGGAACAATCATTAATGGAGATGATTATTTGGTAATTGTCAGAAACGCTCAAAATTTTTCTGAATTGTATCCTGAGATAAGTTATTTTATCGGTGAATTTGATTTTGGTTTATCAGCTTCAGGAGATGCTGTCAGACTCTTTGACTCAGATATGATTTTACATGATGAGGTGTTTTATGAATCCTCAGCTCCTTGGCCACCTTTATCCAACGGAGAAGGTTATACGCTGGAGTTAATAGATCCATCTTATGATAATTCACTGCCTTCTAGTTGGAGTAACATAAATTTTAAAGGAAGTCCAGATGCTATAAATTCTGCGACAGCTTCAATTATTGAGGAAAATTTATTATTCTCAAGGGTATTTCCAAATCCATTTATTGAAACATTATATATTTTATTTGAATTAGATAAAAGTGAGTTTGTTACAGTGGATATTTTTGATTTAAAGGGCTCTCTGGTTGACAATGTATATTCTGGATTTTTAAATTCAGGAATACAGAGAATCAACAAAAATCTTGAAAAATTAAATACTGGGATATACGTATTGAAAATTAATACAGCTTCAGGAATTACTCAAACTGAAAAAATCATCAAGTATTAAGAATATTTGATTTTTAAAAGATGTGGTCTTTCCTTATTTACTTTAATTATTAATTCCCCAAATAAGGTGTTAGCCCAAGCAAACCAAGATCTAAAATATTTGCTTGGATCATCTTTGTCAAATGCCTCATGCATAAACCCTGTATCGGCATGGGTATTAACAAGCATTTTTAAACATTTTTTAATTTCATCATCATTACTACTGGTCATTGCTCTTAAAATAATTCCCATAGGCCATATTTTATCCTTACCGGTATGTGGACTTGCCTGCCCTTCAGCTGCTTTTCCTCTTAAAAAATAAGGATTGTTATCACTAAGTAAAAACCTTCTTGTATTCAAATAAATTTCGTCTTTTTCAAATTTAGAATCTAAATATGCTAACGACATTAGTGAAGGTACATTGGCGTCATCCATATATAGATTATTTCCAAAACCATCAATTTCGTAAGAGTATATTTTTCCAAAGTTAAGATGCTCTTTTATTGCATATTTTTCTATGGCTTCATTTATTTCTAACGACATTGATAAGCACTTTTCAGAAAAACCAATATCCATTTTTTCAGAATTATATATTTCTGATAGTTGTTTCATTGAAATTGATGCAAAAATATTTGATGGTATCAAAAACGGATACATTGTAGCATCGTCTGATGGTCTAAACATTGAACAAATCATACCATTTGGTTTAAATGGCCTTCCCGTTCCAGAAAATACCGGGGCATCGACCATAGCTGTTCCGTTTCTAATAAATCTGTACGGAGATTCACCATCCTTTCTTTGCTCAGTTAGAAATGTGTCATATATAATTTTTGAAGATTTAATCCAGGTTTCGTCAAAAATTGAATTATCACCGGTTAATTTGTAATAATGAAAACTTAATCTTATAACATAACATAAAGAATCAACTTCCCATTTTTGCTCATGAACACCTTCAATAGGTGTTGGAATATCTCTACTATGAGCAGAAACTTTTGTTAGATCTTTATAAAAAGAATTTGCATACGGATCTCTTATTACACATTTTGCTTGACGATTTATAAGTCCTTTGATAAGATTTTTAATCTTTTTGTCTTTTTTTACAAGTGGTAAATACGGCCAAACCTGAGCAGTAGAGTCTCTTAACCACATAGCATCAATATCCCCAGTAATAATAAACGTATCAGGTTTACCGTCAATAATCTCAAAATCAACAGTTGTATCAATTGTATTAGGATAACAATTTTCAAACATCCATGATAGTTCTTTATCGGTTATTTGATCTTTGATTAAAGAGATTAAATCTTCAACTGCTTGACTAGTAAAAGTTCTTTTATTAACGGGTGGCCTATTAGATAAATAAGTTTTGTCTAAATTGAAACTTTTGGATTTTAAATCCATCCAAGATAATCCTACGGCGGCTAATGTAGTATTCTTTATAAAATTTCTTCTTTTCATAAAATTCCTCTTTCTTAAATTTAATTATCTTTGGCTATCAAACCAAATAAATAAAAAATGAATAATATAGCATTACTAATATTAAGGTTGGTTTTTGCAGGCTCAATGATTTATGGTCACGGACTTGGAAAACTAAATAAATTGATTTCAGGTGATTTAAGTTTTGGAAACCCAATTGGAATTGGAGAAGCACCTACTTTGATACTCGCTGTTTTTTCTGAATTTTTTGCTCCAATTTTTATATTAATTGGCTTTAAAACAAAGTTTTTTAGCTTTTTTCCTGCTGCAACCATGTTTGTTGCAGCCTTTATTGTACATATGGGTGATCCTTTTGGAAGGGTTGAAAAAGCCTTGTTATTTTTAGCAGTATTTACGGTTTTAATGCTTACTGGTCCAGGAAAATATTCAATCGACAAAAAGTTTTCATAAATCACATTACATATTTCGTAATAACAATATTTCTTTATTGCTGATTTTCTAATTTTTAGAAGAAATTTTGAATATATGTGAAAAATTCACAACTAATATTGTGAAGACCTGAAATAGTCTTATTTTTGACGTCATCTTAAACTAACTAAAACGTTTTCTTAAAATGAATTTCAGGGATATACTTATAGTATTTATGTTGGTGATTACATCTTCTATTTATTCTCAATCAATACTTGTTAGTGGAATTGTAGTTGATGAGGGTGGTAATCCACTGCCGGGTGTTACAGTGTTGATTGAAGGTACTGATAGAGGTACATCTACAACATTTGAAGGAACATATGCGATTAAAGCTGATAATGAAAATCAGAGTATTCAATTTTCATACATCAGTTTTGAGACCCAGTCAATTTTAATTGGAAGCCAATCAAAGATTGATGTTATTATGGTTGAAAGTCTCGAGTCATTAGAGGAAGTTCAAGTTGTAGCCTTTCAAAAACAGAAAAAAAATAGTGTTATAGGATCGATTAATACAATTAATCCGTCCGAGTTAAAAATTCCCACATCAAATATCACGAATGCTATGGCGGGGAAACTTGCCGGAATGATTTCATATCAAAGATCAGGTGAGCCTGGTGCAGACAATGCTGAATTTTTTATCAGAGGTGTAACCAGTTTTGGGTATGCAAATAATCCCTTAATATTAATCGATGGTTTAGAAGTTACAACAAATGATTTGGCTAGGATTGAGCCAGATAATATTGCTAGCTTTTCAATTATGAAAGATGCAACAGCAACCTCACTTTACGGAGCAAGGGGTGCCAACGGTGTTATACTAGTAACTACCAAAGAAGGTAAAAAAGGTAAGGCAAAAGTATCCTTTAGGTATGAAAATTCAATTTCAGCTCCATCCCAGACAAATGATTTTTTAGGTGGTGTTGATTATATGAATCTCTATAACAGAGCAACAAGAACTAGAGATGCATCCGCTCCTTTAACCTACAGTATTTCAAAAATATACGGTACTTTAAATGGTGGAGACCCGAATATATACCCAAATGTTAATTGGTATAACGAACTATTTAAAGATTATACAATCAATAGAAAGGCAAACTTAAATGTTAATGGAGGTGGTGAAATAGCTCAGTATTATCTATCAGTTTCACATAATAATGATACAGGATTATTGAAAGTGGATCCTTTAAATAACTTCAATAACAATATTGATATTAAAAGATCCAATCTTAGAGCTAATATTAACATCGATTTAACCAATACTACAAAAATTGCGGTTAAATTCTATTCATTATTTGAAAGATACAATGGTCCTTCAGTCTCTGCAAACTCTATATTTGGATCTGTAATGCAAGCAAATCCTGCTAATTTTCCAAAGTATTTTACATATGAGGATAATTTAGGTTACAATCATACTTTATTTGGCAACAAAGGAAACGGAGGTTTTCCAAACCCATACGCGGATATGGTCAAAGGATTTAAAGATAGATTTACTAATACTATATTTTCTCAAGTACAAATTGAACAAGATTTGAAATTTATTACCGAAGGATTAAAATTTAGAGGTATGGCATCAGTCCGCACATACACAATGAATGAGAATTCAAGAGAATATACGCCTTTTTATTATGGAATGGCTGAAGTTGAAACAGAGCTAGGAATTCTAAATTATTTATACAGAATCCAAGAAGGAACAGAGTTTTTAAATAATCCGACGGTAAATAACTTAGGTACAAGTAGATTTTATTACGAATTTGTTACTGAGTACAATCGAAAATTCAATGAACTTCATGATATTGGAGGTTTGCTAGTTTTTAACTTTAGTGAATCTCTGAATACAATTGGAGGTAATAGTGCTTTTGCAACATTACCATCTAGGAATATGGGGCTTTCAGGAAGATTCTCCTACAATTATGATTCAAGATATTTTACAGAGTTTAATTTCGGTTATAATGGATCAGAGAAATTTGCTAAGAATAATAGATTTGGTTTTTTTCCATCTGTAGGTTTTGGTTGGATTTTATCTAACGAAGAATGGTTTACTGAAAAATTACCTGATGTTAATATGCTTAAGTTGAAGTTAACTCATGGACTAGTTGGTAATGATGGTATTTCAAGCGCAGATGATAGATTCTTCTATCTGTCAGAGGTCAATCTTCAAAGTCCAAGTTATGGTTTTACATGGGGATCTGACTTCAACAATTATTATCAGGGTTATGTTATTGACAGATATTCAAATCAAAATGTTACGTGGGAAGTTGCAGAGAAAACAAACTATGGCTTGGAGCTTGGATTGTTTAACTCTTTGAATTTTCAAATAGATTATTTCACTGAGCACAGATCAAAAATATATATGTCTAGAGATTATATTCCATCAACAATGGGGTTAACTACGACCATAAGTAGTAATCTTGGCGAAGTAAATTCAAAAGGAGTTGATTTGTCTCTTGATTACAATAAAGCTTTTGATTCTGGATTGATTTTATCAGGTAGAGGAAACTTTACATATGCAACTAATGAAGTTTTGGTTAACGGAGAACCAGACTACACTTATGATTATTTAAGTAGAATAGGGTATCCTGTAAATCAGGCATGGGGTTTAATTGCAGAACGTTTATTTATTGATCAAGCAGATATTGATAATTCCCCTGAACAGTTTAACGGTTTTTCTTCTTCTGCCAACTCTTACATGCCTGGTGATATAAAGTATACGGATGTCAATAATGACGGAGTTGTAAACGAATTAGATAGAGTACCAATAGGGAAACCTACGGTTCCAGAAATTGTTTATGGGTTTGGTGTTTCAGCCTCTTATGAAGGTTATGATTTCTCTATTTTTATGCAGGGGGTAGCAAGAACTTCATTTTTTATAAACCCTAATGATATTTCCCCATTTGTGAATGAAAGAAATGCTTTAAATGTGATCGCAGATAATCATTGGTCTATCAATAATCCTGATCCAAATGCCTTTTGGCCAAGACTATCAACATATTCGATTGCGAATAATGAACAGCAATCAACATGGTGGCAAAGAGATGGTGATTTTTTAAGGTTAAAAAATGTTGAAATTGGATATACATTTCCTGACAGAGAATCTGGTTTGTTTTCTGGTTTAAATACTAGAGTTTATTTTACAGGATTGAATCTTCTTACATTTTCAAAATTTGATTTATGGGATACTGAAATGGGAGGAAACGGGTTAGGATATCCTCCTCAAAAGGTTTATAATATTGGTTTACAGGTTAATTTTTAATATAAAAATTATGAATAAAAAAATTATAATTATTGGTTTATTATTTGGGATGTTTGGATGTGACGAGTATCTAGATATTGTCCCAGATCAAACTCAGCAAATAGATTTATTGTTTGAAAGAAAAGAGGTTGCTTATACAGCTCTGGCAACATGTTATGCTTATTTACCAAAAAATGATGGTGTATACACATCATTTATGATGATGAGTGATGAAGTTACAACACCAATCTCAAAAGAAACAGACGGAATAAGAATAATGAAAGGGCAACAATCTGCTTCAAATCCAAAATTTGGATTATGGTCTGGATGGTCAGACCAAGGACCTTTGTGGGAAGGAATAAGACATTGTAATGTATTAATTGAAAACATATACAATGTAGTTGACATGACAGAAGATGAGATGAATATGTGGGCTGCGGAAGCGAAGTTTCTAAAAGCTTACTATCATTTCTTATTATTTACCTACTATGGTCCAATTCCTATTGTTGACGAGAATTTACCAATATCGGCAAGTGACGCTGAAGTAAGAGTGAAAAGAAGAACTGTTGATGAATCAGTTGCATACATTGTAGAGACAATTGATGACGCCTTGATTCATCTTCCAGTAAGAGTACTTAGCTCGAATGATCTTGGTAGGATTGATCAGGTGATCGCAAAAGCTATTAAATCTAGAGTACTTACTTATGCTGCCAGTCCTCTTTTTAATGGTAATTCAGAAATGTATTCTGGTTTTGTCAATGAAGATGGTGAGCATTTTTTCAATCAAACATATGATGAAACAAAATGGGATTTAGCAAGGGAAGCATCTTTAGAAGCAATCACCGCAGCACTTGAAAACGGTGTAAGTATGTATGATTTTTCTTCAGCCCCTCCTAACTTTGAGGACGAATATGATGATGAAGAGTTTATTCAAACACTTTATGATTTAAAGTATACAATTGTTGATAAGTGGAATTCAGAATTAATTTGGGGTAATTCAAACCCAGTACGTGATAACGATTGGTGGCAAATGCAAGCTGCATGTATGATGAAGAATCCTAATGCTTCATCGGTTGAAGCTGCGTGGCAGTGGATTGCACCAACTCTTAGAATTGCTGAGCTATTTTATTCTGAAAATGGATTGCCTATTCAAGAAGATTTAACCTATGATTATGAAAATAGATTTAATGTAACAACTGTAGGTGGTTCACAAAATTTACAAGCTCAATATGGAACTAGTACAGCTAGATTAAATTTAGATAGGGAGCCAAGGTTTTATTCATCACTTGGATTTGACAGGGGTTATAACAGGACTTGGGGTAATCTTTGGCAATTAAGAATGAAAAAGGGAGAAATTCATGGGAGAATTGCTAATTCAGATGACTATTTAATAACTGGATACGCATTAAAAAAATTAGTTCATCCAGATTCTGAAGGTGACGGTTACTCTAAAATTGTGACTTATGCATGGCCCATGATTAGACTTTCAGAATTATATCTAAATTATGCTGAGTCTGTAAATGAATTAAGTGGACCAAATTCTGATGCTTTTAACGCTTTAAATATTATTAGACAAAGAGCTGGCATTCCAGACGTTGAAGAATCTTGGAGTAATCCATCTATTTCTGCTAACTTAAACAAACACACAACTCAAGAAGGCTTAAGAGAAATTATTAGACAAGAGAGATTAATTGAATTATCTTTTGAAGGAAACAGATATAATGACCTAAGAAGATGGAAATTAGCTCACGAACATTTTAATTCGCCTGTTCTTGGTTGGTCGGTTAATGAAACCACTATAAGTGGATATTATAATGTAACGCAAGTCGGAATTAGATCATTTAATAATCCAAGAGACTATTTTCATCCAATAAGTATTAATGAAATAACAATTAATCCAAATCTGATTCAGAATCCTGGATGGTAATTACATAACAATATGAAAACAAATAAAATATTATCAATTTTTTTAATTTCTTTTATCACCTTACTAGGATGTAAGGACGATGATGGTCAAGATTCTACCCCTCCTGGAAGTTTATTGGTGGAAAATATTACTCCAACTAATGGTGGAGGTATAATTTCATATTCTTTACCAGACGACTCAGACATATTATTTGTAAGAGCTGAGTATACGAATTCTTTGGGTGTTGATGTTTACAAGGTATCAAGCTCACATAATAATTTTATTGAGATTGATGGTTTAAATCAAAACACACCTGTTCAGGTAAAATTATTTGTAATCGATGAAAATGAGAATATGTCTCAACCTGTTGATATCGAATTTACCCCCCTGCCTTCATTTATATATCTTGTTCAGGAAAGCATCACCATAACACCTGATTTAGGAGGTGTAAAGTTAGAGTGGGAAAATATAGCTGAAAAAACCGTTTATGTTCATTTACATATTGTAAATGCAGGTGAGGAAGAAATAAGAATAATATCGTCTAATAATGCTTCAGAAAGTGTTTTTGTTAGAGGTTTGGAATCTGTAGAAATGACTTTTTTGACTAAGGTAGAAGATTTTGATGGTAATATTACTGAACTAGAGGAAAAAGCAATATTAACCCCTTTATTTGAAGAAATGATTGATAAATCTACATGGACATTAATAAGCCAACTTTCAGTCAATGGAGATGCATGGGAAGGACAAACAACAGCTTTTTGGGATGATGTTGTAGATACTGCTGAAACAAATTCTGACAACAGCTATTTTATAATTTGGAGAGATCAAAATGGAGGAACTTTAAATTGGCCACTGGATATAGTAATTGATCTAAATAAGAATGTTAGAGTACATAGATTAAAAGTATGGCAGAGAGCATTTTGGTATGGTGGTCCTACAGGAATTCCATATTATTATCAAGAAGAGAATATGAGATCTTTTGATCTTTATGCTAGTAACAATTCAGTTGATTGGACATTACTTGGTCAATTCGATATTGGAGATCCAAGTGATGAAAATGGAAATATTCCACAAGATTTCATTGATGCTGCAGCTAATGGTCATGATTTTGATTTAGACGGAGTATCCGAACCATTTAGATATCTTAAATTTTCATTAACATCTAATTATGGGAGTGATACTTATGTCCATGGTTCCGAGATAACACTTTGGGGACTAGATGATGTAGATTAATAAATGATGAAAAGATTTTTAATACTCTTATTGCTCTTTGTTTCTAACCTAATTTGTGCGCAAAATTTAACAACACTTGGTCCATACTTGAAGGATGATAATAGTAATAATGTAATTTTAAAGGGAATAAATTTAGGGGGCTGGATGCTTCAAGAGCCATACCTCTTTCAGTTTACTGGAGCTGCAGATTCTCAGCATGAATTTAAAGAAAAGTTGATTGAATTTATTGGTCAGCAAAATACCGATAACTTTTACAATTCATGGTATGAAAACTTTATAACCGAAGGTGATATAGATTCACTCTCAAGTTTTGGTTTTAATAGTGTAAGACTTCCTATGCATTATGATTTATTTACTTTACCAATACAGGATGAACCAGTTACCGGGGAAAATACTTGGTTAGATTTAGGTTTTTCCATGGTTGATGATTTATTGGATTGGTGTGAATCTAATAATATGTATCTAATATTAGATTTACATGCTGCTCCTGGAGGTCAAGGATTTGGTTCTGATATAAATGATTATAACCCAAACCTTCCATCTCTTTGGGAAAGTGAGGAAAATAAAAATAAAACTATTGCGCTATGGGGGAAATTAGCAGAACGTTATAGTGATGAGCCTTGGATAGGTGGTTATGATTTATTAAACGAAACTCACTGGGAATTAGCTGATAATGAGTTGAGAAACTTTTATATCGATGTAACTAACGAAATAAGACAATATGATGAAAATCATATAATTTTTGTTGAAGGAAATGGGTATGCTAATGATTTTTCAGGGCTAACACCTCCTTGGGACGATAATATGGTTTATAGTTTTCATAAATATTGGAGTTATAATGATTCACTTGATTGGGTTACTTGGATGAGAAATCAATATAATGTCCCTTTATGGATGGGTGAGGCTGGTGAAAATTCAAATCAGTGGTTTACGGAAGCAATTAAAATATTTGAGAACAACTACATAGGATGGGCTTTTTGGCCTTGGAAAAAATTGGAGTCAATTTCTGCACCTTATGAAATTCATACAAATTCAAATTATGTTTCCTTAATTAATTATTTT
>VMBT01001563.1_pt1 | contig 12148 bp, 13 predicted proteins | sample 4404301 | NCBI WGS metagenome assembly VMBT01 (sample SAMN12238535, study PRJNA552566) | marine metagenome | isolation source: Coastal seawater | place: USA: coastal Georgia, Sapelo Island | collected 2008-08/2009-08
TTTTGGAAACTGTTCTGATAAGCGACTATTTTCATAAAAAGCAACTTTTGTTGCTGGTCTAGCTTGCGCTTTTTGCAGCCATTGCTTGACCCCTTCAAAGCGTTCATTCCATAAATCATCAAGACCTAAGTCTTCAATTCTATCGATTGTAGGAAGAATTGCCATATCACCGATGGTATAATCTTTGCCCATAAGCCATGGCCCTCCAAATTCCCTCAAGAGGTATTCCATTCTAACAAATGTTCTTTCTAATATTGAAAATGAAGTGAATAGATCTTTTTCCGAAAAGCCCAAGTTTTTATCAAAAGAATTATAAAATTCTTTTTTTAATGGTCGCTTTTCTTTCAATTCATTAAATTTTTCATCTGACATTTTTTTGAATTTTTCAAGCAAACCGCCGAAATGAAATGATGGTGTTCTGATCGCGGGTGCAGGCCATACATCAACAAAAATTAACCATGCCCGTAACTGACTGCAAAGATATGGATCGACAGGCCGGAATTTTTTTTCTGTGAATTTATCTTCTAGATATTCGAGTATGGCCGCGGACTCATATATGGGTTTGCCATTGTGCATGAGTAATGGAACAACGCCATTAGGATTCAATTTCAAATACCAATCCGACAGATGTTCATTATCCGAGGACACTAGCCTTTTGTCTATCCAGTCTATATTTTTTTCAGCTAGTTGTAGTCTAACCTTCAAACTGCAAGTCGATTGAGAAAAATTATATAATTCTAAGGTCAATGCGTTTTCCCTCCAGATTATCTCAAGTAATACATTAGATTTACAGATTTTAAAAGATTAGTAATCGATTGCATTGACATCATGGTATGCAAATGTATACTGAAAAAAAATTGGAGGTTGATATGGATAACAAAGTAAAATTGGGCATAGTCGGTTTGGGCAGGTGGGCTAAAGTTTTAACCGCAGCGGCCAAGACTTCAAACAAAATAGAAATCATCGCAGGTCATTCAAGATCTCAAGAAAAACGAGATGCTTATTCAGAGGCATTCGATATAAAAACTTATGACTCTCTAGATGATATTTTGAAAATGGAGGACGTTGAGGGAGTAATTATTACCGTTCCCAACGAACAGCACTATTCCGTTGCAAAGCAGATCGCGGAGGCTGGAAAGCATGTTTATACAGAAAAACCAATTTCTAACATATTAGAGGATGGCTTGCGTATGCAAGAGCTGCAGAAAAAGCATAATGTGACAATGACTGTTGGACATAGTGCCAGGCTTCTGCAAGGTGTAAAAATGATGAAGTCAGCACTTGATAAAGGTGATTTGGGGAAACTTTCTTTTATTGAGGCAAATTTTTCAAATGAACGAGCCCTTGAACTGACACCAGATACATGGCGTTGGTATCGTGACCGGGCTCCAGGTGGCCCGTTATCACAATTAGCTATTCACATGTTTGATATAGTCCATTTTTTGGCAGGAGACGTTGATTGTGTATCATCCATAGCTTCGAAATTATCGCCTGTTGGTGCTGAAGTGGATGATCAGTCAATGTCAACCGTCAAATTTAAAAATGGGGTTTTAGGTTATGTAGGTAGTTGTTGGACTTCACCAGGAGTTTTTTCAACACGCGTTTTTGCGCAAAAGGGGTTAATGCATTTTGAGCTGGATTTTTCTACTTGGGACGATCCTGATAAAATACATGAAAGTTCAAAAATTTACATTCAGCGTGGTAAAGATGGCTATGGTTTAAGAGAAGATCTAGATATGCCTGCCGGTAACATGTTCAGAGATGAATTAGAAATTTTTGGTGAAGCATGTAGAACCGGTGTATCTGAACAACTTACCGCTCATGATGGTAATATTGCAGTAGCTATGGTTTATGCGGCCTTAAAATCTGTTGACGAAGGATCCAAAGCCATCTCTGTCGATGAAATAATGGAAGAAGCTAAAACAAAATCATAGAGTATTCTTTTTAGACGAGGACGTTAAAAAGCTTCTTAGAAAGGTATGGTAAAAGTGAACAGCAAAAGACTAGAATACCTCACTCAGCCCGAAGTGGCGGAACAACTTAAAAGAAATCCACTCGTCATTCTTCCTGCCGGTAGTGTTGAACAGCATGGTCCGCATTTGCCTGCCGGAACCGATATCTTTGCAGCAAATATCATAGCAGAAGCTGTCGCTGAAAAGATGGACGGCTTGGTTATACCAGGTGGACCTTTGGGAGTTACGCCGTTCCATATGCCCTTTGAGGCTACTATTACTTTATCTCACGAAACATATATAAGAGTTGTGGTAGAAACTTGCCAGTCATTGGCTCAGCATGGTGCTAAGCGACTAATGCTCTTAAACTGGCACGAGGGTAATTCGTCTTCTTTAGCTATAGCTGCAGAAAGGCTTCACAGAGAATTTGGTCTAAGTGTTTTGACTGTGCAAGCCTGTTACGTAGCTCAGGAAATGTATGGACCGACTTCGGGTGGTTTAACACATGGTGGAGAAATAGAAACATTGGCAATAATGGCTTCATATCCAGACCTCGTATATTTGGACAGAGTGGAGTCGTCTTCAGATGGAAGCCATGGTTCTAAAATGGATAAATTACGCAGAACGAGAGCTTATCAACCTGTTTTGTCCGATATTAGAGCTATTGCGCCAACGGGGTGGTACGGCAAACCAGAAAAAGCAACTATTGAAAAAGGACAGAAGATGGTTGCTGATCTTGCATCGGCAATTTCTGAACGATCAACAGAAATTTTTGACTTACTTGACGAAGTCAATGGTGGTTTGGCAACATTGGATCGACTTAAAAAAGGAACCTAGTTTGGCCTTTAAAGTAACGGAACAAGAAGCAGTGCAACTTGATTTGCCTGGCCGTATTTCTAAAGAATTTGTGTCTGGTAAAAGCGGTGCAGAAAATATTTCTTTGCGGCTTGTTGAAATCCAACCCACATCTGGAGATGCTGTGAGATCTATGCATTTTCATCCTAATACGGAAGAATGTATCTATGTGCTTCAGGGTAGTGGAATTACGGAAACTCCTACGACTTCATATTCTATAGATGAAGGCGATGTAGTTATAGTTCCACCTATGGAGAAGCATAGGACGACTAATACGGGGACATCAGTTTTGAAATTACTATGTTTTTTCCCTACGGATGAGGTAAAAATAGAAAACGACATTGGGGTTTAAATATTTGTCTAATTTTAAAGTTTCTAACTCAAAAAAATCGAATAACGTAGTTTGCTTACGTCCTGAAAATGATTTTAAAGAATTTGGTGCAGTAGCGCCTCCTCATTTTAGTGTTGTTTACCTTTCCCCTGATGATACTTCTTTGACTCAAAAAGCTAGTGATGCCGAAGTTTTACTAATACCAGCGGTTGGGCCAAAAATACCTAATGATTTTTTTAAAAAAACGTCTGTTCAAATGGTTCAGGTAACTGGTGCTGGGATCGATCGAGTGGATTATGATTTTTGCACTCAAAATAATATTAAAGTTTGTAATGTTCTCGGTGCAAGTGCAAGGTCAGTCGCCGAATACTGTCTGTTTAGTGCTTTAGCAATATCCAGGAGACTTATTCGGACAACAGATGCGATTGCTTCGGGAAATTATGCAGAGATTCGTAGCAATATCATTAAGGACAGAATGCATTCTCTTTCAGGACTTACCCTAGGAGTGATAGGATTTGGATCTATTGGCCAGGAAACGGCAAAAATGTTTGGTGCTATGGGGTGCCGTATTCAATATTATGATCCGTCGAGTCCCAAAGTTGAGCAAAGTCTCGCAAGTATAGCTGAAGAAGTTGGAAAAGAAGTATTATTACGATCTTCTGATATAATTTCTGTTCATGTTCCACTACTTGAGCAGACGTTTAATCTTATCTCGGAGCAAGAGTTATCTATGATGAAAGATACAAGCATTCTTTTAAATGCTTCGAGAGGGGGGGTCGTAAATGAGAATGCGTTAGCTCAGGCGATCCAAAACAAAAAAATCAAGGGAGCAGCTGTCGATGTCTTTAGCAGTGAGCCACCGGAAAAAAATAATCCTCTTTTAAACTTGCCAAATGAATGTCGTGAAAACTTAATTTTGACGCCGCACATAGGCGGTATAACCGTTCAATCTTGGGCTGAATTGTTTTCACGTTCTTGGATTAACATACAGAGATTTTTTGATGGCAAAAAATTAGAAGATCAGCAAATTTAACTTTAATCTTCTTCGTTCCATAATTTTTCTATTTTTTCGAAAGCCTGCTCGCCTTCTTTTTTCCGGCGTTCTGCTGTTTTATCACCCCAGGCGTCAACGGCCAATTTATATGACTTTCGATCTTTGATGCGTTCAAACCATTCAATTAAAAAAGGTTTATTGTTCCATAAGGGGCTCATTTGAAATGATGTTAAGCGTGTCAGGTAAACAACGAGTGAAACATCGGCCAAAGATATATTATCACCTGCTAACCATTCATGTTCTGACAGATGTGTATCCATTTCTGAAAACAAAGTTTTGAACGCATGTAACGAAGGTTTTAACAATGGAGAGTCAAGGCCCATCTCGGTATTGATCTTGTCATTAGATTTACGGGTTTGATCTCTCATTTTCTTGTAATAATCAGAGATTTTTTTAGTATCTGCTTCTTTGTAAAAAAAACGATTTACTATGCAAACACCTATTGTTCTGCTGGCAACATGAATGCCATCATCGATCTTACGCATCCATAACTTCATTCTAGCCCTGTCTTGACAAGATTTTGGGGTCAAAGTTTTTCCTTCAGGAAAGGCATCATCTAAATATTCCAAAATTAGCGTGGACTCAGGTAGCATAAATCCATCATGATCAAGAAGTGGAATTAGTCCCTTAGGATTAAACTCATGGAAGTTATCTGGTCTTTGGCTAGCATCACCCATAGCCGTATCAACTATTATACTCTCCCATTTTAGTTCTTTTTCTTCCAGTCCTAAACGCACCCTTTGAGCTGCAGTTGACCTGTCATAATGATAGAGTTTTAACATTTGGTACCTATTTCATTTAATTTGATATTAACTTTTGTACCCCAATTGGAATGATCCCAAAGGGATTAATCTTTTGATGCGACAAATAATAATGATCTACGATGTGATTATTATGAATTGTCTCGGCAACTTTTGGAATGTTAATTAATCTATCTAAATAGCTGGAAATATTTACATAACTACTGAGTTTTCTAAAATTACACTTAAAATGATAATAATATACTGTATCGAACCTAACTAACGTCGGGAATAATCGCCAGTCCGCTTCGCAAGGTTCATCTCCCAGTAAAAAATTTTTGTCTTCAAGAATATTTTCCAAGTAGTCTAATGTCGAAAATAGCCTTTCAACACTCTCTTGGTACGCTGATTGACTTGCAGCAAAACCTACGCGGTAAACACAATTATTGATACCTTTATAGGTTAGGGCATTCATTTTCTCAATGTCTGCCTGTGGATAGATTGATGTCATTCGGTGTTCTTTGTTTCCCTTAAGTTTACAAAAAGGACCATCTAACATTCTAATTATTTCTGATGACTCATTGTTAACAATATTTTTGGTTTTCTTATCCCAAAGAGTTGGTACAGTGACTTTTCCAGTAAATTTTGAATCTTGATGCAGGTAGAGTTCTCTTAGAAAAGAAATATCGAGATTAGTTTTGTTTGTTACAGAGTCATATTTTTCAAATGTCCACCCATTTGGATAGCTTATCGGATGTACAACTGATACATCTATAACGTCTTCTAGGTTTAATATTGCTCGGTAAATTAAAGTTCTATGAGCCCATGGGCATGCATATGAAACGATTAAGTTATATCTTTCCGCTTCGGCTGGAAATTGACCTTCACCTGGAGGTGAAATTTGATTTCTAAAAGGTGACGCTGCTCTAACAAAACTACCATCTGGGGCTGTAGTTCCTTTAGCGTCTGGATCCCATTTGCCATTAATCAACATAGCCATAAGAGCTCTCCAAAAAAAATTAGGGGCAATTTCAGCCCCTAACCTATAGCAAAAGTTTTTAGTGTCTACGCCGGTCTTTTGGGAATACCGAGTGACTCTTGAGCAGCATGTAGGAACCGAAGGTCCACAGCGTCGCGCCAATCGAAATCAGGCGGTACTTGACCAAGATCCCTTACGCCTTGGGCGAAGCTGTCCATAGCTGCAGCATCGAAACCCCCATCTTTACAAATTTGGTTCAATTCAGTCTCATACTGGGCTTCAAACTCTGGCGGAATTTCAAAACCTTTAGCGCGCATCTCCGCGTAGGCAGCTTCTTTATTAGCTGGATCGTGAAGCCATTGTCTCGCTTTCAGTTCTGCATATTGCCAAGCATAAAGGGCGTCTTCATTCTTCGCACCCCATTCCATATTTGTGATAAATCCTTCCTGTGGAACCTCATACAAAGTAGCTGATAAAAATTTACCGCCATTGTCTTTTAGTCCTTTTTCATGTCTTGGAAAGACTGAAGCGCCTTGTAGAACTCCGGCAATTACTGCCTTCATACGCCCATCTGATCCGCCCTTCATAGGAACGATTTCAACGTCATTGTCGGGATCTAATCCATTTTGAATGAGGATTTGGCGTTGGATCCAAGTGTTTCGACCTCCAAGGCCTCCACCGGACACTTTTCCACCCTTCAAATCTTCAAAAGTATCTATGCCTTTTCCAACACCCATAATCCACCATTCCTTATCACGGTAGACGCTGAGCATTTTCAATGGTTTTCCACTGGCAGCTGCTGAACCAAATAGTACGTCAGTGTCAGAGTGAGCAATATCAAGGCTTCCACCGATAAGTCCTGGGAAGTATGTGTCGGTTAGATAAAATTCTATTTCGTCTATCCCGTGTTCTTCATAAAATCCCTTAAATTGTGCTAATCTCCAAGACCACTGAGCGGCATAATTAGGATTCCAGTCAGCCATTCTTATCTTGTTAACACTGGACTGAACCGCAGAAGAGTCCATCGCCCAAGCGCCTTTGAACGGCAATGCGCTAGCTCCAATTGCCATACCAAGCGCTCCGAGCCCGCCTTTTAGTAATACTTCGCGCCTAGGCAAAAGTATCTTTGTTTTATCTTTTTTTAGTGCCATGTAATTTCTCCCTGTTGTGAGTTAATTGTAAGATATCTATTACACATGGTTTGTGTTTCTCCACGGAGCAACATAAGCCTCTAACCATCTCGTAAAATTGATTAAAGAAAGAGACATTATTATCAACAACAGCAAGACCGCAAAAGTCATTGCAGTGTTGAATGTATCCGCAGATCTTTGAATGAGGTAGCCTAGTCCGTTTGAACCACCAAACAGTTCGGCTATTACAACCCCAATCAATCCGCGTCCGATACCCTGCTGGATACCGGAAATAATAAATGGCAAAGTGTATGGCAAAACTACCTTTATGTACAACTGCCGCCTATTAGCACCAAAAACCTTAGCTGCGGCTAACAAAGACTTCTCAGTTGTTTTAACGCCAGCCCAGGCATTGATCATTATTGGAAACACCGCTGAAATAACAATGATAGTAACCTGCATTGTAGTTGTGAAACCAAGAAATAGGATAAAAAGTGGCACCAAGGCTATTCGAGGAAGAGAAGCGAGAGCCCAAACATAAGGACTGAGAATGGACTCGATATACTTGTTGCCACCCATCAATAATCCACCTGGGATGCCTATGGCGCAGGCGATTGCTAGACCAACCATTAAATTGTTAAAACTGTGTAAGAAATGGTCAAGAATGCTTCCTGAAAAAACAGCACCTTCTGGGGCTCTTGTTGTTAACCCTGTCCACAATTCAGCAAACATGTCTGAAGCTCTTGGAAGGAATAAAGAGTTTATATTGCCGTAAATTGTTACCAACTCCCACAATATAAAAAATATTGTTATATTTAGACTTGTAACAACAAAACCTCGTGAGCGTCTCCAAACCTCCCTAAAGGTCCATCCAATATCTTGTATTCGGTTTGGATCATCTGTTTCGAATACTTGTGCATTTTTATTAGCTTTTGTAGACATCCTATTCCCCTCTATTCGTCTGAGAAGCTTCATCTTTTACAAGTTTCCAAATATGATCTCGTAATTTCGCATATTCGCGCGATGTTTTTACCTCAGAATTACTCATTCTTGGTCTTGGAAAACCCACTTCAACAATTTCTTTAATTTTTCCTGGTCTGTAAGAAATCACAGCAACCCTATCACCCAAAAGAATTGCTTCATCGATGGAGTGTGTGATAAATACGCAGGTTTGGCCTGTCTCCATAACTATTCTCTCCATTTCTGCCTGCATTGCTTCACGTGTCATTGCGTCAATTGCAGCAAAAGGTTCGTCAGCAAGAAGAATATCAGGATGAGTAGTCAGGGCCCGAGCTATACCGACCCTTTGCTTCATTCCTCCCGAAAGTTCGTAGGGAAATGATTTCTCAAAACCGGTGAGATCCACAAGGTCTAGACATTCTTTTACTCGCTTATCTTTCTCACTTTCTGAGATACCTAAATCCTGAAATTCAAATGGCATTCTCACATTAGACTCAACTGTCCTCCAAGGTAGTAGAGCATAATCTTGAAAGACCATTGCCCTATCTGGACCTGGGCCAGTGACTTCTTCGCCTCGTACAGTCACACTGCCAGACTCTTTTGGTACCAAGCCTGAAATAGCATTTATAAAACTAGTTTTTCCGCAGCCTGAAGGGCCTACTAATACAACGAATTCACCAGCTTTTACGTCTAAGTTAATATCTTGCAGTGCCGTTAATTTTTTTCGTTCTCTATGTAATTCGTATGAAATCGTTAAATCTTTGGCTACAATGATGGGCTCATTCTGTAAGCTCACTAAATTTTCTCCCCACTAATTCGTAACTGAGTTTTTTTCAGTTACCTATTGCTCGTTTGTCTATGCGAACGTTTGCATTTAGGTATAACACGATACAAATGACGATTCAGTCAAGAAAAAAATTTTTTATTTTAAGCTTGTTTAAAATTTTACAAAGTTCTGAAAAATGCGAACGTCTAGTTGAGCAAGTAAGGTTTAAATACAATTTGTATACTTAAAATTATAAGGAACATAAGTATTAGTTTTTCAAATGCAGCAACTGAAAAGTTTTTAGTCAAAATTTCCCCTATAGGCATACCAAGAGTTAATGGCAAAATAGAAATTGTACCTAATAATAAATATTTGGTTGTGTAAAAATTAAGTAAACTTAAAGACAAAAGCTGGATCGCTGCCATCGCTCCAAAAAAACAAGAAATTGTAAAAATAAATTCATCTCTTTTCATGCCGATGGCATTCAAATATGCTAAGGCAATTGGAGCAGATACGCCGCAGGTGCCTTGCACAAAACCTCCAATAATTCCAAATAAAGCAACTAACCTGTCAGCGAAGTTTTGGGATATTTTATTAGAGTTTTTTGTAAGAGAGTAGGCAACATAAAGAATTGTGACCGCTGCAACAAGAAGCTCGATTAATCTTGTGCTTGTAAAAACAAAAAAAATTGATCCGGCTAAGCAACCAAGTGCTCCAAAAACAGCGAAGCGTATTGAAAATTTGATACTATCAATTGAATTTCTAAATTGCTTTATCTGATATACATTTGAAAACAGGTTAGGCACAGCCATAACTGCAACGGCTAACTTAGCGTCGAAAAAAATTGTTAAAACAGGTATAGCTATTATTGGACTTCCCGCCCCAGTGGCACCTTTGACTATCCCCCCTAAAGCAAAAGCTAAAAAGAGAATTAAGATGGTTGAAAGATCTAAATTAACGAATTGCATGCTGAACTTATTTTTGTTTGTCTTTGAATTGGCTCATTATGTTTCATATTTATGCACCCAATGGTATTTTAATACCGTCCCAAATCAATTTAATTGAAATAGAAAATAAAGCCCATGTTACTATTTTGAAAAACGTAGCTTCTGGAATTAGTTTAACTAAATTGACACCAATATAAACTGCGATTGTTGCTGGTATCATCATTATGAGTGATATTTTAAAGCTACTTGTATCTATTTGTCCAAGCCAAATATAGGGAATGAGTTTTATGACGTTACAATAGCTAAAAAGAATTACGGAGGTGCCCACAAAAACTGACTTTGCTAGTCCTAATGGAATGGTGAAAATTTGCCACGGAGGGCCTCCTGTGTGGCTTATGAAGCTCGTGAAGCCGGCGATAGTGCACCAAAAATAACCTTTTGTAGAATTTATTTGAGCATTTTTCTTTTGCAGTGATTGTCGTTTTTTGAGGAGTTGATCTAGAGCAAATAGAAATCCCATCAAGCCAATCAATAAAGTTACGACCCATTCAATGACATAGGAAGCGGTTAAACCTCCTATTACAACACCGAGTGTCATACCCACCATACCTATTTTAAGTACTGGCCAACTGAAATCACGGCGATAAGCGGAAAGAGCAAATATGTCAGATACTATGTAAACAGGCAAAAGTAATCCTGCAGCTGTAATTGGAGACATAATCAAAGACAGGCTGGGAACTCCCAACGTTGCAATTACTGGAAGTCCTCCTTTTCCCATGCCTACAAAAACAGCCGCTAAAGTTATTAAAAACCAGTATATGTAAGTTTCCAAGTTATTTGCCTTGAAGGAAAATTTGGGTGTCTAACCATCTCGTTAGATTTTCATTATGTTTAAAAATAAACAATGTAAACTGATTTCTATTTTGATCGAAAATTTTAAAATTGTGGCAGTATAATCACGTTAAATGTTAACCAATCCACAAAAATACCCGCTAAAATAGGAAGTACTGCACAAGAAATCAAACGTATAGTCACGAAGCTCCAACCCATTGTAGGAGCTTCAAATACCAATACGCGATGTACTGCAAAAATAGACCAGCCGGATATGAATGCGACTATCTGAGGGGCGCCTGCGCCACCTGCAAAGAAAATTAAAGCTATTGGAAATGATGTCATAGGACCGCCAGGTAAAAGTCCACCTAAGATAGCGCTTATAATAATACCCGATAGGCCGGAGTCTGGTCCCACAATATAAGCGAGATCCTCGACTGGTGCAATCTGCGCAATAAATGCTGCAGTTAAAAGAGCAAAAGGCATTTTGCGACTTATACTAATAGCCTGGTGACCGGCAAACTTACCTGATCTCTTTAGTCCATCAACTCCTTTATTGCTGTATACAAGAAACCCCAGGACAAAAACAAAAACCCAAACTAAGATATATCCAGTTATCATTTATTTGATTTCACCTGCGGTTTTAGAGGTGTGTTTTTCACAATCCATCTAGCTGAAATTCCAGCGATTAAAGGTAATGGAATACTAACTAAAAACCTTATCAGCGATAAATCCAAGCCCATCATTGGGATTTCCCAGATTACTAATCTGTAAATTCCTATAAGAGACCAGGCAGCGATGTAAGCTACTAATGCTCCTATGTCTGCTCCAGCTACCCATAATGCAAAAACTATTGGAAAGGAGGTGAATGGACCACCCGGCGTAATAACGCCCGCTAAAGTTGCAAACAACAAACCTGATAAACCCGACTTCTCACCTAGCGCTTTGTTAATCTTGTCTTGATCAATAAATTGTTGAATCAGACCACCTATTAACAATCCCCCAGCCAGAGTTGGCAAAATCAAGATAATAAGGTTTAAAGAATAATCTAGTGCGGAATAAATACCTGTTAATCCGTTTGTGAAATAACATATTGTTCCAGTAATGAACGCTAGAAACACAAAAAAATTGTCAGATTTGCTCATCTATCAAGAATTTTCCAATATAAGGGTGACTAAATTACAAAATTTAAAATCTGATTTTATAAATTAAAGCAAGCCTCTTTTTTAAGTTCGTCGATTTTAAAAGAATCTTCAAATTGCTAAAACTTTCTCTACTTCGTGTCTGTTTGGCATTGAAGATGCTGTGCCAGCCCGAGTTACCGAAATTGATGCGGTAGCACATCCAAATTCTACAGCTTTATTAACTGATTTACCTTCCGACAATGCGACAGCTAAACCTCCATTAAATGCATCACCCGCTCCAGTCGTTTCGACTAAATTTCCAACTTTAAATGCGGGGATAAGGCCGTGGCCATATAAATACGCGCCTTGTTCACCCATCGTTATGATTGGTGTTTTGACCCCTAAATCAACTAAGAATTTTGAGGCAGTTTCTGCCTCTTTCTCATTTCTTACGGGTAATCCTGTCAGTGCTTCTGTTT
>VMBT01001568.1_pt1 | contig 12119 bp, 7 predicted proteins | sample 4404301 | NCBI WGS metagenome assembly VMBT01 (sample SAMN12238535, study PRJNA552566) | marine metagenome | isolation source: Coastal seawater | place: USA: coastal Georgia, Sapelo Island | collected 2008-08/2009-08
GCTGTGTTCGTTTAGCCCCCGACTGACCCGATGGGGGAAGGGCCATCCAAACCACCCAATAAAATCGGCGTTTGCATAGGCGCGATTGTCGTCTTCATGTGCGTTATCGTGGATCGAATGGGCATCTTCCTTGGTCTGACCCCACAGGATGTAATCTGATAGGGGCAGCACCCCGTCCCAGACGATGTCAGCAATTGGCCTGCCAAGCGCGGCATTGAGGATACTTCCAAATTCTCCGGTATCTGGATTTTGACCATTTTGTTTAAATGTATTGTGGTGAATGTGAACGCGGCGGGGATGTTTGTAGTAATTTTCGTCTTCCGTCTCTTTGATATAAGAACCAAACAAAATCCCGACGGTCTGGTTGTTTTCAATCACATTATCAAACACTTCGACATCGCTGTTTGCCATGATCAATACTCCTGTTCCAGCCGGCACTAGGCCGACAATATTACCTTCGGGAGCAAAGTTTGTTGTGTTATTGGCTAAACTGCGATTGTTGAAGACCCGCACGTGATGGCCTCCTTGTTGAGGAATATCGGGCAGATCAAAGACCAAAATACCCCCCGTATTATCAGTCAACACATTGTTGTAGACATCCGCGAAATGGCAGTTTTCAATCTCAAGCCCCGCCACGTTAAAGGCCGCTTGGCTATTGCGTGCAATGATATTCGTGGATTGGCCCACATAGATCCCCGCATCACTCGCCCCGATGGCCACAACACCATCGAGCAACACATTGCGCGAAGACACAGGATAAAACCCGTAGGCTCCGTTGTTGACATCCGGCCCGCCGGTCCACTCTACGCGCATCCTCACAAAAGCGATCCCATCCACACCTTTGGATTTGATCGCGTCACCTTTGGTGTTCTCAATGGCAAAGTCACGCAGAATGGCGCCGTTTCCTGTGACAAGAAACCCTTCTGAGCCGCCGATTTGTGAGGCAAAATTAAGGATGGTTTTATCCATCCCAGCGCCTGTGATGGTGAGATCATCCACGGCAAGGGACAATTGATTTTTGATTGAATAAATTCCTTCGGCAATGACGATCTCATCGCCCGGCGATGCAAGGATCATAGTCTCTTGTAGTGCCTCTTCGGCGTCTTCACCGGGAAAGATTTCAAAAACCTCCGCCATCAATGTTGTTGAATGCCCGATCACAACGGTCCAAACGAGTGCCGCCCTTTTCAAGTTTTCTCTGAAAATCATTTATGCAATCCCTAATTCGGTCATCCAAAAGGTAAAATAGTCAGCGATTCAATATCAGGTACCAGATGTCTAAAATTGCCGATAATTTTGTTTCAGTCCAGTTTTAACTTGGGTAAATTGGACATAAAAAATCAGGCCGAACATTGTGTTCGGCCCGTTTCAATTTCGTACTGTATATAAAAATGGCTAAGGTTTTGGGTCTAGCTTAAGGCGTCATTGCACCTTGCGCAGGTTTGGGCATGAGTGTGTGCTCCGACATCTGGAAGGATTTTCCAGCAGCGTTGGCATTTGTCCCCATCTGCCTTCGCAAAGACCACAGCAATCGATTGATCTGTACCCTCAAGCGTAAAGGCGTCTGAAGGCGCCTGTGCAACCTCAACAGAGATAGAAGAGGTGATGCAGATATCTTCGAACGGCACAGACGTGAGGATATCCTTCATTTTTTGGTCTTTAACAAAGACTTTGGGCGCAGCCTCAAGGCTGGCTCCGATCACTTTTTCGGAGCGCTGGATTTCAAGCGCCGCTGTCACAACACGACGTGCGGCACGGATGGTTGACCATTTTTCAGCCAGCGCTGCGTCCTGCCACATGCCCGGAGTGGGTGGAAAATCTCCGAGATGAACGGAACTGTCCTCTCCTCCAAAGCGTTCTAGCCAGACTTCTTCCATGGTAAAAACCAACACAGGCGCAAGCCATGTGGTCAATCGATGAAACAGAAGATTCAGCACAGTGCGCGCCGCTTTGCGTTCATCTGTATCCCCATCACAATAGAGAACATCTTTTCGAATATCGAAGTAAAAGGCTGACAGGTCGACCGTGGCAAAAGTAAAGACCGCCTGAAATACCCCTTGGAAATCATAAGCCGCATAGCCTTTGCGCACCACTTGATCCAATTCTGAAAGACGGTGAAGCACCCAGCGTTCCAGTTCTGGCATGTCAGAGGGGCTGATACGATCAGCTTCGCTGAAGTCTGCCAGTGATCCAAGCATGAACCGCATGGTATTACGCAGCCGGCGATAGGCATCAGCGGTATTTTTCAAAATCTCGGGTCCAATCCTAAGATCGGCCGTATAATCAGACTGAGCCACCCAAAGGCGCAGGATATCAGCGCCATATTGTTTGATCACCTCTTCAGGTGCGACCGTATTGCCAAGCGATTTGGACATTTTCATGCCCTTTTCATCCAGCGTAAAACCATGGGTCAACACGCCCCGATAAGGGGCACGTCCTTGGGTTCCACAGGATTGTAACATGGAGGAATGGAACCATCCGCGGTGCTGGTCTGTACCTTCAAGATAAAGATCGGCCAGCCCGTCTTCTGATCCGTCTTCCCGATCACGCAGGACAAAGGCGTGCGTTGAGCCTGAATCAAACCAGACATCAAGGATATCAAACACCTGATCATAAGCTTCTGGATCAACTATCCCATTAAGGAAACGTTCCTTTGATCCCTCTTTGTACCATGCATCAGCACCTTCGGCTTCGAAAGCCTCAAGAATTCGCGCGTTCACCTCTTTATTGCGCAAGAGGAAATCGCTCTCTGTGGGAAGAGCCCCTTTTTTGGTAAAACAGGTGAGCGGCACTCCCCAAGCACGCTGACGGGAGAGCACCCAATCAGGGCGGGCTTCGATCATTGAATAAAGCCGGTTGCGCCCCGTGCGCGGTGTCCATGTCACCAGTTGGTCAATAGAGGCCAAGGCGCGCTCACGGATTGTTGTGCCATATTCATCTTGGCCATCCCCAACTGGGCGGTCAATGGCGGCAAACCATTGCGGTGTATTGCGATAAATCACGGGCGCTTTGGACCGCCATGAATGGGGATAGCTGTGTTTGATCTTGCCACGTGCCAGCAAACCGCCCGTTTCCACAAGTTTGTTTATGATTGTGGAATTGGCGTTTCCTTCTTTGCCCTTAGCGTTTAAAATCGCGCTACCACCAAAAAATGGCAGGTCTGGGCGCATCGTGCCGTCTTCCATCACGTTATATGTGATGACTTGTTCAAGCATCCCAAGATCACGATAAAGTTCAAACTCTTCCATGCCGTGGGAGGGGGCGCAATGTACAAAGCCGGTGCCTTCGGTATCGGTTACAAAATCCGCTGCCCGAAAATCGCGGATGTCATCCCATTCGCCGTTTGATCCCTCACTGCCGTGAAGAGGGTGGGTGAGTGTGATTGCTGAGAGCGTATCCTGCGTAACGTCACCAAGGCGGCGATACATGGTTTCCTCCAGACGCGCTTTGCCCATGACCTCTGCGGCAAGTTTGTCAGCGAGAATAAAGCGCTCTCCGATATCGGCCCAACATTCGTCTGGCCGATCGGTGACCTCGTAAAGGCCATAGGCAATATCGGACCCATAAACGACAGCTTTGTTTGACGGGATCGTCCAAGGGGTGGTGGTCCAGATCACAACATTTGCATTTTTCAAGGCATCATTGTCGGTTTGTGCGACCTTGAACTTCACCCAGATCGTGAAGCTTTCCTTGTCTTTATATTCAACCTCAGCTTCGGCCAATGCTGTCTGTTCTACGGGCGACCACATCACGGGCTTTGATCCTTGATAAAGGGTGCCCGTCATAAGGAATTTCATGAATTCTTCTGCAATCACGCGCTCTGCATGAAAATCCATGGTGAGATAAGGTTTTTCCCAAGTGCCTGTAATGCCAAGACGTTTGAATTCCTCGCGCTGTACATCAATCCAGCCTTCTGCGAATTTACGACATTCCTGACGGAAATCCACCACGGGCACTTCGTCTTTGTTTTTACCTTTCTGACGGTAGCTTTCTTCGATCTTCCATTCGATAGGAAGCCCATGGCAATCCCACCCCGGAATATAGCGCGCGTCCTTGCCCATCATCTGCTGGCTGCGCACCACCATATCTTTGAGCACTTTGTTCAATGCATGCCCAATGTGAAGGTGACCGTTGGCATAGGGGGGGCCGTCATGAAGTGTGAAGGGTTTTCTACCCTTCTTTTCGCGCAGTTTTTGATAGATCCCGATCCGTTCCCAGCGGGCAAGCCATTCCGGTTCGCGCTGAGGCAATCCGGCACGCATCGGAAAATTGGTTTTTGGAAGGTTCAAAGTTTCTTTATAATCAGGTGTCTGGGCGCACATCTGTGTCATCCTTGGGTCATAAATTTTCGTTGGGAAAGGGCAGCGCGATGCATCAGGCGCTTTATCCCGGCGGCTCTTCTTATCAGAGCGCCGGGCAGATAATTCGATGTATATGCCACGTTATCATTCTCATTTGATCCCGCTTATAGTCGCCTCATTTCAATTGGTCCAGTCGCAAGATGGCCTAAATTTAAAAGGATGATTTCGCTCAATGGTGACGACTTTTGAGTACTTTCATCCCGTTTTTGATTATTTTTATTCCAGCATTCAATGACCGGCTATTCACGAAACAGCTGTCTCGGAAATGTCTAGACTGGCGACATAGTCTTTTACCACTTGACGTAAATCTGTTTGTCCGATGCTGCATGCCTGTTCTAATTGCCGTTCCAGTGCGCCGAGATCGGTTCTCCGGATGAGATGTTTCACTGGCCCGATTGAAGCCGCCCGCATCGACAGCGTTGTAATGCCAATCGCGGTCAGACAGAGCGCCTCAAGAGGGCGACCTGCGTCTTCTCCACAATATGAAAGTCTGGTGCCGAACGCATCGCAGCGGGATTTTATATGTTTTAAAAACATTATGTAGCTGCTGTTTAAAACATCGTATCGACGGCGGACAAGTTCGTTTTCACGATCGGCTGCAAAGAAAAATTGCTTAAGGTCATTTCCACCGATTGAAATAAAATCAACCTCTTGGAAAAAACTGTCTGGCGCATAGGCAAGAGCAGGGGTTTCGAGCATCGCGCCGACCTCTAATTTTTGAGGCAGGGGATGCCCGAGGCGTTTTTCACGTGCGATGGCTTTTGATAATTCCTCTTTGGCTGCATAAAATTCGTCGGGCAAGGATACAAACGGAAACATAATCGACAAATCTCGTCCTTTTGCCCCGCGCAAGAGCGCCTGAAGCTGCATCCGGAGCACCCCTGGTTTATCAAGCCCTACGCGAATTGCCCGCCATCCAAGTGCGGGGTTCGGTTCAGAGACATTTTTCATAAAAGGAAGAACTTTGTCGGAGCCGATATCAAGGGTGCGAAAGGTGACTGGCAAAGTCCCTGCAGCATTCATGACGTGACCGTAAATATCGCTCAATTCGCCACGCTTTGGAATTTGATTTCGCACTAAGAACTGTAACTCTGTGCGAAACAAACCCACGCCTTCGGCGCCTGAATTTTTAAGGCTGGGTAAATCTGCCATCAACCCGGCATTCATCAGCAGTTTTACATGGCGGTTACAAAGTGAAACCGCATCCTCGTTCCGGATCGCTGAATACCGTTCCTGCGCTTGCGCGGCCATGGCCATTTTGTCCATGAATGCGCCTTGGACGCTCTCGTCGGGGCGTAAATGCGCGATGCCTTGATCCCCGTCGACCAGAATAGGATCACCATTTAGTGCTTCAGTCGTGATGTTTTCGACATGAATAATGAGAGGTATTGCCAAGGCACGGGCGATAATGGTTGCATGCGATCCTACGGATCCTTCCTCTAAGACAATGCCTTTGAGCTTACGGCCATAATCCAGAAGCTCTGCGGGACCAATATTGCGCGCAACCAGAATGGGATGTTCGGGCATTTCGGCGCCGGTATCATGCCCCTGACCTGTGAGCAAACGCAAAAGCCTGTTAGAGAGATCATCGAGATCATGTAACCTGTCACGGATATAAACATCAGAGGCGAGACCCATCCGCGCGCGCGCCTCGGATTGCTCCTTTTCCACCGCGGCCTCAGCGGACAGTCCTTTATCGATGTCGGTTTCCATGCGCCTCAGCCACCCGCGCGAATGGGCAAACATCCGATAGGCTTCCAAAACCTCTCTTTGTTCGGATGCTGCCTTGGATACGCTTCGCAGCATTTTGTCGATTCCAACGCGCAACTGGTCCAAGGCATCATTAAGCCTTTTTCGTTCGTGAACCGGATCCTCGCCAACCAGATTTGTCACCACCACGCGGGGTTCATGCAGCCAAACCTGACCCGATGATACCCCTTCCTGCGCAACGGAACCTTCAAACATGATGGCTTCTTTATGACGTGCTTTGAGGGCGGCACCTTCGCCGACAAAGACGCCAAGTTCGGTCATTTCCGCAAGCACCATTGCCACCACTTCAAGGCCATAGACCTCATCGTCCGTGTATTTGCGCGGGTCCTTGGATTGCACGACCAAAACGCCAAGCCGCTGACCTAAACGCTGAACAGGCACACCAAGAAAAGATGAATAAATTTCTTCTCCGGTTTCCGGCATGTACCGAAACCCTTTTTCTTCCGGTGCTACCGCAGTGTTGATGATACTATTGCGCTCTGCCACACGCCCGACAAGACCTTCCCCTAGGTTCATTCGGGTTTTGTGCACGGCTTCTGCGTTCAAACCTTCGGTGGCACAAAGTTCCAGAGTTTTGGGATCGCGAAACAAATAGATCGAGCAGACTTCGGTTTTCATCGAATCTGCGATAAGATGTGTGATCTTATCGAGGCGCGCCTGACCGGCGGCATCTTCTGCCATTGTATCTCGCAAACGGCCAAGCAGTTTGCGGCTTTCGCTTTCTGAACGTTGCGCCATTAATCAGGCGACCTTTTCGTTAGAGTCAGTTTTCCAGTTCAAATGCATCATGAAGCGCTTGCACCGCCAATTCCATATATTTTCTATCAATCAGCACAGAAATTTTTATTTCTGAGGTGGCGATGACCTTAATATTAACCCCTTCGTCCGAAAGTGTTTTGAACATTTTGGCAGCGACGCCAGACTGGCTGCGCATCCCAATGCCGACGGCAGAGATTTTTGCAACATTTGTATCGGCAATCAGTTCTTTAAAGCTTACTTGTCCGTCTGCCTTGGCTGCCATCAGTGCTTTTTCCGCCCGTACAACTTGGTCCGTCGGACAGGAAAACGTCATATCGGTGAGGTCTTCCTCCGCGATATTTTGAATGATCATATCCACGTTGATGCCTGTCTCGGAGAGGCGTCCGAATATTGCTGCGGCAGTGCCAGGACGATCGGCAACTGATACAAGCGTCATTTTTGCTTCGTCGCGCGAATAAGCGATCCCTGAAACGACGTTGGACTCCATTATTTCCTCCTCAGCGCAGACCAATGTGCCTGCATCTTCTCTTGGTTCTTCAAAACTGCTTAGAACGCGTAATTTGACTTTGTAGCGCATGGCCAGTTCGACAGAGCGTGTTTGTAGGACCTTCGCTCCGAGTGAGGCCAGTTCAAGCATTTCCTCGAAAGAAATTTTGTCGAGTTTACGCGCCTTTTCAGAAATTCTAGGATCGGTCGTATAAACCCCATCAACGTCAGTATAGATGTCGCAGCGCTCTGCGTCAAAGGCGGCGGCAAATGCTACCGCAGTTGTATCTGATCCACCACGTCCCAAGGTCGTGATCCGACCCTCTGCGCTGATACCTTGAAACCCCGCAACGACGGCCACCTGCATACCTTCGGCGAATTTGGAATTGATATTGGCGGTTGGGATGTCTTCAATCCGCGCCGCTGAATGGCTGGATGATGTTTTCAAAGGCACTTGCCAGCCTTGCCAGCTGCGGGCCGGAATATCCATTTCCTGCAATGTCAGGGCCATCAATCCAGCAGTAACGTTTTCACCCGAGGACACTACGGCGTCATATTCGCGTGCGTCGTAAAGCGGGGAAGTTTCGTTCACCCATCCAACAAGTTCATTCGTTTTGCCCGACATGGCAGACACAATCACAATGACATCGTAGCCCTTTGCAACCTCAAGACCAACACGCTTTGCAGCGCGTTTGATCCGATCCAGTGTGGCAACCGAGGTGCCGCCAAATTTCATGACTAAAAGGGGCATTTTGATCCTTCGTGTAAAATCTGGGCGGGTTTAAGATGTTCTGAGGCGTTTTACAAGCAGGATGAGGTGTCAAATCGCAAAGCTTTAGCTTTCGGTCCCCCCGATCACGGAGGTCAGTTTGCTTTTCGTTTCGGTGAAAATGGCAGCGGAGTTACAGGTATCCCGTCTTCAATCAGTTTTTTCGCCTCGGCAGGATTTGCCTCTCCATAAATTGAGCGTTCAGGCGCTTTGCCTTCGTGCATGTCTCGCGCTTCTTTAACAAATTCCTTGCCAACATAATCAGAGTTCTTTTCAACATATTTGCGGAGTTCTTTAAAGGCCTGTTCGGCGGCCGAATTATCCGATTTCAAAGACGTTGGTTTTTTCTTGGACGTTGTTACACGCGGCGCCATTATCGCCTTTTCGACCTCACAGGAGCCACAAAGTGAACAGGTGACCATTCCTGCAGCCTTAAGTTTTTCAAAGGCGTCAGCAGATTTGAACCAGCTTTCAAAAGAGTGGTTTTGGTCACATTTCAAAGAGTAATGAATCATTCTTGCAAGGTTCCATTTGACCTGTTGAAGATAAAGGTAGATCGCACGAATTCAAGAGGGATTTCTCGGCCTCGGCTGGACTGTATTTAGAATCTCGTCGAATAATTGATCTACATTTCCATTAAGGCTTAATGTTTCTCGTGATATCTGGGCCTTTTCATCCTGAACATCGCCCTCTTGCAGCTCAAGCAATGCGGCCGCCAGACTTTGGGAGGTATCACACAGCTTGCTTGCCTTGGTCTCGCGCAAGGCCGTAAATTCAGGCTGGAAGTTTTCAACCTTTGGTCCGTGCAAAATCGCACAGCCATATGCCGCAGGCTCATATGGCGTATGACCGCCATGGCTCTGAAAAGTTCCGCCGATGATGCATATTCCGCTTTGGGCATACCAGCGGTCCATTTCGCCCAAAGTATCTGCCAGCAAAATATCATGCTTGTCCGTGTCAAAAGAGCTTAATGCGCTTCGAAAAACGTAGCGAAACCCGAATCTTTTAATTGCGACGCTTATGTCAGCTGCCCGTTTCGGGTGACGAGGCGCGATGATCAATCGCAATTTGGGCCAGCTTTGACGAGCTGTTTTGAATGCCTCTAGAATAAGTTCATCTTCTTGAGGATGAGTAGATGCCGCCAGACAGGTGTTCGCCCTCGCGCTGCGCGCCAGTTCGGGCGTCTTTGTTTGAAATAAGCTCTTTAAATTAAGCGTTACGCCGACTGCCTCTGGTCGAAGGCCGAGCGTCATATACCGGTCTTTGGACTGAGAATCCTGCGCGGAAAAAAATGAGACCTTTTCCAATGAATGTTTTGCAATTTTTTGAACACGTTGCCACTTGCGTAAAGAGGTTGCACTGAGGCGGGCGCCTAAAACGATACAGGGAATGCCCCGTGCATGAAGAGCGTGAATTCTGTTTGGCCAGATTTCTGACTCAATGGTAACATGTGTTGAAATGCCGTGGGTTTTCAAAAATCTCGTCTGTGACCAGCGAAAATCAAGTGGTGCCAGTTGAGCGACATATCCATTTTCTTCTGCAAGTCTGACGCCGGTCACAGAATTGCATGTGATTAAAATAGACATTTGCATGCCGCGGTCCCGAAGTCGGCTGAGAAGCGGCAGAACCGAATTCAATTCACCGTTGGAGGCCGCATGAAGCCACAAGGTCTGTGCGGGGTTATTCGTTGGCACGTGTGACAAGCCAAGGCGTTGAGCAAAGTCCCTCCAACGTTCTTCACCTTTGACGCAACGCGCCAGAAACATTGCACAAACTGGAAGAAATACTGCAGACACGAGTAGGCGGTAAAGTACCATAGCTTCTCTTTTGTAGCGCTCTTATTCACTTACGGTGAGGGATAGGCTGCGGGATAGGGCTCCATCGTCTCTCATACCTGACCGTTTCTCTATCATGCCCTTGAACGGCGCGAAATGTCCATAAGCGCAGTGGGTTCATTTTGTCATTCTTGGCTCAAAGATTGACGCGCCTTACAATGGCAAGAGATATTTCTTAAGGTGGGCAAAACAACATAAGGGAAATCACATGTCAGTTTTTGATGAAGATTTGTTTGCAAAGGGCTTGGAAAAGCGCAAGGCCACACTGGGTGCAGATTATGTAGAAAAAAATCTTGCGGCTGCGGATGAGTTTACGCGTCCCTTTCAGGAAGCCATGACGGCTTGGTGTTGGGGGTTTGGCTGGGGGGACGACGTCATCGATGCAAAGACCAGATCCATGATGAATTTGGCCATGATCGGGGCGCTTGGAAAAATGACTGAATGGGAAATTCACTTAAAGGGTGCCATTAAAAACGGTGTCAGCAAGGAAGAGGTCCGTGCAATCATTCATGTGGTCGGCATATATTGCGGAGTACCCCAATCTTTGGAGTGCTTTCGGGTAGCCAAGCGGATATATGACGTAGAAAAATAATCAAATTCGTTCTACATTCGCGAATTTTCGCACCTTCATACGACTGCTGAAATCAAAAAAGTGTAAATTTCGCGCTTTGCGCTTGCCCTGATTTATATTCGAGTTATGTTCAGTGCACTGCGTTTGTTTTGGGTAACATACGCATCTGTGCGCCTCAGGCGTAAAAAGTATAAGACTGTTCAGGGAGAGAAAAAATCATGGAACGTCGTCATTTTCTAAAGGGTGCCGCGATCGCGGGGGCCGGTGCAGCACTGGCTGCTCCAGCTGTAGCGCAAGGCGTGAAAACGCTTACTGTTGTGTCCACTTGGCCTCGGGACTTCCCCGGTTTGGGGCTGTCTGCGCAGCGTCTCTGCGCCCGAATAGACGCCATTTCAGGCGGCGCAATCAAAACAGAATATTTCGCAGCAGGCGAAAAAGTGGGTGCTTTTGACGTGTTTGATGAAGTTGCAGCGGGTAACTCACAAGCATATATCGCGGCAGATTATTACTGGATTGGTAAGCACCCAGGGTTTGCTTACTACACATCTGTGCCATTTGGCATGACAACGCCTGAATGGAACGCTTGGTTGAAGTTTGCCGGCGGTCAAGAGCTTTGGGACGAATTGTCTGGAAGCTTTAACCTGAAGGCCTACACCTGCGGTGGTACAGGTGCTCAGTGCGGCGGTTGGTTTAACAAAGAAATCAACACACCAGAAGATCTTCAGGGTCTGAAGATGCGGATTCCGGGCCTTGGTGGAACGGTTCTGTCGAAATTGGGTGTATCCACTGTGTCGCTTCCGGGCGGTCAGATTTATGAAAACCTTGTCTCTGGCGCGATTGATGCGACAGAATGGGTGGGTCCATATAATGACTACTTCTTGAAGTTTTATGAAGCTGCGAAGTACTACTACACCGGTGGTATGCACGAGCCAGGTGGCGGACTTGCATTTGCCATGAACTTGGACTTCTTCAACAGCCTGACAGACCATGAGCGCGCGATCATCGAAGCAGCATGTATGGAAGAAAATGCGGCTCAGCCAGAAGAAGCAATGGCGAATAACGGCCGGTATCTCAATAAATTGGTGACGGAGCATGGCGTGCAACTTCGTGCGTTCAGCGATGACGTGTGGGACGCGTTTGGTGAAGCATCTGCAGAAGTGTTTGAAGAAACACGTGCACATTCTGATCTTGCCGCGCGAATCGACGATTCTTACCAAGCAGCTATGAGAGAGATCGCTGGTTTCCGCGCGATTGCTGAGATTGAGTACTCAAACCAAAGAAACCGTGTTCTCGGCATCACTTAATAGCGTAGTTTGACTTGCAAAAGCCCGTCGCGTGACGGGCTTTTGCTACAACTGTAGATCCTTGTTTCGATAAACAATCGAAACGATCCTATTTATATAGGCGTGATATGAACAATTCTGCTTCTCGGGCGCACGTTCTGGACGATGGGCAGCCTGCCGTATTGGTGCGGCTCTTGGGTTGGCTCACTCTCGCGTTGATGTGTGCTTTCTTTGTCAATAACATCCTTGAATTGGGGTTCGGTCTTACCGGGCCGGTCCATTTGG
>VMBT01001569.1_pt1 | contig 12113 bp, 4 predicted proteins | sample 4404301 | NCBI WGS metagenome assembly VMBT01 (sample SAMN12238535, study PRJNA552566) | marine metagenome | isolation source: Coastal seawater | place: USA: coastal Georgia, Sapelo Island | collected 2008-08/2009-08
GCTCGCGGCCAGGAAGTTGTTGTGATAGAAAACAGAAGGTCCTCCATATAAGAAGTTCATTCCGGATTGGTTGCTCACACCTGCTTTCCCCGCTGCGGCAAAGTTGTTAATGATATGGTTTGTGTCCGGAGCTGAGTTTTCAGCAAACCAGATGTAGATAGCGTGTGCGCTGGAAGACCCCGTAGAACAGATGAACTTATTATCTATCAAGTCGATTCCACCATCACAGTAGTACGAGTAGAATCCATACTGTGACCTCGGTGAACCCGATAGCATTACGTCGCAATTGGTCAGGTTCAATCCCTGATCACAATAGCGAGTAAAGAAGCCATACTGTGTAGATGTACCCTGATTGATAGTCACATCACAGTCTTGAACATTTACTCCTCCATCGCAGTAATACAAGTAGATGCCATAGCGTGATGATGAACCTGTTGTGCTCATGGTCACATCGCAATTGTTCAATGAAATTGTGTCTGCGTATCGGAAGTAGAAACCATACCCATATTGATCCGTAGCAGTACAATTCGTAAAGGATATATTCTTGTGCTCGGAGCTGTATGTTGTCGAACCGTAAATGTAGCATGCAAAGGACCCCTGCTCAAATGAGCAATTGTTAAAGTTGAGGTTCTCTACTCTGTTGTATTCCGGAGAAGCGTCGTCACCGTAGTACATCCTTACGATCGAAGCATAGTCGCTTGTTGTAGTCGTTCCATGCGACTTCAGCGTACAATTCTTCACAGTGATATTATGTACGTAGTCGGCCAAAGTTGGACGATACGATTGGAGAACACCACCATAAGTCGTGCTCGTACCATTGTTGGTCATATTGATTCCATCAAAGGTGACGTTGCTTATCCCTCTGAGCTGACAAACGTAATTCAGAGTAGAAGATGCAGGGACTGCATATTCTATGGTTACAGGGTTTGTATTGCTGGCATCTGCCTGGAAGGTGATGCTATTCGTCGGGCTTGCACCTCGAACAGGGTTCAAAACAAGCTGTTCAGTATAGGTTCCTTCTTTCACATTGAATACTACTGGTCCACAGAGACCTCGCTGTTCAATGAAATCAGCTGCATCACCGAACGAGCTGAAGTCACCACCGCTCATTGCAATCGTGAATGTGCCGCTTGTGCCTCGACCGACAGAACCGGATGCTGAATCGTTCAAGCTATTCAAGTCAGTATTACTATTCGGACCAGAGGTCCATGCAACGACGCTGACCGGACCAGTTCCCGTAGGAGCACTGAATGTGCCGATCGTAGCCATTTCGGAATTACCGGGTGTGAGACCACTTCCTGAATGAGACCACGAGTATGGCGTCTGCACTACACCGTCCACCATCCAATTGATTGTCACAGAACCTAGATTCTGAAGTCCGAAATTCTTAATTGTAACGATGGCGGTATTGGTAGTACAGATCACTTCCGGACCATCGATGGAAGTTACTCCAGCATCATGGTCTAGTGCCGTGTATTCGTCGGCTCCAATGGACGGGTTGCTTGCTCTTCTGGATTGACCATCGATATCCATTGTAACGGAAGTCAGACTTGTGCCCGCTGAATCCGGAGCTGATGCAGTAGCATGAAGATCCGTCGCGCTGTAGAATCCTGGATCTGCATTTATACTATTTCCATCCAAACTTCGAGCTGCAGAATATGCGCTCAGGGAAGAATACGAAGATCCTGAGTAGATAAAGCTCCCGGTCGTATTTCCGTAGATATCATTATAATCACTTGCAATGTAGTTGTAAGTGGTACTATAGTGATACAAGGCATATCCTCCTCCTGCATTGACGAAAATGTTGTTCTTCACTTCATTTCCGGAATACGACGAGCTGTTGTAGTAAAAGCTCCCTGCGCTATAACTTGTGGAAGTTGAAGAAGAATGAATTCGAACTGAGTTATTATATATGTGCTGATTTCTGCTGTAACCAGATCGGATACCTGCATAAATGTAAGTAGATCCATTACCCACGGAAATGAAGTTGTTCTTTATCAAGGCAGGTGATGAAGTCGACGTACCATAACAGTAGTACATCAAGAGTCCATATCTACCACCATTTGGCATTTCCAATCGGTTGTCGGATACTAGGTTCGTTCCGTCGCAGTAGTACATGTATATTCCATAATACCCGCTACTATTGGTTTGAATCGTATTTCCAACCACTTGTACTCGATCCTGATATCTCAGGTTCATGCCATAGTATCCTACGTTGGTGATCATGTTGTTGTAGATCATCCAGTCCTGATCAGTGTAAGATGACGAGCTGTTATAGGCATAGATTCCATAATAGCAATCACGGATGGTGTTCCCATCTATTCGGATACTGTCGCAATTTGAATTGCTGTTCAAGTACACTCCTCTGGAGTTACCTGAAGTACTTCCGTTTGATGTGATCGTTCCATTTTTAACGGAAAGTGCATTACATGTGCCTCCGAACATGACGCCGGTTGCATAACTAGCTCCTTTATTCATCACATCGATCCCATCAAAGACGATATAAGACGCATCCTCGAATCCAAGTGCATGATAGTCAGAAGATGACGTACCATCATATCGAATCTGAGGATTTGCTGTGTTCGAACTTGCACTTCTGAACGTGACCATTCTTGATGCCGAAGCTCCCAGAACTGATGGTACATTAACCTGTTCCATATAGGTCCCTTCTGCCACATCAAAGATTACAGGTGCACTGATCCCGGCACAGTTAAGTGCTTCTATGGCTTCTCCAAATGAACCGTAATCACCAGATGTTCCACCGATCGTGTACGTTCCGGCCATTGGAATTCCGAATGCCTGCGCAGCAGACGTATCGTTGCTCGGAGCTCCATCAGTGGAGCTGTTAGGAGCGGAAGTCCAGGCTCGGATCGAACCACAACCGGCAGTGTGACTGAACGTGGTTCCAAATGTGAACGAAGCAGTGTCACAGTTTCCAAGTGCAGTCGTAAATGTCACGCTTTGTGTAACAGGTGTGTTGTTACCGACCTGATATGTCACGTTGGCCGACGTAACGCTCGTTTGTCCGAAGTTCTTGATAAGCACCGTCACGGTTTGAGAACCGCTGGTAACGATCCCCATGGGACTCAGTACTTCCGTCACCCCGATATCAAGGTTCGCTGTAGGGACCTCATCCGCTCCAATATGTGGTGGTGTAGCTCGATTTTGGTCATCAATGTCCTTTGGAACCGAGCTCAAGGTGGTTCCTCTTGCAAAACACGCATCGCTTAAGTGGCGATCATTCGTGCTTACGAATGGAGGTTGTACAATCACAGAATTGTTGTCGCCATCGGAGCTATATGTATTCAGAGCAGAGGCAGTTCGACCGCTTCCGGAATATATTATATACGATCCATTGGGATTGTAATATGCGTTGTAATCATTGTACCTGTCTGAGCTCGCAGAAGGCGAATAGTTGTTGTAATATGCATAGGAACCCGATCCAGCCCCTGAACTCATGACAGCAAATATGTTGTTCTTGATATCGAAGAAATTACAACCATAAATATAGCTTCCGTATGTAGTCCCAGAGTACGATCCTTCTACAGTAAACGTATTGTGAAATACCCTCCAATTGTCAGAGTACATCATGTAAAACCCGTACAACATACTAGATGTATATTTATAGTTACCGGAGATCATATTGTTGGCGATCAAACCAGGTGACCCGCTACTGTTGTCTGAGTAATAGACATACATCCCATATCGTCCAGGATTCCTCAGATCATTCCCTACAATATTAGATGTCTCTGAACCGCTCGTGCTTCCATAATGGAGATTATACACTAGGATCGGATAGGCTGCAGTGTAGGTTGAGTTAGCCATGTCGATCATGTTATTCATGAGATTGATCGTCTTGCAGTAGTAAGTATATATCCCTGCATAGTAGTTCGGATACATGGTACAGTTACTCACTGTAATGTTTTCATGTGAACCACCGGTACCACTTTGTCCGTATATGTAACATCCGGCATATCCCCCATTGATGGTGCAACTGTCTATGGTCACATTTTTCACCGTTCCTCCGGTGGAGTAGCTTGTCTCGCTCTCCGAGAACACAACCCCATTATAGCTAGAGCTATTGGATTTAGGCAGGTTGATTATACAATTGACCAGCTTACAGCCGTCTGTGGCACTTCCGGCAAAGGACGCACCCCAGCCATAGTTTCCGCTCACTTCAATTGCAAAGTCGCGCACAATGACGTGTGCACTATTACTGAAGAAAACAGCCGGTCGCGATGCCGATGATGATGTTACATTGGTCTTGATCAATGACGAATTGTGTCCCGACCCTTTTATTGTCACAGTATTAGTCGTTGATGTTCCTGGGATGACACCCGATATCACAACTTGAGAAGTGATCGTGTCCGGTGCAACATTCAATGTGACCGGTCCGGCCACACCGATGCAAGAAAGCGCTGTCAAAGCTTCCGAAATGCTGGCAAAATCAGCGGTCGTACCTCCTACAGAATAAGATCCGGACAAACCAATACCAAAACTCGTTTTCAATGAGTCATTGGTCGTATTCGCATCCGTATTGCTGTTCGGCGAACTCGTCCAGACTTTAAAATCTGTACAACCTGTAGGGGCCGTTATTCCTGTCGACATGGTCAACGTCGTTTCAGCACATGGTGCCAGAGAGGATGAAAGGTTGAATGTTTGGGTAACCGGTGTTGCGGATCCCAATTGATACCCAACCGTGACCGAATTGATCGCGTTTCCTCCATAGTTCTTTATTTTGACTTGCACGCTGAGAGACCCGGCGCTGATCGGAGGTGCAGGTGAAACGAGCTCCACAATTCCTGCATCATTGTTCACACTTGGAGCCTCATAGGCACCAATATCAGGTGGGTTATTACGCGTTGTACCGTCGATATCTGTTCCTACAGTCGAGGTCAAATTGGTACCGTTCACACAACCGTCCGTGATATCTAGGTCAGTCAGGCTGTTCCAGCCTTGGTGAACGCTCATGGAAGTCGAGCTATACGTCGAGCTTCCGGCAATGTAGATCGTTCCCGATCCACTCCAATTGTAGAAGTTGTTGTATGACTCGTTACTCGTACTTGACGACAAATAAATGAGGTAGTTACCAGATGAAATCAATGTATTGTTCTGAACATCCACGTATGTGCCCGGAGCGTAAATACATGCACCAGAAGTCGATGTATATGACTGATTCTGAGCAAAGGTGTTATGATAAACCTTCCATCGATCTGAACTGGACATATATAATACATAAGGTGAAGTACTTCTGAAATCCCCATGGACGACGTTGTTGTATATCTCACTTCTCGCCGTGGAAGAATATCCATCCACACTGAATAGATACATGGCTGCATCCTGATTCTTCTTGAACAAGTTCCCAATGATCCTGTGTGGTTTGGTCGAACTTGATGAGATACCATATCGCAAGTACACCGCTTCCCCATATAGATATGCGGTCTTAGGTTCGAATACGTTTTGGAGTATCTGAACGGACGCAAAGTAATACAGGTAAATACCTTGATTATAATAGTTCTTGATCGTGCTATTACTCAATACCAGATCACGAATCCTGTAAGAAGAAGAAGCCGACCCATAATAGATCCCATAGGAACCGTTATTCAGCTGACAGCTATCAACAGTCAATCGCTCCGAATATCCATTCAATCTCATGACTGCGTAGCTACTCGATGTAGAGTTGATATTCGGACCGTTCAAAATACAGTTACGGAACGAGCAATCGTCCGAACCGGAGCCCGAACCAGTCAACTCCACAGCTTCATAGCTGGAATTTGAAATGGTGAGATCCCTGAACGTCACTCGGTCACCTCCGTTCAATCGGATGGCTCCTGAACTACTGGTCGACGAAATCGTGGTGCTCGATGTTCCGGCACCTCTGAAAACTACGTCGTAACTACCACTGCCTGAAAAGGCGTTGATAGATACACCACCGGAATGCGTTCCCGATGCCATGATGAATGTAACATTGCCGTTCACACCATTTGAATTCAGTGCCGATACAGCTGCACTAAATGAGGTGTAATTGGTACTCCCGCTACCCGATGGATCAATGGTATACGTACCACTGAGTTGAGCCATCGAAAGGCTTGCGGAAAAGAGAATTGCCAACAGGGTCAGAAATGAATTTCTTACTCTAAGTTTCATAGATGTTTTAATTAGGTTTTGAACGATCAGGACAAGCCCGATTGCGACTATAAATTCTAAAAAACGATCAGCGAAAAATGCCGGCAGACGAAACGAGGGCGACCGCCCTCATCCAAAATTTGAAAAGAAAAATCTTAGTGTAATTATTCTATCAATAGGTCTTCGTTTTGCTGTTTATTAATCACTAATACGTCGCTAATATATCATAATTGTATCATAATCCACATTGTGGGCAAACAATTTGACAAATCCACCCAACGATTTATCGCTGCCACTCGTATATCCTTTCCTTTTGTCCGGAATGCATGAGTTATCTTTGTGACAATGAAAAAAATCGGTATCGCCATTGCCCTTCTGGGCGCTATATTACTGGGGTTTTACCTGAATAAAGCATCCGACGAATCGGACTCTACATTAGACCCGGACTCCGTCGAATTCGCCATTGAAGATCCGAACGAAGTGACTGCCATATTCATGGCCAACAAAAAGGGGGATTACATTCATCTGACGAAAATTTCACCACAGAGCTGGGTCGTGAATGACACCCTTCCTGCCTGGCAAAAACAAGTCGATATTCTGCTTCGTGAAACCATGCCCAAAATTTCCGTGAAAGGGGTTGTTCACGAGAACGCTCGAACCAATGTGATCAACCGAATGGCATCCCTAGGGATCAAAGTGGAGATCTTCACTGACAATGCTGAAAAGCCATCCAAGTTATATTTTGTTGGAGGCACGACACCTGACCAATTAGGAACCTACTTTTGGATGGAAGGTGCTCGGGATCCAATGATCCTGGACTTGCCCGGAATGGATGGATTCGTCAATACCAGATACAACCTCAACCTCGACGATTGGATCAGTCGAAATGTGATCCGTGCGAAGAAAGATGAGATCGCTTCCATCTCCCTACAATATCCTATGGAGCCGGAGAAATCTTTCACTATTCAAGTGGAAGGGGCCCAGGCTTCCATTGAAGGGGACAATCCAAACAATTTGAGCATCAATCAAGGTGCACTAAGGAGCTATCTCAATTTGTTCGGAATGCTCAACTACGAAAGCTTTGATGACCGACCGCAACATGAAGCAGATAGCATCTTGGCTCAAGAACCAATGTACATTTTAAGTGTAAGCAAAAAGGACGGAGATTCAGACACACTTACTTTCTACCCAAAAGGAAGTTTCGAAGGCATGCGTGGCTTGTATGATCGGGAAGGCAATCGTCTGGCGTACGATCCCGAACGATATTTCGCAAAATGGTCGGATCTCGATCGCTTGCTCGTCGTTCAGGATTATACCTTCCGAAAAGTGCTCGTTACTTACCAAGACTTCCTGAACCGACTATGACGACCAACTGGATACTCGCAGGTCTGGGCTGGATGGCCGGCGGACCGGTCGGTGCACTCATCGGATTTGCCCTTGGCACGGTGATTGACAATTCGGGCGACGGTGCATTCGCTAAAAAATCCGGCAGAAGGACGTTTCGCCGAGAAGATGTCCTGACCGATGATCTTTCAACCGTGCTTCTCGTTCTCACAGCCGCACTCATGAAAGCCGATGGCTCCCCTAAAAAGGCGGAGCTTGAATACGTCAAAGAGTATTTCAAGCGACAATTCGGTGTGGAAGCCACTAAAAAGCACATGCTCGTCCTTCGAAATCTCCTCAAGAAACCGATATCCGTCCGACAAGTAAGCATGCAGATCGCTCAACACATGGCACATCCACAGCGATTGCAACTTTTACACTACCTCTTTGGGATTGCCAACGCCGATGGGCATATCCACAAAGCAGAAGAACGTCTGCTCCATACCATAGCCGGGTACTTCCGCGTGAGTAGCGCTGACTTCACTCGTATTGCTTCGTTCTACATCAAAAAGAGTCCGGGATACGACGCATTCAGCATACTCGGTGTGAGTCGTTCCGCAACACCCGAAGAGATCAAAAAGGCGTATCGCAACCTCGCCGGGAAGTATCACCCCGACCGCGTAGCACATCAGGGCGAAACACACCGCAAGGCAGCCGAGGAAAAGTTCAAGAATATCCAGAAGGCGTATGAGGAGGTGAAGAGGCAAAGGGGGATGAGGTGATAGGTTTTAGGAGGAAGGGGATAGGGTTCGATACTACGCGTTAAGTATAGCAGCCCCTGAGTCTGTCGAAGGGATGCGATTCGGAACGATCAAACGGGTCTTCGGCAGGCTCAGACACCGTTATTTTCGAACCATAGGCACAAATAGCTCGCGCCCATATATCAGGGCAGATGTTATCTGCCCCGGTGGATCAACGGATATTCATTACAATGCTTCCGACACTCACTTTTTTCAACCGTGAACAGACAGCACTTGCCTGGATCTATCGGGGCAGATATCATCTGCCCCGCTGAATGAAAGGACGTTCATTTATAATTCTCCCGACGTTCGATTTTTCCAACCATGAACAAAAACACCAGCTTAGATCATTAGGGGCAGATATCATCTGCCCCGTTGGATGAACAGACATTTCATTCCAATCCTCCCGACGATCGATTTTTCTAACCATGAACAAAAACACCAGCTTAGATCATTAGGGGTAGATAACATCTACCCCGTTAAACGACCGATTCTAATATTTCTCCTTGAATGCTGGTAGGCTAAGGGCATGCCCTTAGCCTACTGACCGACAAGGTCCTACAATTCCATCTTTATATCCAGCACCATCAGCTGTAGAGAACTACGGCCGTTGAAATGGTTGATGTCGATGTGATACGCGATGCTCATCGGAGTGCCTTTGTGGATGTGATCGAAGAGGTGTCCGAAACCGAATGCTACGGCACCGATCACCGTTTTTGAGGCAGAGTCGATCAGGTTCATCCGCACATGTTCATGGTCCTTGCCCATAGTTCGGGATTCTCCGGTATCGATCACACCATGTGAGAGGAAGATCGGCTGTAGGTTATCCGGGCCGAATGGAGCGAACTTCTGCAAGTTTTGATACAACTTCTCATTGACCCAATGCAACGGGATCTCGGCGTCATAGTAGATCTTCGGCACCAGATCATCCCGAGTCAGTTTTAACCTTGACGCTTCTTCGAAAGCCGACTTGAACCCGGCGAGTTGATCAGGGCGCATGCGCATTCCTGCGGCATATTTATGTCCGCCGTACTGCTCCAAAAACTGACTGCATTTGGTCAGTGCTTCATGAATATCGAAGTTCTCTACGGAACGTGCCGAACCTACGATTTGATCCCCTGCTCCGGTTAAAACGATGGTAGGTTTATAGTGCTTCTCCAGCAAGCGACTTGCTACGATCCCGACCACCCCTTTATGCCAGGTTGGGTCGTACACCACGGTGGAGAACGCTTGCGCAAAGTCTGGATCAGACTCCACCTGAGCCAAGGCCTCTCTGGTAATGTTTCTATCGAGCCCCTGCCTTTCCTTGTTGAGCTCATTCAGCTCGAGGGCCAGCTCCTCAGCTTCGTGTTCATCTTCGGCTAACAGCAGCCTGACCGCCACTCCGGCATCCTTCAAGCGACCGGCGGCGTTGATACGTGGTCCGATCATGAAGACGACCTTAGTCACATCCATGTGCACGTTCTTGTAATCACCTCTAATGAATTTATCGATCACCATTTGCAAACCCGGTGAAGGTGAACTGGACAGTTTCTGTAACCCAAGTGCGGTCAGCACCCGGTTCTCCCCTGTCATTGACACAAGATCGGAACATACACTTACCGCGACCAAGTCGAGGTATTGGTTCGGCTTATCCGGGTCAAGACTCCAACTGGACGCCAGCGCCGATACCAGCTTCCAGCCTATCCCGCAACCGCTCAACTCTTTGAATGGATATGTGCAATCTGACCTCTTGGGGTTTAGTACGGCAACCGCATCCGGTAATTCGTCTCCGGGTGTGTGGTGATCACATATGATGAAGTCGACGCCATTTGCTTTCGCAAGGGCAACGAGCTCCACCGAGCGAATGCCACAATCGAGCGCGATGACCAGGTCTATATGTTTCTCTTCGGCATCCACAATGCTCAATTCCGATATCCCGTATCCTTCTTTCTCCCGATCCGGGATATAGTGATCTATATGTTCAAAGTGATCCTTCAGGAATTGATAGACCACGGCCACGCTGGTGGTTCCGTCTACATCATAGTCACCATAAACGCGAATTTTCTGTCCTTCCTCGCGCGCCGTGGTGATCCGTTCTACAGCCTGGTACATATCGCGCATCAGAAATGGGTCGTGCAACTGAGCAGGGTCAGGCTTCATGAATGCGCTCATCTCCTCTCGTGAATTCACACCCACGCGATGGAACAACAACGCATACAAAGGAGGCACTCCGAGTTTAGCGGAAAGTTCATTGATCTCCTCTTTGCCGAGGACGCTAGCCGGTTTCCAGAATTTTTCCTGCACGCTCCCTTGTTGGGAACGAAGTTAGGAGGTCAGGCTGATATCTACCTGTGTCAGGTCGATAAATGCATTTATCCGATGCAATATCTCATCCATCTGCAAGTCCTGAAGTCGCTCGGTGCCGAATTTCTCCACGCAGAATGAAGCCATCGCTGAACCGAAGATCACTCCACGCTTCATGTGTTCAAAATCAACCCGGTCTTGACTGGCAAGATAGCCTACGAAGCCACCCGCAAATGTGTCACCTGCACCTGTTGGGTCAAATACATCTTCTAGTGGAAGCGCCGGAGCGAAGTAGACGTTCTCCTCGTAGAACAGCAGAGCACCATGCTCCCCTTTTTTGATAATGAGGTATCGCGGTCCCATGTCCCGGATCACTCGTGAAGCTTTCACCAAACTATACTCTCCACTCAACTGTCGGGCTTCCTCATCGTTGATGATCAGGACATCCACTTTTTTCATTGCCTTCTTAAGGTCGTCAAGCGCCACATCCATCCAAAAGTTCATGGTATCCATGGCTACCAGCTTAGGACGGTTATGGATGCGCTCCATCACCTTGAGTTGCACATCCGGACTCAGGTTACCAAGCATGAGGTAATCGCAATTCTGATATTCTTCCGGGATGACCGGATCGAAATATCCCAATACATTCAGCTCGGTCACAAGTGTATCCCTACTGTTCATATCGTTGTGGTAACGACCGCTCCAGAAGAAGGATTTCTCTCCGTCTTTGATCTGGAGTCCTTTGGTGTTCACTCCCATGTTCTCCATGCGGTTGATGTCTGCAACGGGGAAGTCGCCTCCGACCACGCTGACCAGATTGATGCGGTCCGCGAAGTAGCTGGCTGCCATAGAAATATAGGTAGCGGCACCACCGATGATCTTGTCGGTTTTGCCAAATGGAGTTTCGATGGCGTCAAATGCCACGGATCCGATCACGAGTAAGCTCATAGTACTGCTGATTTGGTGCTGCAAAAATGCGATAAAAAAGGGGGCGGGAAAACCGGTGCGGAGATCCCTTGATTTTTTGTGAAAATTTATTTGGAGAAATGTGGAATGAATTATTTTTGCAGCCCTGAAAAACCAACATGCCTCCATAGCTCAGTTGGTTAGAGCGACGGACTGTTAATCCGCAGGTCCCAGGTTCAAGTCCTGGTGGGGGCGCTAGATAGAAAAACCTCTCAACGAAAGTTGGGAGGTTTTTTTGTGACTATACGTTCGAAGGACGCAGAAATTTATTCTCCAAAGATTTAAAAAGTGTACCCTGATATGCTGACTTGATTGTTCGGTCCCTTTACTGTAGAAGATCTACAAGATGTAGATGAATTGCAGAAAGGGATGGTATATGGGGTTGGTTTTGTGTGTGGGTATTTTTCTTGTGAGATCTATTCCTGGCATAGGGGCTATCCGTGCTTTAGGTTGATGTGATGAAGAGTGTGGGGAGACATGCCCTGTTTCATGTTCTTCTATTAACCTAACTTGCTATCCCTTTTGGTTGAATATTGAGGAGAATTACAGTTTCATTCACGCAATTGAGCGAAAGAGTTACCCTCCGAGAAAGTGAAGACCGGCAATTCTTGA
>VMBT01001573.1_pt1 | contig 12090 bp, 8 predicted proteins | sample 4404301 | NCBI WGS metagenome assembly VMBT01 (sample SAMN12238535, study PRJNA552566) | marine metagenome | isolation source: Coastal seawater | place: USA: coastal Georgia, Sapelo Island | collected 2008-08/2009-08
TAGCATTTGGTCAATCAAAAATGTTTGATAGACCTGTTGTTGGTTTTCTGCACTTAATAGTTTATGTAGCTTTCTTATTAATAAATATTGAATTATTAGAAATTATCATTGATGGAGTAACTGGTAATCATCGTTCCTTAGCACCATACTTAGGTTCTTTTTATAATTTTTTAATCGCTTTTTTTGAAATACTAGCCCTGTTAGTGATAATTTCTGTGATATTATTCTGGATAAGACGAAATATTATTAAAATCGAGAGATTTATAAAAAATGATTTGAAGGGTTGGCCAAAATTGGATGCTAACATGATTCTATACATTGAAATAATATTAATGTTTCTTTTTTTGAATATGAATGCTACTGATCAAATTTTACAAAACGAAAATTTCAATAATTATTTTGAATATGGATCATTTCCTGTTAGTTCTTACATGACCTTTTTGTATTCTGATTTAAGTCTTGAGACAGTTTTTTATATTGAAAGAGCTAGTTGGTGGTTGCATATAATTGGAATTTTATTTTTTCTCAATTATTTATATTATTCAAAACATCTTCATATTATTCTAGCATTCCCAAATGTTTACTTTTCAAATTTGGAAAGTAAAGGCAAACTTTCTAACATGAAATCCGTTTTAAATGAAGTAAAGCTTATGCTCAATATTGATCCTGAACATAATAGTGCTAATAGTGAAATTGAAAGACTTGGAGCCAAAGATGTATTTGATTTAAATCAATTTCAATTATTAAGCGCATATACTTGCACAGAGTGTGGACGGTGCTCTAGCGAGTGTCCAGCGAATATTACTGGAAAGCTTCTTTCCCCAAGATCAATTATGATGAAAACAAGAGACAGATTAGAAGAAGTTGGTAATAATATTAATAAAAACAAGCAGTTTTTAGATGACAATAAAAGTTTATTAGGTGATTATATTAAAAAAGAAGAGATTTGGGCATGTACAACATGTAATGCATGCGTAGAGTCTTGTCCTATTGGTATAGATCCAATGTCAATAATTTTAGATATTAGAAGATATATGGTAATGGAAGAATCTTCAGCTCCTAATGAGATTAATAACATGATGACAAATATTGAAAATAATGGAGCTCCTTGGCAGTTCAATAATCAAGACAGAATAAATTGGATAAATAATAATTAATATGAATAAAGAAGAAATCGACAACTTACTTGAAGAAAAATCAGATAGTGGTGAAAAAATTAGTCCTGTATTACCTGATGGTATCAAAAATTATTTAATAGATATTGATGGTACTATATGCGACGATATTCCAAATGAAGAACCTGAAAGAATGGCAACCGCAAAGGTGTACCCAGATGCATTAGAAACATTGAATAGATGGTATGATCAAGGTCATGTTATTTGTTTTTTCACATCGAGAACTGAAGATCATAGGTTAGTAACTGAAAAGTGGCTAAACGACCATGGATTTAAGTATCACAGTATGGTAATGGGTAAACCGAGAGGAGGAAATTATCATTGGATTGATAATCATTTAGTTAAAGCAACAAGGTATAATGGTAGGTTTACAGATTTAGTTTTAAAAAATGCTACCATTCAAGTTTTTGATGATGGTAAATCTTAAAATATGAGTAAAATTTCTACCATAAAAGAGTTAAATAACAATGGAATTAAACCAGAGATACTTTTTTGGGTAGGTTGTGCTGGATCTTTTGATGATCAAGCAAAAAAAGTAACTAAATCCTTTACAAATTTACTTGATAAAGCAAATGTATCATATGCTGTTTTAGGCACAGAGGAGAGTTGTACTGGTGATCCTGCTAAACGTGCTGGGAATGAGTTTTTGTTTCAAATGCAAGCAATTTCAAATATTCAAACATTGAATAGTTACAGCTTTACTAAAATAGTTACTGCATGTCCTCATTGTTTTAATACTATTAAAAATGAGTATCCAGAGCTAGGTGGTAATTATGACGTTTTACACCACACAGAATTTTTATCATTTCTACTGTCATCTGGAAAGCTTAATGTTGAAAAGCCTGATTTTAACGGAAAAAAAATAACATTTCATGATCCTTGTTATCTTGGGCGTGCTAATAAGGTTTATGAACCACCACGAGATATAATTAAGAAATTGAGTAGCGAAATTAACGAACTCAAGAATTGTAAGGAAAAAGGTTTGTGTTGTGGTGCTGGTGGAGCTCAAATTTTTAAAGAATCTGAGAGTGGAAATAAAGAAGTTAACATCAAAAGGACAGAAGAAATCGTTGAGTCTGATTCAGATATTGTAGCTGTAGGTTGTCCTTTTTGTAAATTAATGATTTCAGACGGCATCAAAAATGTAAAAAGTAAAAAAGAACTTGTAGTTTATGATATTGCTGAGTTATTAGATAAAGCTACTTAGTATGTTAGTTGATTTTAAATTATTAAGCGATTCATCTAAACTTTGGGTATTTCAATCTGATAAAATTATTAGTCCTTCAAATCAGAAAATCTTAATTAATGAAATTTCTCCATTTTTAACTGATTGGTCATCACATGGAGCTGAAATCAAATCTTCATTTGAAATCAGATATGGTTTATTTTTGATTATATCAGTTGATGAAGAAATTAATTCTGCTAGTGGATGCTCCATTGATAAACTAACAAACTTTATAATTCGAATATCTAATGAAATTGGAGTTGATTTTTTTAATAGATTAAATGTTGCTTACAAGTCTGATTCTGAAAAAATTAACTTACGAAGTTTATCTGATTTTAAAACATTAATTTCTGAAGGTAAAATCAATGAAGAATCCATTGTATTTAATAATTTAATTAAAACAAAAAAAGATTATATTGAGCAGTGGGAAGTTCAACTTAAAAATAGTTGGCATAAAACTTTACTAGCATGAGAAAATTTCTAATTATAACATTAATTACTTTTTTAAATTTTAATTTTTCACAAAATCCATTAGAAACTAGTGATTATGAAGATCAAAAAAAATGGGTAGATAGTGTTTATAATTCTTTAAATCAGGAAGAGAAAATTGGTCAATTATTTACAGTTTGGGTTGCAACTAAATATGGAGAAGAAGAAATTAGTCATATCTCCTCATTGATTAATAAATATAAACTTGGTGGACTAATCTTTTCACTAGGTAAAATTGAAGATCAAGCCGATGCAACAAATCATTTCCAGAGTATATCAAAAGTTCCACTATTAATTGGTATGGATGCTGAGTGGGGTATAGGTATGAGACTAGATGATGCTTTCTCATTTCCGTATAATATGACTTTAGGTGCAATAGAGGATGAATCACTAGTGTATAAAGTTGGTGAGAGAATTGGTAAACATGCCAATAGACTTGGAGTTCATATAAATTTTGCTCCTGTAGTAGATATTAATACCAACCCTGACAATCCTATTATTGGATCAAGATCATTTGGTGAAGATAAGTTTAACGTAACTGAAAAAGCTTTAGCATATTTGAAAGGTATGCAGTCAACCAATTTAATGGGATCTGCTAAGCATTTTCCTGGTCACGGTGATACTCAAACTGATTCACATTATACTCTTCCTTTAATATCTTTTGACAAAGAAAGAATTTATGATGTTGAACTATATCCTTATAAAAAGCTGATAGAAAACAATCTTTCTTCTGTAATGACAGCTCATATCAATGTACCATCATTACAAAAAGGAAACTTACCCTCAACACTATCGAATAATATCATTAACAATATTCTTAAAAATGAACTTAGTTTTAATGGATTAATTGTTACTGATGCTCTTGACATGAAAGGTGTTGTAGATTTTACTAAGAAAGAGTATGCAGATGTAAGTGCGATGAAAGTAGGTAATGATATACTGCTTATGCCAAATGACTTGGAGGAGAGTGTTAAGCAAATCAAAAAAGCTCTTTCGAGAAAAAAAATCTCAAATGAAAGGCTGGAAGAGTCAGTGAAAAAGATTTTGATGGCAAAGTATAAAGCTGGGCTTCATAAGTTTAAAGAGATTCAAAAAAGTAATATTGTTGCTGAAATGAATGAAGAAGAAGATTTTGCTTTACTTGATCAATTAGCAGAACAATCTATGACATTAGTAAGAAATAATGATAATAATTTACCTCTTAAACAGGTTGAAAGTAAAATAGCTTACATAAAGATTGGTGATGCTGAAAATAAATCATTTCTTAATTTTTTAAATAAATATTCTCAAATAACAGATTTAACTGGAACTAACATTGAAGATTTAAAAGAACTAATTACAAGATATGATCATCTTATAGTAGGATTTCATAAGTCTGATGAATCTCCATTTGAGCCTTTTAGATTAAATTCTGATGAAATTAAGTTAGTTGAAACTTTGAAGAATCAAATCAGTTTAACATTGACTGTATTTGCAAAACCATATTGTATTTCTGATATTAATATTGATGGGATTGAATCCATACTAATTGCATATCAAAACAGAGATGTTTTTCAAGAAAAAGCAGCCCAAGTTATTTTTGGATCAATTTCATCTAAAGGTAGACTTCCTGTTACAATTCATGAAGATATCCCTGTAAACACAAAGATCGAGATAGAAACACTAAATAAATTATCTTATTCACATTATTTGAACAATGGATTTTCCAGAGAAGGAATTAAAAAAATTGACTCTTTGATAAATCATTCAATTGAAGAAGAAATGACCCCTGGAGCTCAGCTGCTAATTGCGAAGGATGGTAAAGTTGTTTACAATAAATCTTATGGTTATCAAACCTTTAAAAAAAAAAGGCTGTAACAAATAATATGCTTTATGATTTAGCATCCCTAACTAAAATCCTTGTTAGTGTTCCTTTAATGTTGATAGAGTTTGATAAAAATGAACTTAATTTAGATACACACCTATCCGAAATTTATACTGAATACAACTTAAAGGATAAGTCTAATATAAGATTTGATGAGATGTTTTCTCATCAAGCAGCACTAATTCCATGGATTCCATTTTATAAGGAAACTTTAGACTCAATCACTGATAAACAAATAAAAAAATACTATAAAGATTATAGATCAAATAAATTTTCAACTCAAGTAGCTGATAAATTATACATGAACAAATATTGGAATGATACTATTATGAAAAGGATAGTTGATAGCGAGCTTTTAAAAGTTAAGGAATATAGATATAGCGATGTCCCTTATTACTTTTTAAAATTTTTCTTGGAGTCTAAGTATGGTAAATCACTAGATTTAATTATAAAAAATGAAGTATTCTCTAAAATTAGAGCGACATCTTTGACATATAATCCAAGAGATTACTACCCTAAAGATAATATAGTGCCATCCGAAATTGATTCATATTTCAGATATGCGAAATTACAAGGTTTTGTTCATGATATGGGAGCCGCAATGCAAGGTGGTATTGGAGGTCATGCTGGACTATTTGGGAACTCAGAGGATATTGCTAAAATGATGCATCTTTTCCTTTCTAAAGGTAAATTTGGAGACACTGAAATTTTTAGTTCCTCTAATTTCGATTTATTTAATAAACGACATTTTAAAGGAAATAGACGTGGCATAGGATTTGACAAACGTCAACTAGATAAAGAAACTAACTCTGCGTGCGAATGTGTTTCTGATGAAAGTTTTGGGCATTCAGGGTTCACTGGAACTTACGCTTGGGCTGATCCAGAGGACAACTTAATTTATGTTTTTTTATCAAATAGAACATTTCCATCAATGGAAAACAAAAAACTAATTGAAAACAATATTAGAACAGAAGTTCATAGATTAATTAAAAATTCATTAAACTAAATATGAGGATCGTTATTGTATGTTATCCAACTTTTGGTGGTAGTGGTGTACTTGCTACAGAATTAGGCCACAAATTAGCTAAAATGGGTCATGAAATCCATTTCATAGCATATCAAATGCCCGTAAGGTTGGTGCCAGATAATGAGTCTATTTATTTTCATAAGGTAAATGTCCCTTTTTACCCACTTTTTAACTTTCAACCTTATGAACTTGCTTTGTCTAGTAAATTAGTTGATGTATGTATAAAACATTCAATTGATATAATACATGTACATTATGCTATTCCTCATGCTTATGCTGCTTACATGGCTAAAAAGATGCTTGCATCGGAGAAACTTAATATTCCAATTGTCACAACGCTTCATGGAACAGACATAACACTGGTTGGTAAACACCCGTTTTACAAACCAGCTGTAAAATTCTCTATCGAGAATTCTGATGTAGTTACATCAGTTTCAGAAAGTTTAAAAAATAGTACTATTGATTTTTTTGATGTCAATAAAGAAATAACAGTTGTTCCAAATTTTGTTGATCTTGCAAAGTTTAGAACCCAGCTTAACAGATGTAATGAAGATAATGAAGGTTATAAAATAATAACACATGTAAGTAATTTCAGGCCAGTTAAAAATGTTAGAGGTGTAATTGATTTTTTTGAAAAAATATCTTCTAAAGTAAAATCAAAGTTGAAATTAATAGGTGAGGGACCTGAACTAGAAGCTGTTAAAGATATTGTTGAAAGTAAAAAAATTAAAAATGTATACTTTTTAGGAAATACTCAACAAGTTGAAAGAGAATTATGCCATTCTGATTTATTCATTTTACCTTCTAAAACTGAAAGTTTTGGTTTATCAGCATTAGAAGCAATGGCTTCCAAAAATGTAATAATTTCTTCAAATGTAGGTGGACTCCCTGAAGTTAATATTCATAATCATACTGGTTTTTTAACTGATTATAATAATATTGATCAAATGGTTGAATTTGCACAGACTATTTTAAATAATGATAGAATGCTCAATGATTTTAAAGAAAATGCATTTGAAAGAGCAGCCTATTTCGATATAGAAACAGTGATTAAAAAGTATTTAAGTGTTTATGAATCAGTCATGTAACACTACCTCGGATTATAGATTCTAACAGCATTTTTATAATTTTCTTCCCTGTCAAAACTCATTTTTTTTGTTCCAAATTCCTTGTAAATATCCATCTGATCTGAGTAATGTTTAGAATTTTTATGATCACTAGCGCCGTATGAAATAATTGATTCAATTTGAGTTCCTTTTTTACTAAATTTTGCAAATTGAATATATGATTCGCCATGTGTTACTCTAATTTTTCCATCTTTATAATTACTTGCATTCATGGCTGTTATAACATCAGGCATTCCCCAGATTGGTATTTCTTTATCTCCTCTAACTAATTTTTGATAATCACCGAGTTTTACATTGGTAGTTTTAAAATATTTTAACATTTGTTCTTTTACTTCTAATAAGCATTCTGCAATTATATCTTTACTGAATTCTCTGTTTATATAACTTTTTCTATAATATTTTCTAAGATTATAGTAAAACATCGCAAATGCACCAGCTCCAATCGATTCAATATTGGTTTTTCTATCCCAATTCTGTATGTTCTCTAATAATTCTTTTATTTCTGGATATTCATTAGGATTCATTTCCATTATTTTATTTATGTCCATAAAATTATAATGAAATGGAGTAGGGAAGGTGTGATCATATTTTATATTCTTAAAATCATTATAATCTATTGAATCATATGAGTTAATCAATTCAAATATTCTCTTACTTCTGTTATTATCATATAACTCGTAATTCATATTAGAAGAAAAACTTTCAGGATTAGGATTTTCTTCTATTGAAGTTGATTTAAAAGGACTATGATTTGCATTATAAACATAACCTGATTTTGGGTTTAAGACTTGAGGTAATTCATTGGTTTTATAATATTCTGTCCATAACGTTTTTTTTGTATTTCCAGGAACAATTCCTCTCCAATTATATGATTCATTTCTTATAGGAATAATACCATTAGAAATATAAAATATGTTATCATCTTTGTCAGCATAACCTATGTTATAGCCAGGTATTTGATTCATTTCTAATATTTCATAGAATTCATTAAAATTTTTGGCTTTATTCATTTTCCACCATTGTTCTAGAGCTCTTATATTAAATAATGAGCCTGATCTAACAGAGAAAAATCCATTCTTGTTTTTTAATGTTGGACCATAAATACTTTCATAATATTTTTTCTTTACTCTTATTGGAATGCCTAAAATCTTGATGTAAGCTTTTGCTTTAAACTTTTTTAACCTTAAGATTTGATCATCAAATTTATAATGGTTCCTATTGATCATTTCTAATTGAAAAATATCTGTTTTATCTGGGTAGTTGACCGTATGAGTCCATCCTAAATTTTCGTTTGTTCCTGTAAGTATACAGGGAGCACCAGCAAAAGTGGCTCCTATAATATTTGTCCCTTCTTCACTAACTAGATGCGCTTCATACCATGAGGTGGGTCCATCTAATGGTTGATGTGTATTAATTCCAAGGTATGTTTCACCATTCTTTGTGATATTCGTGCTAAAAGCAAATAAATTTGATCCTAATTTATTGTTGTCCAGAAAAGATATTTTTCTAGTTGTATTTTCAACAATTGTTCTAATAAAATCATCACCCTCACTTGAAATAAAAAGTTGTAGGAAAGAATACCTTATCATTTTTTTAGTTGTGATTGGAAATAGCTTTTTTACAAGAATTTGATCTGGATTAAGTTCTGCAAATCTGTTAATTCCTTGAGCATAACCTTCAATTACTTTTATGAAATTCTTATCTATGGTATGATATAAACTATCAACAATGTGATCTGATCTTATGAGTTGTGTTAAAAAATCTGCAGGTGCTCCTCTCAGTCCTATATGTTTACTTAATAAACCATTTCCTGCTAAATAGGCTTCCTGAATAGTTTTAAAATCATCTTCTGAGTGTGCCCATGCCAATCCATATGCTAATTCAGCATCTGTTTTAGCATATATGTGAGGAACACCAAAAGAATCTCTTAGTATTTCAATATTCTCAACATTGATTTTTTGTGAAAAAAGTGATGTTAGTGAGAAAAATAATATTAGTTGTAAAATATATTTCATGTTAACAGAAATATAACAAAAAACCCGCCAAAAGGCGGGTTTTATTGATTTATGCTAATTCAAATATTAGTAACCGTAGTTTTGAACAATATTTGGATTTGCATTTCTTTCAGAAAGAGAAATAGGATAAGCAAATCTATAATTACCTGCTTCTGGAGACGTACCAGTTAAGTCATCATGCGTTTGCTTGATTACATCAACTAATGGAATATCCATTCCTAATCTTGCGATATCATAGAATCTATGACCTTCACCAAAGAATTCTCGTCTTCTTTCAAGAATTATGTTATCTAAAGTTGCATCAGTTAATGAAGCACCTCTTGCAGCTTGAACATTATTTAAATATGTTTTTGCTGTAGCAGTATCTCCAGCTCTTAATGAAGCTTCTGCATAAATTAAATGCATTTCTTCAACTCTGATTACAATATTATCATCTGAAAAATCCATTGATGGCCACTTGCCTAACATTGATAGATAACCACCTTCCATGCCTATCATTCCTTGAGAAGTATATCTGATGTCATCTGCTTCATAAATATCATGAACATCATCAGCACCATCACCTTCAACAATTCTTATATCACCATATGTTGCACCTCTATAGATATTTGCAACACCATTAATACCAGCGTTATCAGTTCCTGATGCGGCTATTGAAAATAATTGGTTAACTGCATTATCTGTGTACCAAGATGCCATGTAGCCAGAAGGTCCGACAGCTGCTTTGCTCCAGTTATCAAGTACCCATTTAGAAGCACTTGCTGCAGCAGCATAATAAGCAGAATTTACAGATCCATAGTAAAGAGCAGCTCTAGCTAATAAAGCATAAGCAGCACCTTTATTCATGTACTGGGCATTATCTGATGTACTATTCATCATGCTGATGCCTTGATTAAAGTCAGCAACAATGTTATCTACATTAGATTGTACCGTATCTCTTGACGGAGCCAAATTTGCAGGATCTCTATATGTTTTAACATAAGGAACACCTAATGAACTTGAACCACCTTGACCTGAGATAAAGTGCTGTCCATAATCTCTTAGTAGATCAAAATGAACTAATGCTCTAAGAGCGTATGCTTGTCCAACCGTATGGTTGATTGCATTTTGATCTCCTTCTAAACTTGCGTGATCAGCTTGAATAACTATATTACACATTGCAATTACTCCATATGCGCCACCCCATGGGCCATATCCATTTGGACTGTAATCCATTGACGCAGCAAATGTTCTACCTGAGTTTGCATTTGAATAAAAATTATCACCTCTTACTTCACCATTAATAATCACATCTCTTGAGTAATATGCGGATGAAGACATTCTATCATATGCGCCATTTAATACTGATGCTAAATCAGCAGCATTTTGAATACCTGTAGCTGAATCTTTATTCATGGCCAATGTTGGCTCTAAGTCATCATTTCCACAAGAAACTACAAGTAGAAAAGATGATAATACTAATAAACTTTTATATATATTTTTCATTTTCTTAGAATTTTAAGTTAGCTCCAACAGAGATTGATTTTAATATTGGAGTATAAATCTCCCAGCTACCGCCCATTCTTACCTCAGGATCGATTTTTAAATCATCGTCTTTAACCCAAGTAAATAAGTTTAGGCCTTTAACAAAGATGTTAACACCATCGAATCCAGAATTACCTAATAATGATTTAGGTAAGTTGTAATTAACTGTTAAGTCTCTTAATCTTACAAAATCACCATCATATAAGAATCTAGATGAGTTACCCGAACCAGACGTTGTAGTACTAGTTGAGTAAATCATTTTAGGTACGTCAGTAACGTCACCTGGCTTTTGCCATCTATCCATCAATGCTTCAGCACCTTGATAGTAGTATGTAGATAATAATCCAGATTGCATATAATACCATGCCCATCTTTCATAAATCTTATGACCACCAGTGAAGTAGAAATTAGCATCTACTGAGAATCCTTTGTAGTTTAATCTTGTTCCTAAACCACCCGAATATGTTGGGATTCTTTCACCTTGCCAAGATTGTAAGGCTGAAGTTAGTGAATAAGTTATTTCTTCTGAATAACCTTCTTCTGGAGTTTGATCTCCACCTACTATATAGTAAGGTCTTCCATCATTAGAATCAACACCACCCCAAGTTCTTAAGTACCAAGATCCTACAGATCTACCAACTCTTGTCGCGTTATACCCACCATCAAGGTTGATATCATTACCAGCAGCGTCTTTTGCTAATGTCAATACTTCATTATCATTCGTCGCATAGTTACCATAAATTGACCAGTTGAAATCACCAGCTTTAATAACTGTTGCATCAATTTCAATCTCAATACCTTGGTTTCTTACCTCACCTACGTTTTGAGTATATGAACTATGACCAGTTGTTAAAGATAATGGTACACTTTGTAATAAGTCTGCCGTGTCTTTAATATAGTAGTTTACTAAACCAGAAACTCTGTTATTGAATAAAGAGAAATCAACACCTATATCAGTAAGCTTTGAAGTTTCCCAAGAAATAATTGGGTTAGCAAATGATGATGGAGTTACTGTACCACTGTCATTGTATGATCCTCCATAAGAGAATAATGATTTGTAGCTAAATAAACCAACTGAGTTGTTTCCAGATTCACCATATGATGCTCTAAGCTTTAAATTATTTACAACTGAACTGTCAGCTAAGAAATTCTCAGAAGTCATGTTCCAAGCAACACCTACAGAGTAGAAGTTACCAAATCTATAGTCAGCAGCAAATCTTGATGATCCATCATTTCTGTAAGATAAATCAACAATATACTTGTCTTTGTATGAATAGTTCACAAGCGCTAAGTATGAAAGTGATTTCCAATCAAAGAAAGAACCTGCAGCAGATTGATTTGTTTGGAAACTACTTGGGTAAATTAATCCCATCGCAGGAACATTCTCACCGTATGAATAGTTTGATAATGATTTATTCTTTTGGAACCTTTGACTCAATAGTACATTGATAAAGTGCTCATTTTCACCTAAAGTAAGATCATATTCTAAATTGTTTTGAGTTACCCAGTTAAATGTTCTTGAGTTATTCATATTAGAAGTACCATTTTCACTTAATCCACCACCGTGCTCAGGGCTTTCGTATTGGTGAGTATTAGCATTAATATAATCTATACCAAATCTTGTAGTGAAACTTAATCCATCCA
>VMBT01001575.1_pt1 | contig 12065 bp, 10 predicted proteins | sample 4404301 | NCBI WGS metagenome assembly VMBT01 (sample SAMN12238535, study PRJNA552566) | marine metagenome | isolation source: Coastal seawater | place: USA: coastal Georgia, Sapelo Island | collected 2008-08/2009-08
GACTGCGCGGTATTAAACCGAGATAAAATACTATGACTAAACCGCATATTGCAGTGGTTGGTGCTGGAATAGTTGGCATATGCTCAGCATATTTTTTAAATAAATCAGGCTTTAAAGTTACTCTGATTGATAGAAATGACCCTGGTACCATGACGAGTTATGGTCATGCTTGCACATTCGCAGATTATGCATGTGTTCCAGTAAATTCACCAGAGTTATTCAAAGAGATACCTTCAATGCTTTTAAAAAGTGACGGACCACTTGCAGTAGATTTTTTCCATGTCATTAAAAATCTTAGTTGGGCTTACAAATTTTTACAAAATTGCACAACAAATAAGGTTGAGCATATTTCAAGTTCATTAAGTAATTTGCTTAATAGTGCTAGCGTAAGTTACGATGAAATTTTTTCAGATGTTAATGTTTCCAATTATATTAAAAATGAAGAAGCTTTATATTTATATCAAAATGTAAATGAATTTTTAAAAGCAAAAAAAACAAACATTATTAGAGAGAAAAATGGTGTCCAAATAAGAATTTTATCAAAGAAAGAGATATTAGAAATGGAACCAAATCTTGCTCCAGTTTTTTACAATGGTCAACTTTTTGTTGGATCTCGTCACACCACTAATCCTCAAGAAATAAGTAATAAAATTTTTGAATCTTTTATTAATAATGGTGGAATATTTCATAAAAAAAGTGTCAAAAATATTTTTCCAGATGATGAGGGAGTAAAACTTAATTATGAGGAAGCCACTCATAAATTTGATAAAGTGGTAGTCTGTGCAGGAGCGTGGTCAAAGGTGCTGACAAAAACTTTTGGAGATAACTTTCCATTAGATACTGAAAGAGGTTATCATGTTTTATTTAACAATTATAATTTGATTAATAGACCTATAGGTTGGTCACAAAGTGGTTTTTACTTAGTTCAACTTGAGGAAGGTTTAAGAGCTGCTGGCACAGTTGAAATTGGAGGTTTAAAAAAACCTGAAAATAAAAAAAGAACAAAGATGATTGAAATGCAGGCTCGAAAGTTGTTACCTCAACTTAAAGAAGTTAAAAGTACTTGGTTAGGATTTAGACCAACACTGCCTGATTCATTGCCAGTTATTGGCCAATCAGCTAAATATAAAAATATAATTTATGGATTTGGACACCAGCATATAGGGTGGACTTTAGGTGCCGTTACGGGAAAAGTAATTAATTCATTGTGTAATGATCGTGTGCCAAATATTAATATCGAACCTTTTAGTCCAAAGCGATTTAATTAATCTAAGCTAATGCCTACGTTCTTAACTTGAAGATAGGATTTTAGAGCATCAATTCCTTTTTCTCTGCTGTAACCAGATTGTTTGTATCCCCCAAAAGGAGTTGCATGACTGCCTGTAAACCATTTGTTAACATAAACCTGACCAGCTTCTAATTTACTAGCTGTCCAAGATGCTTTTTTAAGATCTTTAGTGAAAACGCCTGCTCCTAAACCATAATCAGTATCATTGGCAATGTGAATTGCCTCCTCTTGATCATTGTATTCAAGCACAGATAAAACAGGGCCAAAAATTTCTTCTCTTGCTACCGTCATGTCTTGTTTGACATTATTAAGAACAGTTGCTTCCATAAAGTAACCATCTCTTTCAATTCTTTTTCCACCATGCACTGCCTCAGCACCCTGTTGAATTCCGGACCTTGCATAACCCTCAACTTTTTCTAATTGTTTTTCAGAAATTACTGGAGTTAGACCTACACCTTCTTCATAGCCAGCACCAACTTTAAGCGACTTACTCAAATCAACTAATTTTCCAATCAGTTCATCTTTCACTGATTGGTGCACAACTAATCTCGACATTGCTGTACAAATTTGACCTGCAACACCAAATATACCATGACGTGCACTTTCAATGACTTGATCAAGATCCGCATCAGGGTAAACTATACCTGCTGATTTTCCACCAAGCTCTACAATAGCTGGGATTGCTTTATCTGCACAAGCGTGTAATATTTTTTTACCCGTAGCCACTGAGCCAGTAAACACCACATGATTAACATCAGGGTGTGATACTAAATAAGAACCTGCCTCATTACCATAACCACAAATTATATTGATAAGCCCATTTGGTACTCCAGCATTCTCTATTGCTTGAGCAAAAAAAGTGGCTGACAAAGGTGTGAGTTCAGCTGTTTTAACTATTGTTGAATTTCCTGTTGCAAACGAACAAGCAAGAGATCTTCCAACCATTGAAAGAGGAAAGTTCCAGGGTACAATATGTGCAGAAACACCAAAAGGCTCTAATACTGTATAATCAAAAACTGTTGGAGATACAGGAATAGTTTTTCCTTCAAGCTTATCTGTAAGTCCTGCATAATAATCAAACATATCTGCAACATCATTAAATTCTTTTATTGCTGATCCTAGGGCTTTACCGTTTTCATAACACAGCATTTTTCCACCTTCATTAGCTACTTTTCTTGTTTCTTCAGCAATGCGGTGCATTAATTTTGCTCTTTCAAGTATTGGCATATCTACTAACACTCTTGAACTGAATGCATTCTTAGCTGCAGATACGGCAAGATCTACTTCAGTTTTTTTAGCACAAGATATCTCACCTATTATTTTACCATTTGAAGGATCATCAACCTGAATAATTTCTTTGGATTCACTTTCTATCCATTTGCCGTCAATATAATTTTTATACAGTTTCATAATTCTTTGTTTGAAAAAATTTGTTTATTCTATAGTTAATCTGTATCACAATATAACTAGATCGTAAACATGCTTAAAACTATATCTCCAATAGATAACTCAGTTTTTGTAGAAAGACCATACGCCACTTTAAGTGAAATTGAAAATGCTCTACATTTATCAGATCAAACAAAATTAAAATGGAAGAATACAAGTTTATCAGAAAGAAAAGAGCTGGTATCTAAATTTGTAGAAGATTTTTTATCAAACCATACAGAAATAGAAGAAGAGTTATGCAGGCAGATGGGAAGACCTTTGTCACAATGCGCTGGTGAAATGCGAGGCTTTGAGGAGAGAGCAAAATATATGATTGATAATGCAGATAAGGCATTACAAAAAGTAATTTCAAAAAACGATAGTGAGTTTGATAATTTCATTGACAAAGATCCTCTAGGAACAATATTTGTCATTGCGCCTTGGAATTATCCTTATAACACATCTGTAAATTCTATCGTTCCAAGTTTGCTAGCTGGTAACTGCGTAATATTAAAGCATTCTTCTCAAACACCTCTATGTGCTGAACAACTCCTAAAGGCATCAGAAAAAGCTGGTTTGCCTAAAAATATTTTTCAAATATTACACCTAGATCATTCTTCTACTTCAAAAGTAATTGCAGATAGTCGTATTGACCACGTTTTATTTACAGGTTCAGTATCTGGAGGAATAGAAGTTAAAAAAGCTATTGGAACAAGATTTATAGGTGCAGGTTTAGAGTTAGGCGGTAAAGATCCTGCTTATGTCAGATCTGATTGCAACTTTGATCATGCAGTTGAAAATTTAGTTGATGGCTCTTACTATAATTCTGGCCAATCTTGCTGTGGCATTGAGAGAATTTATGTGGATGAAAAAATTTTTGATAACTTTGTTGATGCTTTTAAAGCTCAAACTGAAAAATACATATTGGATAATCCATTAGATAATTCTACTAACCTTGGCCCTGTTGTAAAATTAAGTGCTGCTAACAACATTCGTGATCAAGTATCGAAAGCACTTAATAATGGTGCAAAAAACATAATCGATGAATCAAAGTTTAAAATTGATAATTCTGATAATTGTTATGTATCACCATCAGCTCTTATAAATGTCGATCATAGTATGGAATTTATGATGGAAGAAACTTTTGGTCCTACTGTGGGCATAATGAAAGTTAAAAATGATGATGAAGCTGAACAATTAATGAATGATAGTCCTTATGGTTTAACTGCCAGTATTTGGACTTCAGATAAAAATTTTGCTACACTTTTTGGTAATAAAATCCAAACAGGTACATTCTTTATGAATAGATGCGATTACTTAGATCCAGGTCTTGCTTGGACTGGAGTTAAAGATACTGGTATGGGGGTTACATTGTCAGTATTAGGATTTGATCACTTAACAAGAGCAAAAAGTTATCATTTAAGGAAAGTATAATTAATATGATGTCAATGAACTGGAATTATCCAACGAGTATTTGGTTTGGTGAAAAAAGAATAAATGAAATTCAAAAAGCCTGCGATAGTTTACATATAAAAAATCCATTAATTGTAACAGATCCTGGCATCTTAAAAACAAATATAATTCAAAAAATAAATGAATCACTAACAAAGACAGCTAATATATTTAGTGATGTTCAGTCCAATCCTTCTGGAAAGAATGTTGAGGAAGGTGTCTTAAATTTTAATGCTAATTCTCATGATGGTGTAATTGCAGTTGGTGGAGGGTCAGGGATGGATGTTGGTAAAGGAATAGCTTTTATGGCTGGGCAAACTAGACCTCTATGGGATTTTGAAGATATTGGCGATTATTGGACTAGAGCAGACAGCAATGTAATTAAACCAATTATTGCCGTACCTACTACTGCAGGCACAGGCTCTGAAACTGGTAGAGCTGGAGTTTATACCAATGAAGAGACAAAAGAGAAAAAAATAATTTTTCACCCTAAAATGCTACCATCATTAGTTATACTTGATCCAGAATTGACTTTACCTCTTCCTAAAAATCTTACTGCCTTTACAGGAATGGATGCTTTGGCTCATTGTCTTGAAGCTTACAGCTCAAATTTCTTTCATCCTTTGTCTCAAGGGATTGCTCTTGAGGGTATGAGTATTGTAAAGAATTTTCTAATTAGAGCTTATGAAGATGGTAACGATATAGAAGCAAGAGGAAATATGTTAGCCGCATCATCAATGGGTTCAATTGCCTTTCAAAAAGGTTTGGGAGCTATTCACTCCTTAAGTCATCCAGTCGGTGCAATTTATAATACACATCATGGGCTAACAAACGCTGTTTTTATGCCTTATGTTTTGAAAAAAAATAGAAAAGTTATTGAAGAAAAAATGATATCTTTGTCTAGATATTTAAATTTATCTGAATATTCATTTGATGGTTTTATGAACTGGATTTTGGAGCTAAGAAAAAAATTATCAATACCTCATACACTTAAAGAACTAATAAATGATGAATCGCAAATAAAGAAAATGAGTATAATGGCAAAAGAAGACCCTTCTACTGGTGGTAATCCCGTAGAATTAGACGTAATAGATTTTGAAGAACTTTATCTTAATTCTTTTAATGGTAAGTTATAAAAATTTTATTAATGATCAATAAAAGAAAGATAGGTAAACTAGATCTTGAGATAACTGAAATTGGAATGGGGACTGCACCTTTAGGTGGTTGGCCGGAAGCGGTTCATGAAAAAGATGCATCTGATACTCTTGAAACAGCATGGGAACAAGGAATTAGGTATTTTGATACTGCTCCATTATATGGTTCGGGGATGGCCGAGATAAGAGTCGGTAATTTTTTAGAAAATAAAAATAGAGATGATTTTATAATTTCAACGAAAGTTGGAAGAGTAATTGTTGATACAGATGACTCTAAAGCCTCACAAAAATTTCTTGGTTCACCAAAAAATAAAGACTCAAAATTTGACTTTTCTTATGATGGCGCAATGCAATCATTTGAGGATAGTTTAGAGCGCTTAAAGCTAGATCGAATTGATATTCTTCATTTGCATGATCCTGATAATCACCCTGATCATTTTCAAGAGGCAAAAGATGGTGCAATTAAAGCAATGATAAAACTTAAGGAAGAGGGGCTTGTTACAGCTTTAGGTTGTGGGTTAAATCAAAATGAAATGTTGGTTGAGTTTGCAAAAATGGGCTGCTTTGATTGTTTTTTATTAGCTGGTCGATACACCTTACTTGATCAAACTAGCTTAGATGAATTAATACCAATTTGTGAAAAAAATAATATCTCTTTAATTTTAGGAGGTGTGTTTAACAGTGGTATTTTAATTAATCCCTCACCACAATCCTATTTTGATTACACAAAGCTTGACTCAGATTGGTTTGAAAATCTTGAAAAAAGTTTAGTTAGAAAACCTAAACCATTTGAAAGTGCAGATTATTGGTTGAGGAAGGCTAATAAAATAAAATCAGTATGTGATGATTTTGATACAACTCTAAAAAAAGCCGCAATTCAATTTCCATATTTTAACAATATAGTTTCATCTTGTGTTCTTGGGATGAATACTCCAAAGCAGGTTAAAGAAAATACAAGTGACTATCATCAGAAATTATCTGGTGAATTTTGGAAATTTTTATATGATAATGAGCTTGTTGATAAAAGATCTCAAATAAAATAAATTACATTGTGGCGCCAATAACCCAAGGGTTAAATTCATCATCTCCATATTCATTTATTTCACTTTTGGTTTTTTTACCTGATGCAACCTTAATTAATTCTTCAAAAATTTGCTTTCCAATTTCTTCAATCGAATTAATACCATCCATGATAGTTCCTGCATTAATATCCATATCTTCTTTTAAATTATTATACATATTGGTGTTGGTTGCAATTTTTAAACTTGGTGCAGGCTTAAAACCAAAGCAAGATCCTCTTCCAGTTGTAAAGCAAATTAAATTTGATCCAGCTGCAACTTGCCCTGTTACTGAAACTGGATCATAACCGGGAGAGTCCATAAAATTAAAACCATTTTTAGATACTTTTTCTGCGTAATCTAGGACATCAACCATAACAGAATTACCTCCTTTTGCCACTGCACCAAGTGATTTTTCCAATATTGTTGTCAGACCACCCTTTTTATTTCCAGGTGAAGGATTGTTGTCCAAGCTTCCGTCATTGATTAGAGTGTAATGTTTCCACCAATGTATGAGATTTTTTAGTTTTTCAATATGCCGCTCTTCAAAAGCTCTTTCAATTAATAGATGCTCTGCCCCATAAATTTCTGGAGTCTCTGACAGGATTGTACTTCCTCCATACTCAACTAACATATCTGCTGCTATGCCAAGTGCTGGATTTGCAGTTATTCCAGAGTATGAGTCTGAACCTCCGCATTGTAATGCTAGTGTTAATTTAGACAACGGTGATTCTGATCGTTCTATGTTATTAATCTTGGGTAGCTCTTCTAAAACCCTATTAAAAACTTTATTGATTATTTGATGAGTCCCACCTTCATCTTGTATGTTAAGATATTCTATATTTTCTTTATTATTATCTTTATATAATGAAATTTGAGCACACTCACACCCCAAACCAATTACAAATACTTTACCAAAGTTTTGATGTGACTTAAAACCCTCAATTGTTCTATTAAAAACCTCCATTCCTTTTCCTGAAGTATTCATTCCACATCCTGATGAGTGCTTAAGACAAACAGCACCATCAATATTGATGAATTTCTTATCTTGTAAATATTTGTTTATTTTATCAGCTATTTTTTTTACAACAGTTGCTGAACAATTTACTGTACTGATTAACCCGATGTAGTTTCTCGTACCAACTGTTCCATTTGATCTTTTGTATCCATTAAAAAATCTATTATTTTTATAGTTTTGACTTAAATCTTTTTTTACAAATTTATAATTACGATCAAATTCATGAAACATTAAGTTATGTGAATGAACATGGGATCCTTTTTTTATTTCTTCAAAAGCAATGCCAATAATTTGACCATACTTATAAATAAGATCTCCTTTTTTAATATCTTCAAGGCTAATTTTATGTCCAAATGGAATGTTTGTTTGAGCTTTTAAAGTTGAATTAATTTCTGAACCCGATGGAATATTCATCGGCGCTACAGCTATGTTATCTTTTGCATTTAATTTGATTATATTAAACATTATGATAATTAGTAAACTAATCTATATTGAAAAACAATTTTGAAATTATGAATGAAATTGCAATTTATCCATCATTAAAAAACAAAGTAGTATTAATTACCGGTGGTGCTCAAGGGATAGGTGAAAGTATTGTTGAGCAATTTATTCAGCAAGACTCATTAGTTGCTTTTTTAGACATTGATGTCAAAGCTGGAGAAGATTTAGTTAAAAAAATAAACTCAAAATATAACCAGACTCCTTTATTTATTAAATGCGATCTAAAGGATATCGACGAGCTTAAAAATTCAATTTCTATGGTTAAAGAAAAATTAGGAAAGATTTCAATTCTTGTTAACAATGCTGCTAATGATGAAAGACATGATATAGATACTGTAACTCCAGAGTTTTGGGATGATAGAATGAATGTAAACTTAAGGCATTATTTTTTTGCAGCTCAATCAGTTTACAAAGATATGAAAGATTTAGGGTGGGGGACTATAGTTAATATAGGAAGTTTTTCATGGATGATTGCGCAGGGTGGAATGCCAGGTTATACAACAGCTAAATCAGCAGTAATGGGACTTACAAGAACATTGGCAAGAGACCTTGGGGTTTATAATATTCGTGTTAACTGTATTGTTCCTGGATGGATCATTACAGAGAGACAAAAAAAACTTTGGTTAACAGAAGAAATAGAAAAAGATCAACTAGAGCGCCAATGTATAAAAAGAATGTTAATGCCTGAAGATATTTCAAAAGCTGTTTTGTTTTTCGCTTCTGACCAAAGTTCGGGATGCACTGCTCAAAATTATGTAATTGATGGTGGAATTGTAAATTAATGCAAAAGAAAAATAAAATAGCTTTCGGCAAACTTAATTTATTAAGAAACGATCAACTGAATAATAAAAAAAAAATTAAAATAGGTTTTGTTGGAGGTGGCCCAAACTCATTTATTGGGTATACGCATAGATTAGCTGCAAGGTTTGATAACAGGTTTGATTTTGTTGCGGGGGTCTTTTCAAAAGATAAAAAAAAATCTAAGGAATTTGGTAAGTCCCTTGGTTTAGATCCAGATCGTTGTTACAATGATTATAAAGTAATGGCAAAAAAGGAGTCAGCAAGATCAGATGGTCTTCAGGCTTTAGGAATTATGACACCCTCTGGTGATCACTATAAAATCGCAAAAGAATTTATCAAAAATAAAGTTCATATCATTTGCGATAAGCCATTAACTGCCAAAGTTGAGGATGCTGTGGCACTAGAAAATCTAGTTATAAAAAATAAAATTGTTTTTGCGCTCACGCATAATTATTCTGGTTATCCAATGCTTAGAGAGGCAAAAAAATTAATTGAAAAAAATAAAATTGGAAAAATAAAAGTAATTAATGTTGAGTACCCTCAAGGTTACACAGTTGCTGTGAAAAAAAAGGATGAAAAAAGTACGTTAAAATGGAGATTAGATAAAAACTTGTGTGGTCCATCAATGATTTTAGCTGAAATTGGAACTCATGCTTATCATCTAATGAGATATGTGACAGGACTGGAGGTAAAGGAAGTATCAGCCGAAGTTAACTCTTTATCTGATGAAATATCGGTGGACGATAATGCCTTTATGATAGTGAGATTGAATAATAACGCAAGAGGGTCAATATGGGTATCTTCTGCGGCAACTGGAGGAGAAAACGGCCTAAAGATAAGAGTGTATGGAACAAAAGGTGCTGTTGAATGGTTACAAGATGATCCTAATATTTTAAAATTTACCAAACTTAATTCATCAACTCAAATTATTACTCGAGCAAGTGATGCAGTGTCAGATTTATCAATTCAATCATCAAGAGTTGCTGCTGGTCACCCTGAAGGTTTTTTTGAGGCATTTGCTAACATATATACAGAGTTTGCTGACTCAATTCAAAATGCAACATCAAAAAATAAAAAAGCAACAGTTCATCCAACCGTTAATGATGGCGTAATGGGAATTAAATTTATTTTTGCTGCAAAAAAATCTTCTAATTTAAACTCAAAATGGATAAAAATTTAATTTTACAACTTGATTTTAAATACTTGATCTGATCTAACATTTAAAATGATAAATTTTACACTACTAGGTGCTGGAAGAATAGGTAAGATGCATGCAAAAATTATTTCAGATCATCCAGATGCAAATCTAGTTAATGTTTACGATGTTAATCAAGAATTTGCATCACAGGTTGCAAATGACAACAATGCAAATATTGCAAAATCCCCAGTTGATGCAGTAAATGATGAAAATGTAGATGCGGTTTTAATTGCTTCAGCGACTCCTACCCATACCGAATATCTAATAATGTCTACAAAGGCAAATAAACCTGTTTTATGTGAAAAACCTATAGATTTAGATATTAATAAAGTGAATGAATGTAGAGATAAAATTGCCGGTTCGAAAAACTTAATACAAATAGGGTTTAATAGACGATTTGATAAGAGTCATGCTAGTCTTAAACAAGCTTATGTTAATGGTGAAATTGGGCAATTAGAAAAAATTATTATTACTAGCAGGGATCCTTCTCCGCCAGGACTTGATTATTTAAATGCAGCAGGTGGTTTTTTCAGAGATACAACAATTCATGATTTTGATTTATCAAGATTTATCTTAGGAGATGATCAAATAATTGAAATTTCTGCATTTGGAGAGAATTTGTTTGATGAAAATGCAAAAACTGCAAACGACTTTGATACTGCAATGTTTATACTTAAGTCTAAAGCAGGTGTATTAATACATATTAATAATTCGCGCAGAGCTGTTTATGGTTATGATCAACGCATAGAAATATTTGGCAGCAAAGGAATGATGATATCAGGAAATCAAACTCCAACTTCAGTTAGAAAGTACACAGATACTCACACATCAAGTAAAGAACCTATTCTTAATTTTTTTATAGAAAGATATGAGCAGGCTTATAAAGATCAATTAAATGAGTTTATTAATTCTATAAAATCTAATAGTAAATCCAAAGTTACTTTTGAGGATGGAAGAAATGCACTTATCTTAGCAAATGCTGCTTATGAGTCGCATAATAATAAAAGAGTTGTTAAAATTGATTATTCTTAAAATAAAGTTAACAAATGAATAATTATATATCTAATCAATCCCAACAATTTGAAGGAAAAGTCATAATTGTAACTGGCAGTACTCAAGGAAGTGGAGCTGAAACTGCGAAACTCTTTGCTGCAAGAGGAGCAAAAGCTATAACTATTTGTGGAAGACAAGAAAACAAGGGGGTTGAAATAAAAAAAGAAATTGAGGATTTGGGCTCTAAGTGCTTATATGTAAAAGCTGATTTATCTAAAGTAGAAGATTGTAAAAAAATTGTTGAGCTCACTGACAAAGAGTTTGGAACAGTCCATTCATTGGTTAATGTTGCTGGATATACTGAGCGAGGCACAATATTAAGTACTACACTTGAAAATTATGAAAAAAATTTTAGTGTTAATGCAAGAGCTCCATTTATTTTAATTCAAGAAGTAGTTAAGATAATGATCAGGGATAAAAATAAAGGAACCATTGCAAATCTTTTATCAATGGCAATGTATAGCGGTATGCCATTTTTAACAGCATACAGTGGATCAAAAGCAGCCTTGGCAATTATGACAAAAAATATTGCCAATTCATTAAATGGCCATCAAATAAGAGTTAACGCTCTCAATATTGGTTGGACTGATACACCTGGTGAGCACGACATCCAAAAAAGAGTTCATAAAAAAGGAAATGATTGGCTAAAAAAAGAGGAAGCAAAAGTTCCATTTAAAAGATTAACAAAAACAATCGATGTCGCAAAAGGATTAGCTTTTATGTGTTCAGATGAATCTGGATTAATGACTGGAAGCGTAATAGATTTTGATCAAACTGTAAATGGCTGGCATTCTTATTCAGCTTATGAGACTAAAATTTTAGACGATAGTTTACTAGGCGAATAATTACTCAATACCTAATATTTTTTTTCTTTCATCTGCCCATGTTCTAATTAAATTATCTACAGCAAGACATATAAAGGAAATAAATATTCCAAGAGTAAATCCAATACCAGCTCCATTTGGTCTAGAAAGACTTCCCATAATAAGTTGACCCAAATCCTCTGTTCCAATTAAAGCGCCAAGAACTATCATCATTAAAGCAAAGATTACTGTTTGATTAATACCTAACATAATATGAGGCAGAGCTAAAGGAAGTTCAATTAATCTCCATCTTT
>VMBT01001576.1_pt1 | contig 12063 bp, 10 predicted proteins | sample 4404301 | NCBI WGS metagenome assembly VMBT01 (sample SAMN12238535, study PRJNA552566) | marine metagenome | isolation source: Coastal seawater | place: USA: coastal Georgia, Sapelo Island | collected 2008-08/2009-08
AGATCAGTTACCGCGCCGTGCAGCAACCTGAACATGAATAACAATCTCCTCCTTGATAAAATCAGTTGAACGCCATTGCCCCTCGCCTACATTAAACGCCAGTCGGGAGATGGAGATCTCTCCCTTCATTTGAGCATCCTGACCTGAGATCTCTAGGGTAAATGGCAGGAGAACCGGAGATTTTGTACCCTTTATCTCAAGCGTTCCATCGGCGACGAAATTGTTATCCTTTAAACGGCGAAATCCTCTGGCCGAAAAGGTGGCTATGGGAAAGCTTTCTACGGATAGCCAATCCGATTTGCGGATTTCGGCATCTCGGTCTTTGTAATTGGTATCAACACTGTCTGTCTGAATTTCAACATTAACTGAGCTAGCATTCAAATCATCCGGGTCAAAGCGAACATTCGCCATCCATTTTTTAAAGAGACCATTGACTGGAGAATTTTGCCAATAAGTGGTGAAACCAAGGCGGCTTGCGTCATAATTGATATTCCAGACTGGAGCATCAGCCATTGCTGGAGACGCAGATACAAGCATCAGAATTAAAGCAAGTTTTTTCAAAAAAATCTCTTATTTGGTTAAGAAAGATATGTTCTAGCAAAGAAGCTAAGCCACTTTATCAAGACTTCTTGATTAAGCCGAAAGATCCTATCATGGCAGGCTGAAAGAGCCCAGCGACGAATGAGCTTCTAATTCAAAGATACGGACCGACTATGCGGTTGACTATTGATCAAGGGAATAAACGGAACGCAATCAATAATGGAATTATTTATATGCAATTTGTCAGATAATAGAAAAAATACAGGGCGAGACTAACGCATCAAAACATTAACAGGAAAAAGCCATAAAACTTGCTTAAGATAAAATCAAAATTAGGAGCTAATTAGTTAAATGACAGATAAACTCAAATTTGAAGTCCGAGATGACAAAGTCGCTTTGATCACCTTTAACAATCCAGACAAATTAAATGCATTCTCAATTGAAATGCTGGAAGCATATATTGATCGCCTGCGGGAGTGTGGCGATCGGGATGACATCCGCTGCGTAGTTATTACGGGCGAAGGCCGAGGCTTTTGCTCTGGTGGGGATACCGGCGGAATGGGTGGTGCACAGACTACAGTAACAGCGGTTAAGTCTGGTCTTTGGGATAGAATTCAAAAAATCTCACAAGAGATACAAAACCTCGACAAACCAGTTCTAGCTGCAGTGAACGGTGTTGCAGTAGGAGCTGGAATGGATATGGCCCTACACTGCGATATTAGATATGCCGCAAAAAGTGCACGCTTTGCTGAGACCTATGTCAGAATGGGTCTAGTCCCAGGAAATGGGGCATGTTGGTTTTTACCTCGAATTATCGGCGTCCAAAAAGCTTTAGAACTTCTTTGGACTTCAAAATTTGTTGATGCCGAAGAAGCTAAAAATATTGGTCTTGTCCTAGACGTTTTCGACGATGATCAGCTTCTCGATAGAGTATTGGAGATTGCTTCTGGCATCGCAGCTGGTGCACCAATATCTGTGCGCTTGATAAAGAGGTTGGTGTATCAAAATCAAAACATGGATCTTCGCTCTAGCTTAGACATGGTTTCGTCACACATGACCTTAGCACGTATGTCTGAAGATCATGTTGAGGCAATTTCTGCTTGGCGTGAGAAACGCCCAGGAGACTTTAAAGGCTACTGATTGCCCTCAATGTTGGGTATGTAAAACCCCTCGACATCATGAGCCGAGGGGATTTAGCTGGTGTTTAACCAACTGGCCAAGCACCCAGCTTCAAGTTAAGATCTTGGCACATTTGGTGCGGATTAATAGAATATTTTCTAAAGCGCAGGAGCAATTATTTCTGCAAAACGCGCCAGATTACGAGTTTGCTCTTCCGCATCAGCGCCTCTGTATCGGATTATAATTTTCTCAAACCCCGCATCTATGACTGATTTAAGATCATCAATGATATCTGCTTCAGACCCAGAACCCATATCACGACCTCCAAAGGGTCCCTGCTTTGCTTCCCCAGGGCTTAAGAAAAGCTTGTAGACGAGTTGAATATCACTGAAATTTCTACCTTCGGCCTCAGAAATACTTCTCAAAGCTGCAAGCCTTTCAGGCATTTCCTCCCGTCCGAGTGCCGTCGCAAGCCAGCCATCCCCACGCCTAACTATCCGCCTGAGCGCTGGATCTGAAACTCCTCCTATGAGGATTGGAGGATGTGGTTTTTGGAAGGAACCAGGAACCGACTGAACTGGATCAAATCGATAGGTCTGCCCTTCAAAACCAATCTCTCCTCCTTCGCACATAGCCTTGAATATATCTAAATACTCATCCGTAGCCTTACCTCGTAGCTTAAAATCAGGAGTCTGAAGGGCTTCAAATTCCTCTCGCAGCCAGCCTACACCAGCTCCTAACACAATCCTTCCACCAGAAAATTGATCCAGCGTAATAAGCATGCGAGCGGTTAGTACTGGGTTCCGATAGGGAATAATCAGAACTGCTGTTCCCAATTTTATCTTGGAGGTGGCTCCAACAAGAATCCCCATAACAGCCAAGGGTTCGAAGAGGGGGTCGTTGGTTGGCGCTGGAAAATTACCCGTAGCACTAAAAGGATATTTCGACTCAAATGAGGCTGGAAAAGCTACATGATCAGCCAGCCAAATAGAGTCAAAACCGACATCTTCAGCAAAATGAGCCAGACCCATCACCGTTTCTGGATCTGCCAATGGTCCATAGATACCCACGTCTAACCCGAACATATTCAAATCAGCCATGACAATATCTCCTTATGATCTGAAGATTAGAAATATAATTTGAAAACACAGGGTCTTCACGTACGAGTTTCCATCGTTAAGCTCTTTAATAGAATAACACTAGGAGCTGTTGGCAACTATGACCCGTCCACTTGAAGGTATCACCATTCTTGATCTGTCTACTGGTAATGCCGGAGCATTCGCCACAATGCTCCTATCTGATTGCGGTGCGAGAGTTTTACGAGCTGTTGGTAAGGCCAATCCCCTTTTTAGGGATGGGGGGTTTGTAATTTGGGATCGTGGCAAAGAAGCAATTGATCTAGACATTGATGCTCCTGGCGCCAAAGAAAAGATCGAAGCATTGCTTGCTGAGGTAGATGTTTTAATCGAAGACTTTGCCCCTTCATCTCAACGCCAATTATTAGTGGATCGGGAGAGGATAAAGGCTCTGAATCCACGCATAGTGGCCTGTGCCATCACTGCTTACGGTCGTCATGGTCCATTAAAGGACGACTTGCCTATAGATGATCTTATTCTGGCTCGCTCTGGCGTACTGGGAGGGATGCCTGGTTTTCGAGAAGCGCCAATCCACACCGTACACCCTCTCCCAAGTGTTGGAGCTGCTATTTTTGCATGTATTGGTGTTGCAGCCAGTCTACTTGCACGCGAAGAAACTGGCCGTGGGAGAATGGTTGAGACCTCATTACTGGCGGGCGCGCTTCTCTATCACCCCAAGGTTGAAGGCGAAGGCATAGCAAAGCATGTATTCCAAACCCACCCATCAGGATCTGCACCTTTCTACAGTGTTTACGAGTGCCAAGATGGAAATTACATCCAACTCGGCTGTGTCCATGAAGGCTTCATAGCTCGCTGTGCTCACCTCATGGGGATTTCCGATTATGTGAAGGAGCCCCGCTTCCTTCAGGGTCGAGGCGGAGCTACTCCTGAAGATGAGCAGGAAATGCGAGACTGCCTGACAGAAATAATGAAAACTCGAAAAGCAGATGAGTGGGCTGCTGCCCTGGAGGAGGCTGATGTTCCTTTTGCTCCAGCGAGACACGCGGAAGAAGGACTAGAGGACCCACAGGTCATTCACAACGGCATGGTAAAAACGCTCGAGGATCCTGACCAAGGCTCCGTAGTGCAGATGGGGACTCCAATTATATTTACCAAGACCGCTGTATCCCCCCAAGGACCCAGGGCAGCCCATATTTCAGAAGCTCCTAATGCAAAAAGAACCACAAATAGTGTGATTACATCCGAGACTGTAGACCCCCCTCCCCTTCAAGGATTTCGCATTCTGGAGATCACAAATCTAATAGCTGGACCAACTTGCGGTAGATTATTAGCTGACCTTGGCGCTGATGTGATAAAGTTAGAGCCTCCTGGGGGTGATATATCTAGACCAATAGGGCGAACATATTTCTATAACGTTAATTTTAACAAACGTTCTATTTGCTTTGATGCTTCAAAACCCGGAGCAAAGGCAGCAATCCAAAAAATTGCAGCTACATGTGATGCCGTGCTCGCAAATCTCAGACCAGGCGCCACCGAGCGCATGGGCTTAGGTCCAAGCGTAAACCCAAAGTTAATAGAAATGCATATTACAGGCTACGGATGGACAGGCCCATATTCAAAACGACCTGGTATCGATCCTTTGGCTCAGGCACTGATGGGGCTTCAACGCGCTCAAGGTGGCCCCGATAACCCACCGTCTTTTCCTGCTCAACTTGCTCCCACAGACTATACTACTGGAGCTCTTGGTGCCTTTGGCATGGTCACAGCGCTCTATCACTTAAAGCGAACTGGGGAACCACAGAGGATTGAAAGCAATCTTCTGAACGGGGGCGTTGTGCTATCATCCGCATGGTTTAGTCGCTATCGAGACAAACCTAAAAGACCTTTAGCCGATCAACAACAATTTGGTCTTAATGCATATCATCGTCTCTACAAGACAAGTGATGGATGGATATATACTGCGGCTGATACTGAAGATCAGCGCATTGCATTGAAAAAATTCCTGGATCTTGTGAATTCAGATGATCAAGGATTACAGCACCCAGCACGTTCACCATTTGCTGAGGCCGCTTCAGTACAATTTAAAACTATGACCACAAATTTAGCTCTTCAAAGTCTAAAAAAAGCGGGCATACCTGCTGCTGAAGCACAGCCAGGTGACAGCCAATATTTTCTTCAAGACCAAAATTCTCATGACAATAATTTTGTGTGTGAACGCATCCATCCCAAAGTCGGCAAGATGCAAACTGCTTGGAATTATATACAGTTCAGTCAGACGAGTCTTACAGCTGGTAAACCCACTCCTCTGCTTGGAGAGCAAACAGCAGAAGTTCTTACCGAGGCTGGTTTGGATCAAAGTGATATCAAAAATCTATTTATGTCGGGTGCCGCAATAGCGGAGGAGCCTTGATGAGACTTATTTTCAATGCAAAACTCTTCAATCAGTACTTAAGGAGTCCAGTGTGGCAGATCCGTTAACTCTTGAAATCTTCACGGACTATGTTTGACCGTGGTGTTATCTCAGCACCGGGCGTGTTGAAAAGCTCAAAGAGACCTTTGACATCCAAGTGAAGTGGGTACATTTCCCCCTCCACCCTGAAACACCGATGGAAGGCCGTTCATTAAAAGACCTTTTTGCCGGTCGTGATTACGATCCAGAGAAAATGTACCAGCAAATGAAAGTACGTATGGATCAGGAGGGCCTCCCCTACGGCAAGCGCACTCACACCTACAATAGCAGGCTAGCTCAAGAATTAGGCGCTTGGGCTGACACACAAGTTGACGGCGAAAAACTGCATGACCTCCTCTATAGAGCTTATTTCGTTGATTCAAAAAATATTGGTGACATCAACGTATTAATAGATCTTGTTGCGGAGGCTGGCCTAGACGTTGGAGATGCAAAAAAAGCTCTTGAAGCTCGCAGCTTTAAAGAAGTTGTTGATGCTGACTGGAATAAATCAAAACAATATGGGGTGACTGGCGTACCTACATTTGTAGCGAGCGGCTACGGAGTTGTTGGTGCTCAACCTTATGAAACCTTAGAAGCATTGTTAGATAAAGTAGGTGCGGTAAGACGATAGGTAGAGAGCGGTTAGTTAAAACCGCGATCGCTGAGGATATCAAATTTGTCAAAATGCAACCAACTTATCAATGACCTCTGGGACCTTCTCGTTCTCAGGCATCTGCCTTCTTGAGGCCGTCATGTCCCAAGCAGAAGTCCATCAGCTGCTCGCAGCAGACCGCGGGAAATATTAATTGGACCATGTGATAGTTGGTCGGGAGTTTCCGCATCGAGAAATCGGAGAGGCTGTTTTGCAAAAGCCTTTCTTGAGATTTTGACGTGATCTGACCCTCTCCCGGGTAGAGGCCCAGGACAGGGACTTTTACGTCTTTCAGAATATCCGTAACATTAGCTTGGTTGACGATGCGTGACATTCGGATCTGGAGGTCTGGATCGCCTTTTGAGAATTCGTCGACATACCATTCATACAGACCGGGATTCTGATCAGCGGGCAAGCGAGTGATTTTGGTAGTTTCCGAAACCCACTTGCGGATTCCAAGTTTTTCCATGGCTTCGATCCGAGAAGCATAGCCAAGGGCATATCGTTCCTTCATTTCCTCTTCGATGAATACCGGTGTCGATACCAACGTTAGCGTCTTGATCAGTGATGGGTGCTGCGCAGCTAGAACGAGTCCCAAGATACCACCCATTGATTCGCCACAGAAGTGGACTTTATCAACCCCTAACGCACTGATAATTTCGAGCAAATCTTCGATGAGGCTTTCAACGCTGAGGTCGACGGCTGATCCATCAGCGAAAATGGACTTTCCCAATCCTCGCATGTCAGGTCGTACGATCCGGAAATCCCTGCTCAGATAAGGCACCCACTGGTACCAAAACTGGGCGTTTCGTCCATTACCATGCAATAAGATTAAAACCGGGCGGCGTTCCCAAGGGTCAGTGTGATCGTCGACCTCAAAATTGAGGGGGGTCCCATCATTTGCTTGGATTATAGGCATAGCTGTTAACCCTTTTATGCAGTTGGCGCGCCGGCTTCGATCAACGGAACAGCCAGCGAAGGTCGATAAGCGTCTGCAAAACGCCTGACGGGAACTCAAGATTCAATATATCCACCAATCCCACGATAAACGCGACATCTGCGATTGTGAGGATGCTGGTCTTCCGCCAGCCCCCTTTGGCCAGGACGCACATCAACAGAATGAAGAAGGTGATCCGTGCAATAGATACCCGGGCAGATAGCTGCAGGCCTATCCATGCTTCTCATTTTCAACTTTCTTTAGATCGCTTAGTCCATTTCGCATTCCGAGTACCAGCGCACCAACACCCACCAACACACATGCGCTTAATGTTAAGAAGGCTAAGCCCCACGCGAAAGGATCAAACCTTCCACCACCAATATCGAGCATAAATCCAAAGAGTACTGGACCAATTAAACTCCCCAAGGCATTAGCGAACGCCATCAAAGTTACAGCTGCACCGCGCCTACCAGTTTTCGCTACCTCCGCAGCTCCACCATTTAGAGCACCTGAGTCCGCAAGGACAAAAACATTATGCATCAAAACAAGAAAGACAAATAACCAGAGTGGGCCTTCAACCGCAAAACCAACAGCCCCACATGCCAACGCCGACAACGCCATTGCTACTGCAGAGGCATATGCAAATCCCTTTCTGTGGCCAAGCTCACCACCAATCATGCTGCAAGGCATGCCAATCAATACTAGAACAGTGGCAATGACTAGTATGGTTTCATGATCTAACCAAGACCATCGCTCACTTACGACTACCAGCATAACAACGGTCCAACCACGAACGGCCAATAACTCAACTGTATGCATCGTTGCGGCAATTATAAAACCACGCATTCGTGGATCCAAAAACTCATCTCTGAAGTCGAAAAGTGCTCTTCTTGGACCGCTAGCAACTTCAGGCTCTGATGTTTTCAAAAAGATGAATATCAGAAGGAAAGCAAAGGCGTTTGTTACCGTCGGCAAAATAAAAGCCGCACGCCAGCCAAAAGAATCTGCGAGAAGACCCGCTATTATAATTGAAAAGCTAGTAGTCGTTGCAAAACTGGAAACATAGATAGACGCACCTCGCCCTCTTTGGTCTGGAGACACGCGATCAGTAATAGCTTTGACACCTGGCATATATGTAAAAGCAAAACCAATACCTTGAAGCACTCGAAAAGCTACTGCACTCCAAAGCCCATCAGCGAGCAACGCAAAACCTAAGTACCCAATTACATTAAAAAGCGTTCCCGCAAGCAATAGACGCTTCGCGTCTATCCTCTCCGAAAAAGCAATGATTGGCACCGCCGCCACATAAGCAAGATATTGAGAGCTATTAAGCCAACCAGCTTCAGTATTTGTTAGGCTCCAAATTTCGATGAATGTTGGCAACAGAGCCGCCATAGCATGCAGGCCTGATAATGTCAGGCCAAGATATATACACATCAAAACTAGAAGGTGGCGAAAAGACATTTTCGACGGGAAAAATTCTTAGCTCAAATTGCTAAAATAGAATTTTACTTGCTATCTCAGCACCTTTAGCCATTGAGCGGAATTTCGACCAAACAACACTTGGCGCAACACGCCCTAAACCAGCAGAAGTATCGAAACCACAATCAGTACACGCTATCACTCGCCCCGGATCTCCTATTGCTCTAGCTACATTTTCTAATCTGTCCGCAACAACCTGTTCATGCTCAACGAAGTTGGTGAGAGTATCAATCACACCCGCAGCTATGAACTGATTATCTTTTGGCGGGCTATCCCGTAGCACTCGCCATTCGTGAGCATGCCTGGGATTGGCAAATGGCAAAACAAAACCGCCGACAGGTGCTTGTTTTACGATGTGCCAAAAGTCACCAAGAGGTGTGTCGTGATCATGCGGTGATTCTACATTACCCCAACACAGATGCAGACGGATCCGATCTGACGGCAAACCCTCTATAGCCTGAGCGATGGCATGTATGGCTCGTTCAACAAACTCAAGAAATTCCTTCGGGCGACCATTATAGGTCAGATGGCCTTCTAAACCGAGCTCAGGACAATCCAGTTGAAGATCATGACCATGAGCAAGAATAATTTCGTATTCGACTCTAAGTGCCTTAGCGAGATCGGCCAAATAAGCCTCTTCGGTATCATAGAACTCGTTCTTCATTGCTGCACAGACGATGCCAGGTGAAGGCGCTGTTAGAAAAGTTCGAGTAAACTCGTAATTCTTACTTTTTAGAGCTTCATCAAAATCTGAACACTCTTGCTCACATGCTTCCGGTTTCGCATGAGAAATTGCTCCGATAGCTTTTGGCGGCTCCATATTTGAAACAACAGGTCGAAGTGATGCCTGCTCTTTCATCATCTCAGCAAAATCCGGATGACTGATTAGTTCTGCCCTCGGGGGACGTGTCCAACGGCCACCAAGACCTGTCAGACGATGTCGAAGATAAAGAAAAAACGCCTCTCGTTGTTGCTCACCATTGTTGGCAATATCTACTCCGTTTTCCGACTGCTGCTCTAAAACATGAAAAAGAGCATCGCGTCCCGCTTGATTTAACTCTGCAGCATTAACCTCGCCACCTTGAGCACTTCTGGCATAAAGGCCTGTAAGGGCTAACGGGCGAGGCAGGCTGCCTGCATGTGTGGTTAAGATACGGTCCGACATTAAAAAATCTCCAAAAAAACTCGTAATGAAATTATAGAATTTATTTTTGGTGACACAGAAGTGTTTTTGAATTGCGTAGTCTTTAATTATCAATATCAGAATTGTTTCTTAAAGTTGATATAACAGCATCTCCATCATGCAGTGGAGAGGCAAGAACTTAGGAAGTTGAGCCTTTGGGTTTGACAACACAATCAAAAAGCGCCCTCCTAACGACCGAGCGAAAAACGAAACCTTTAAAGTAGAGATGTAAATGTCCGATATTTCAAAAATCGCCATAGTTACTGGGGCAGGATCAGGTATTGGCCGAGCGTCCGCATTGGCACTTCTTGCCGATGGCTGGTCGGTAGTTTTGGCTGGCCGGCGAGAAGAAGCTCTAGCCGAAACTATGTCTGAGGCTGGTCCAATGAGCGCAAAGGCGCTGCCAATGGCGACGGATGTAACAGACCCTAATTCAGTAAAGGATCTTTTTAACGCGGTTAAAACAAAGTTTGGACGACTTGATTTTCTATTTAACAATGCGGGAGGTGGCTCACCTCCAGACCCATTTGAGGATATCTCTTTAGAAACTTGGCAACGTGTACTGAATGTAAACCTCACTGGGCCATTCTTATGCTCTCAGGAGGCTTTCCGGATCATGAAAGATCAAAGCCCTAGAGGCGGCAGGATTGTTAATAACGGTTCAATCTCTGCACATGTTCCACGTCCTTTTTCAGCTCCATACACCTCCACTAAACACGCCATTACTGGCCTGACGAAAGCCACATCCTTGGATGGTCGCGCCTATGATATTTGTGTGGGCCAGATAGACATTGGAAATGCTGCAACACCGATGACCCAGAGGATGCAAACTGGAGTACTTCAACCTGACGGCACAACTCGCATCGAGGCCACTATGGACGTTAAGGCTGTAGCAGATGCAATTGTCTATATGGCCAACCTTCCATTAGATGCCAACGTTCATACAATGACAGTTATGGCTAGCAAAATGCCGTATATTGGCCGCGGCTAAAAGAAAGCCAAAGGAATGAATGAAACTAAAGACCCGGGCACGTCTAGAGCGCTTTGGTATACCGGTGCACCACTTGACCGATTATCTCACAGGCGAGCCGATGACGGCTGGATGAATAATAAGCTTTATGATCCACAAAGTCGGATAGTTGCTGTTTGGCGAGATAAAAGCCTGGTTCACAATGAAAAAGAGGGTGCCTTTTTGCCTACAGTGGGTGAGGCCAAGGAACTTCTAGATACTGGCCGCTTCCATAGCTTTTTGGGCGTAAAAGAGGGAATTGCATATTTTGGGATTGATTTATCCCATCATGAGGATCCGTATCAGGCACATCCACACATTGATAACAATGGCACGTTTGAGGATCTTCGTGCCGTTGGCCCATCTCTAGAACAGCACGAAGGATCAATACTAGCGCACGCCCGAGGGCTAATGTTTTGGCATAAGCGCAATGGTTATTGCGGCGTGTGCGGTGCTGAAACCCAACCTGAAAAAGCTGGCAGTCAACGCCGATGTACTAATATGGACTGCAACACAGAACACTTTCCGCGCACCGATCCAGCTGTGATTATGCTTGTTTATAAGGGCGATAAATGTCTCCTAGGGCGCACCCGTAATTTTATTCCCCAAATGTACTCAACCCTTGCAGGCTTTGTAGAACCTGGTGAGAGCCTGGAAGAGGCGGTTGCGCGAGAAGTATTGGAAGAAACGGCTGTGATCGTAGACCCAGCAAAGGTTCGCTATTGGGCGTCCCAGCCTTGGCCTTTCCCGGCATCTCTTATGTTGGGCTTCCACGCTGAAGCTGACAGTGAAGAAATAATGGTGGACGAAGAGGAACTTGAGGACGCACGCTGGATTCATAAAAGCCAACTTAGTCACTTAGAAGATTTTGATATGCGGTTGCCACGTCGTGACTCAATTGCATATAGACTCATCGTCTCTTGGATGAATGGTGAGGCCTAAAAAAGGACTAATTCATGCGTCTTAAAAATAAAATTGCCCTGATAACTGGTGGAGCTTCTGGCTTTGGGGAAGCTATTGCCAAGCAATACGCAGCAGAAGGTGCTGCGGTGATGGTGACTGACCTCGATCCCGTTGGCGCACGGCGCGTTGCAACTGAGATTAACTCATCAGGAGGTCGCGCCGAGAGTCATCAAGCGGACGTCACAAAAACTGCTGATGTAGAGGCCATGACTGAGGCTACGATTAAGGCGTTTGGTGGATTGGATATCCTCGTAAACAATGCCGGAGTGCCGCAACGGATTGGTCGATTTGAAACCGTATTGGAAGACGCAATAGATCGTATCTTTGACGTTAATGTAAAAAGCTGGCTTAAAACTACCAGAGCTGCATTACCGCACCTAGAGGCACGTGGCGGCGGATCAATTGTAAATACAGCATCAATTGCGGGGCTTAGACCTAGACCTGGTGCAGCTTGGTACAACGCATCTAAAGCAGCAGCATGCAGCCTTACTATTTCTATGGCTTCGGAACTTGGTGAAAAAAATATTCGTGTAAATGCTCTATGCCCAGTGGCTGCCGAAACTCCTTTATTTGAAGAGGTAGTAGGTGGTCAAATCACTGATGAAGGCCGGCAAAGATTTATTTCAGGAATT
>VMBT01001578.1_pt1 | contig 12052 bp, 9 predicted proteins | sample 4404301 | NCBI WGS metagenome assembly VMBT01 (sample SAMN12238535, study PRJNA552566) | marine metagenome | isolation source: Coastal seawater | place: USA: coastal Georgia, Sapelo Island | collected 2008-08/2009-08
AAGTTGACCGTCGTGCATTCTCAAATGAGGCTGGTCAACTTCAAAATACGGGCTTATCAACAGATGTTGCAGTACTAAACGAGGGATACTTTTACGTATTACCCGAAAGTGGCGATATCGCACTATCTCGTCGAGGTGACTTCGGCGTAGATGCACAGAACCAATTGATTAATGGTGCTGGTGACCTTGTGTTATCTGATGGCTTAGCGCCAATTGTTTTGCCCGAATTTGTAGACCTCAGCATTACGGATATCGGAGAGATTTTGGTTCAGCAGCCTGGTGCAGCAGACGGTGATTTCACAAGTGTTGGTTTTATTGGATCAACTACGGCCGAGTTAGATCAGCTGATGAAAAGCTTAGATGGGCATATAAGGAAAGTGGATGGCACTGTGCCTGCAGCAGACCAAACTGCCCGGTTCGGCCAAGGCTATCTTGAGGCCTCAAACGTATCCGCTATTGAAGAACTGATAAATAATATTGATATGCAGCGGCAGTTTGAGATCAATATAAAATTGATCAAAAAAGCCAGTGATCTGGATGCCGCAGGTTCAAAGTTATTGAGTTTACCCACTTAGAATTAGTCTTTGGCACAAATTTTGCTCCTTTCAATTAAGTTATAAAAAGGGTCAAAATAATGTCCACATCAGCAATGCATGTCGCAAAGACCGGATTGACGGCGCAGCAATATAAAATGCAAGTCATTGCCAACAATCTGGCGAACGTAAACACAACTGGATTTAAACGCGATCGCGCAAATTTTGAGTCACTTTTTTATCAAATCGTGAAAAATGCAGGCTCTCAGACTGCTGACAATACTTCACTTACATCACCCCTTGCTGTAGGGACGGGCGTTAAAGTTGTGAGCACACAGAAGTTATTTACACAAGGTGGCTTGGTAAGTACGGACAATGCATTGGACCTTGCAATTGATGGGAAGGGTTTCTTCCAGGCTTTATTGCCAGATGGTCGAGTGGGCTATACTCGATCAGGTATTTTATCAAGAAACGCTGAAGGGTTACTCACAACCACCAGTGGCTACGTCGTACAGCCACAGATCCAGATCCCAGAGGATGCAACAAGCATTAATATCTCTAGCTCAGGGATCGTAAGCGTTACAACGCCGGGTAATGATATTGGACAAGAAGTGGGGCAAGTGTCTCTTGCTAATTTCAGTAACCCACGAGGTTTAACACCAGTTGGTGAGAATTTCTTCGTAGAGTCTGCTGAAAGCGGTGTTGCGCAAGAAGGTGCTCCACTCGATGGCGGTTTTGGTAAGGTCTTACAAGGTTACGTTGAAAGTTCTAACGTAAATGTTGTGCAACAACTTGTAGACATGATTGAAACTCAAAGGGCTTACGAAGTGAGTTCTAAGTCAATCACCGCAGTTGATGAAATGATGCAATTTATCTCACGTAATTTGTAGGTTGGTATGCTGATTAGATTTCTAATTCTTTCAACTTTTCTGTTGAGCGGCTGCGGTACTTATATTGAAGATCGCAGATCAATTGATTACGCACCAATTTATACGCCGGAAGAGTTACCCGAGGATGCACCTGCATTTGGTAGCATATATAAGCCGAATAAAGGCAGTTTATTTGCAATGGAAGGTCGAGCAAATCAGGTAGGCGATATAATAACAGTTGCTTTCACTGAGAGCTTTCAAGCAACGAAATCTCAAAACGCGGCGTCTTCCCGCTCTAGTGCAAATTCTGTAACCCTACCACCAGTTGTTGATAACATGATCCCAGGCGCAGATTTGTTTACGAGTAGTGGTGAAAATACTTTCACAGGATCAGGATCCACGGCGCAATCGAACTCATTAACAGGGTCCGTATCTGTCCACGTTGTCCGAGTGTTTGACAATGGAAATTTAGAAATAATGGGTCAGAAAAAGCTGACGCTCAATAATGGTGATGAGTACATCCGTGTATCAGGTATTGTCCGTCCAAGGGATATTTCAGCTGACAATGTTGTGCAATCTGACCGAATTGCCAACGCAGATATCAATTATATCGGTGCGGGCGATATTGCTCGTTCGGGCAAGAAAGGTTGGTATACGAAAATGTTAGAGACAATTTCACCGATTTAAGGTAGCACTGCATGTTTTTGTTCAGACTTATCTCAATTGTATTCCTAGCCATGATTGGCTCCAGCACTTGCGCAGATCGCATAAAGGATTTGACTTCGCTCGCTGGGGTACGAAGCAACCAACTTGTCGGTTATGGCATAGTTGTTGGGCTTGCAGGAACTGGAGATGGAAATACGGGGATAACTCTTCAGTCAATGCAGTCCCTCGTTTCGCGTTTTGGTGTTACCGCTGACCTGGGTGGTTTCAATGGCGATAATGCGGCAGCTGTAATGATCACCGCAGACTTGCCGCCATTCACGAAGCCAGGCCAAACCATTGATGTGACTGTGTCAACGGTTGGAGGCGCTGCGTCTCTTAAAGGTGGGACACTATTGATGTCCCCTCTTCTTGGGGCAGATGGCGAAACGTATGCTATTGCTCAAGGGAATGTGGTTGTGGGTGGCCTGGGTGTTGAAGGAGCGGATAATTCCTCGCTAACCGTGAATATTCCTACAGTTGGAAGAATACCTAAGGGTGCATCTGTTGAACGACTCGTTCCAACTGAATTTTTAGATGCAGATTTCGTAATTTTGAATTTGCACCGCGGTGATTTCACGACCGCGAACAATATTACGACAGCAATAAATGAAACTTTTGGAGAAGGAACCGCAATTTCCTTAGATACAAACAGTATTCGGGTCGTTGCGCCTCAAGATCCTACTCTGAAAGTTGGGTTTGTTTCTGTGTTAGAAAACTTAGAAGTTGTGAGGAGTGAACCACCGGCAAAAATTATAGTGAACTCCAGAACTGGAACACTCGTAATTAGCGGCAACGTAAAGGTTACGCCCGCTGCGGTGTCTCATGGCACTCTGTCAGTAAAGGTCAATGAAGATGTAAATGTTGAAGGTGGAGATGCAGTCGCCATTGGTGACGGTGCCCAAGCGAATGCTGAAGCTCAAGCGGTTCCGGATACTCAAATCACAGTTGAAGAAGAAACCGCTAAAGCATTTCTGTTTGATGCTGGTGTCTCATTAAATGAATTGGTTGATGCAATTAATGCTGTCGGCGCAACACCTTCAGACCTTGTGGCCATTTTGGAGGCTTTGCGAGAAGCTGGAGCCTTAAATGCTGAATTAATTGTGATATAGGGGGATATTAGTGACAGTCCTTCCCGCGAATATTCAGGTATTGAGTTTTAGGCAAATTGAAAAAGATTACCCAACTTTGGATAATCCATCCAGCGACAATGCCGCATTGAATGAAGTTGCAGATCAATTTGAGGCAATTTTCATTGAAAATTTACTCAAGCAGGCCCGCGATAGCAAATTGAGTGATGGTTTGTTTGATACGAATGCAGATGACAATTTTGTCGAGATGTTCGATCGCGAGTTAGCTAACAATTCAAGCAAATCGGTCGATATAGGTATTGCACAAGCGATCATCCAACAAATGTCGCAGTATAAGCCTGATAAGACATGAGTGATATATATAACATAGCAAAATCAGGGCTAAAAACCTACAAAGAAGGCTTGGCTACCACAGGCCAAAATATCGCAAACGTAGGCAATGAAGCTTATGCGAGACGTGAAATTCAGATCAGTGAAGTGAAATCTGGTTCAGCTGATGTTTTGCAAATGTCTGATAACATCAGTTTTGGGGTAAAGATTGATGGGATAGTAAGGGCATTTGATCAATACATAGAAATGCAACTACATGATGCCAAATCAGGCTTCAATTACTCAAAGTCTAAAACAGAAATACTGGATCGACTAGAGAATGTTGTGCGGCCTGCTGCAGGGAGTGTTTCTCAAAGATTAAATGAATTTTTTCAGGCATTAAATGATGTTGCACTGGATCCATCAGATTTGATTAGTCGAACGAGTGCCCTTGACACGGCTAAAAGTGTTGCATCTTCGATGCAAAATGTTGCAGTTGGAGTAAATGACTTACGAGACTTGATAAGCGCAAGCATCGAAGAAAGTGTGACTGACACAAATCTCATTATAAGACAGTTATCAGAAATCCAGAAAGAAGTCCTTGGAAACAGCAGCCCCAACAGTGCGCGAAACGATTTATTGGATCAACGCGACGCATTAGTTTCAAAGCTTAGCGAGTTCGTTGACATAAAAGTCCAATACAAAGCTGGGGGCGAAATTGAAATACTTTCTGGGACTTTTGGGCAGGGACAGCCACTTCTTTCTCAATTTGAAGTCAAGGAATTTGACGTAAAGAGTGTAGATGGAAAAAACAAGATATTCTTAGGTGATGCGACTGGCCAAGGTGCGATCCAGGTTCAGTTACCTTCTGGTAAAATCTCCGGTTTACTAGCATCAGACACGACACTTTCCGAAGTCAAAGAAAATCTCGATACATTGGCAATAAAGTTCGCCGAGGAGATGAATGAGTTAAATCAAGTAGGCGTTGATTTAAACGGCGATATTGGAACGCGTATCTTTAGTTTAGACAGTGTGAGCATTCAAAAAACATCAACAAGAAATAGTGATGTTCAATTGCAGATTTCAGGATTTTCAGATGATCTCGTTGGTGAGGCACATACAGTTTCATATTCAGCAGATTCGGGTTCGTGGATACTCGCAAATGGGGATGGTGAAACACTTGCAGATTTTTCTGAAAATACTGAGGTAAATGGAGTAACTTTCTCAATAATTGGTACGCCAATTATAGCGGATCGCTTTGAAGTTGAATTTAGCAATAACAAGTCTGAAAACTTATCTGTTACTATTAACGATGGGAGACTTCTGGCTGCAAGTTCTCTCTTGATTGCAGAGCCATCAGCAGAAAATCAAAGCTCAGCGAAACTTACTGTCGATGCTACTGAAATATCAATTATTGATGATGTGACCAACTTGAGCGAACTCCTTACTGCGACAGGGAATAGCGCAAATAATCTTCTTCTCCGTGACAGTGGGGCACTCGGTGTCCTAAAGGACGTCGATGGGATAAGCAATCTCGCTAGCTTGAAGTCACAAACACAATTTCAGATGAATTCTCCATACTCATCATTAACAACCTCATCACAGCTTAAAGTAACGGTAGGTGGCACGGAGCATTCATTTTCTTTTGGTGCCAAAATTAATGATTTCTCTAGTTACGGAGAACTTGCCTCATTGCTTAATTCGGGGCTTATAAAAACAGATGGGATGGTCGGTGGTGAGTACAAAAGCTTTAAAGACCTTGGATTATATGCAGGCGGTAATACAAATAAATTGGTTGTCTCAGCAGCGGCATTTACGGGCGCGACCGCGTACGACAGTGCGTCATTGAAAGTTGATGTTGGTAACGAGGTGTCAGCAATCAAAATTGATGGCGATACCACATCCGCTGAACTTCAAATATTCACTCGCGAAGGGGTACAGTTAACAGGCACTCCGCTTACCGATAATCAGATTTCTAATTTAATAACTGAAGCAAATGGGTTTAATTCTGGTGCGCAGTACAATGCACAGCACCTAGCAGTTACTTCGAACAGTAGTTACATCGGTGGTTCAATTAGTAGAATTACAACTGCCGGTAATTATGTGGCGTCAATTTCTAGTTTGGGATCTAGTGTCAGTACAAATTCAAATATGACAGTAGATAATGTAGAGAATATGCCATTAGCTCGAGCAGGCATGACTTCTACGTTAACGATTAATTCACCGATGGGTAATACGATAAGTTATGAGCCTTCGCAGGGGATGATGGCCGGGCATATTGCCACTGCTTTAAATAGTGAATTGTCGAACGAAGGCCTGCGCGTGCGTGCGTCCAATTTCGTTGAGCTCTATGAAGTTCCAGCTGAACAAATACAATTTGATTTAAAGGGTGATAATGCTGAAACGGTGAGCATTGATTACGATATGAGTGCGGGTTCAATAAGTGCCTTCGTCGCAGCAATAAACGCGCATACGGGTGAGACTGGGATCATCGCCTATTCCTCGGCAAATAATAGAAATATTGTATTGCAAAAAATTGATGGGAACGACATTAGCTTAGAAAACGTGGTAATTTCTAACGAGGGAGAGATAAAACTACGTCAGTTGGATAGTTTTGGAGAAGTTATTAATTCTCCTGAGAACGCTACGCCGCAGACAATTTCCACTGGAAAATTTGCGAGTATTGGTGGCCAAATCACCTTTGTAAGCTCGGCGGACTTTTCCCTATCCTACGACGGGGTAGAAAACAGCAGCCAAACTTCAAAATTTGAGGCAGGCTTTGTTACGAAAGAATATTTGCCAGATAACTCGCTCAATCGATATATATTTAAAGAAACAGGCTTGATCGATGGGGGTTCAATTAGTGCTGAAGGTATTATACCGGTAGCCCCATCTAGTTCATACACCTTTAATATATCATCAGATGCATCAGGAGAATTGAGCGCGACCTACAAAGGTGTCGGGAATGAAAATTTAACAAGTGCAGCAATATCAGCAAATTTAGCTAAATCATTTCGCACAAATGCTCCTAAATCACATTTTTATGGAAATATTTTCAGTTTGAGCGATGGTTTCCCAGAAAATGGATCAAAGCTTATCTTCAGCCTAGGCGATCAATCTTACGAAGCCGTTCTGAAAGATCTTCCCGAGTATGAAATATCAGGAAGTGAAGTTTATATCGGTGGCACAACTTACACATTGGATGAAGGACTAAAGCAGCTAGTAGCAGCTGCCGATTTTGATATTACAGGACCAGAAGGTGGACGGATCTCTGTCGGCTTCATTGAAGATACCGGTGGTTTTAAATTGAAGGCTGTGGCTAGAGATGGCGTGATCTCTGGGCATGCGTTGAGACTTTCTGATGATAACTCAGCCGCTGAGCTTAATGCCTTTCATATTGATGATGGCATTAGTGGCAACACAGTCGCAAATATTTTCAGCAACGAATTTGACACTAGCCAAGGCAGTATCTCAGATATTGCAACCTTGGTTTATGGCGATACAGAACTTGCGATTGATTTCGTTGCGGGCACCCCGCCGTCTTTAAATTATACTGCCACCTCAGGTATAATGATAACTGTTGAGGCCACTGGTACGGATCTTGGTGTATTGAAGGTTTCTGTAGATCAATCAATTAGCGATCAAAATATCAGATTAAAGTCGACCTCTGCATCAAGTAATTTTGGTATAAACACAGCTTCAACGCAGCTTACGATCAATGAAACTGGGTTTTTATTATCAAATCATGGTGATACACGCGCGGAAACATCAGTCGTCGTTGACTCACTGGCATCTGAGATTGTGTCAGTGGATGGACTGGGTGGGGAAGACCTCATTGTATTATCTACAGGCGCTGTGAAACCTTCACTGATTGGTGCTTTGAATGTTAACGAAGCAATAACAAATGAAAGAGAAATTACGGCGACCGTAACTTCAAGTGATGGTAAAACACTATCATTATTCGATAGGAATTCTGGTGACTATCTTGGTGTGAGGCAAGTTAGTGCAACCAATGATTTCTTGTTTAGAGACTACGAATGGACGTTTGATGGACGGGCGGCACAGGGTGACTCTTTTGACCTTGTTGTGAATACCGACAGCCAAGATGATGCATCAAATATTTTTAAAATGATAGAGTTGGCATCCGTATCTTCAAAATCAGGTAAGGGCGGTTATGGTGAGATGTACCGAGAGATAGTGGTGCAAGTCGGATATAATTCCAGTGCGGCCCAAAGGGCGTATGCAGCTGACGAGGCTGTCCATGAAGTGGCATTAAATAGAAAATCAGAATTTTCTGGTGTTGACTTGGATACTGAGGCTGCACGGTTATTGGAGCAGCAACAAGCCTATCAGGCTTTAGCAAAGGTTTTAAGTACAGCGAAAGAGCTGGTCGATACTCTCTTGAGATCATTTTAGAAAGGTTGAGACACTATGGTAATTGGTACAACTCGATTTTTTCAAAACAACAGTGAATTGTTCTCCAGGTTGAACGACGACTTGAAATCGCTGCAAACGCAAGCAGGTACAGGTAAAGCTGAGTTAAAATTATCCGATAGCTATCGTGACGTTGAAAACTTAAGTGCTGCAGAAGAATTGCGAGCCGAAACAGCGCAATTTATCGCAAACTCCAGACGCGTTCAAACCGATCTTGAAAACTTGGATTTTACGTTAGATGGGTTCCAGAACTTATTGGTTCGTTTGCAAGAAGCTGCCGTCGAAAGTGGTAATAGCATACTAAGCGCAGACGATAGATCTCGTTTTGTCGCAACGGCCCAAGCTCTCAAGAGTGAAATGTTAGATCTTGCAAATAAAACAGACAGTTTCGGCAACACTTTATTTGGAGGTGTTTCTGGCAGTGATGTACCATTTCAGCAGAATAGTGATGGGACAGTCAATTATCTTGGGTCAGGAGTATCCAAACAAGTTAAAGTATCGAATGGATTAAGTGTCAGACAAAATTTTGCAGGATCTGAGGTTTTTCAGCAAATAAATGGCTCGGATGGTAGCTTTTCAATATTTGGACTTGTCGATGATTTTGCCAAGAGTTTAGAGGTGGAGACGAATAGTGGGACCTCTTCAAATTTATTTCAAACTGAAAACTCAGTTCGGCTTGAGCTTCCAGATACCGGATCACAAGCTGAAATTTCGTTCACATTAGCAACTTCATCGGGAGAATTTAATTTCACTGAGACAATTTACGGCAATGACTACTCTGCTTTGGTTTCAAAATTAAATTCGATGACAAATCAAACTGGAATTACTGCCACCGACCAAGGAAACAACCAAATTACGTTGCAAGGCGACGGTGGGCATCTAGTCATAAAGGATTTTAACCATCAAGGCATGGCAGATCAAAACCCAACCTTAAGTGTTGTTGAAGTCGTATCTTCCGTGACATCAGGAATTGCACAGAAAGCGACTAATGAGGCTAATCTTGAAAGTGGCATTGCTGATGTGAACACATTTGTTAATTTAACAGATGCATTGAGGCCTGCAGGTACATATACCGTCACCGCTTCCCCAGCGTCTGGAACAGACGCCATTTTTGAAATTACGGTAGATGCGAATGGTGAAGCTTCCGTAGTAATAGTTAATTCGGGATCTGGATTTGTAGATGGCGCAACAATAACTATTAACGACTCAGACCTCGGAGGAGGAGGCGCAGGTAATCTTCAATTCAACGTAAATGGGGTTACTGATATTACAAATCGCACGACCGACACCACATTTTCGATTGGAGCAAATCAATACACGACAAATGGATCGGGTGAGGGCGCGACATTTGACGTCTATATTGATGACAGTGGGGCAGCCACAGTTACCTTAACATCTGGTGGTTCAGGATATGAGGACGGGGATTTAATCACAATCCCGGGTAGTTTGCTAAGCAACGCTGGAGCAAATAACTCCTCGAGTGTAACGATTCAAATAAGCGGCGTTTATGAGGCGACTAGCAATACGAAAACTATTGGCGAACAGATCTCTCCTAATAGTGCGAATTATGATAACGTTTCGAACCGTATTTCAGATGCATTTTCACACATCTCAAATTTGAGAGCAGAAGTTTCTGCTTCTTCAAGGCGCGCCCAAGATACTGAATACAACAATCAAAATCTACTTGATGAGTTACAAGAAGACATCTCAAAAATAGAAGATGCCGATCTAGCCTTTCTTCTTACCCGTATCGAAATGTTGATGCTGCAAAAAGACGCTGCCCAGGCGACTTTTACACGGATCGCGAGTAAATCCTTGTTTGATTTTCTTGGTTAAAACATAGTACGTGTTGGCACAATATTTGCTCCTATAATCTGAAAGTAGGAGTTAACAATGTTCTCAATCATTAAAGCTGGAATGGCGACTGCGAAACATGAGCTGTCCGTAATATCAAATAACGTTGCTAATTCGAATACTACTGGATTTAAAAAATCCATGGCATCGTACGCTGACCTGGCACCAAGTTCTCTATCGGATTCTATTGCCGCATCATCGTCGGGACTCGGTTCATTAATAGAAGAAACACGTATTAGTCACTCCCAAAGTAGCCTGATACAAACTGAAAAGAAGACAGATTTTGGCTTGTCAGGGAATGGATTTTTTGTTTTGCGTAACCCTTCCGACGCATCGATAAGTTTTACGCGCGATGGAAGGTTTGGTCTCGATGAAAATGGATTTTTAAGGTCAACTGACAATTGTTATGTGCTTGGTCAACCAACTGTCGAAGGAGAATTTTCGGTTGAGGATATGAAGGTCGAAAGCCTGCTGCCTATTCAAATCCCAACAACAAAAGACTCAGAGCAAATGACTGAACTGAATGTTGAAGAGAATGGAAGAATTTCGGCAGTCTACGGTGATCAGGAATATTATAAAATTAGTACGCTCGCTTTGGGATTATTTACAAATCCAGACGAATTACGTGAGCTAGGAAACTCCCGCTATGCAACCACGGAAGATGCTGGAGCATTACAGCTTGGTCGGCCTCTGTCCGCAGGTTTCGCAAACTTGAAAAGTGGCTGGCTCGAGGCTTCTAACGTGGATATCACTGATGAACTAACGGCCATGATTAAGGCTCAACAGCAATTCAATGGAGCTGCTCGACTGTTACAAACCAACTCAGAGCTGTTGGAAAAATTAACGCGTTGATATGAACGAATTAAAGGAAATTTAAATGGCGAGTTGTGCAGAATGTAATATAAAAATGGGCTATACAGAGTCCAACGTTGCTCGTGATCATGAAGGCATGTGCGTCGCATGTTATGTAAAGTCACTCGTGAAAACAAAAGTTGACGTGGCAAATTCCACCAGACGCCCGAGCAATGTAAAATCGCTAGATAATTATTTTGAAAAATTTGAAAATATTGTAGTGACGAGTGAACTCAGCACGAATATGCGTGTTAGAAAGCGATTTGGGGTTGTTCACGGTGAAGCATCTCTGACCGGCACACCACATAAAAAGGAACGCGGCATCATGCGCTTTATTACTCGTAAGAAGTCAGCGAATAATCATGAATCTTTGAGGAAAGTCATTGAAGAAGCTGATATTGAGCTGAAAGCAAATGCAATTCGGCGCGGTGCTAACGCTATTTTGGGCTATAATATTGCAATCACAAATGCACATTTAGACCATCAAAATTATGTAATTGTCGCAGCATCAGGAACAGCCGTCGAGACTGCTTGACACCCCTAATAAACACGCAAAGGCAATCTTAAATGTTGCATTTATCGAAAAGTGAAAGGGAGATCGCGGCCACTTTTAATTCACGTTTTGAAGCCTATGGGCCCACGCCTGAAGCAAGTTTATGGTTCAATAAAAGTCGGCAATTAGCGAGATTTTCAAAACTCACAGAGGCTATTGTATCACGCGTATCAAACAATGAAGTCACAATCGGGGATGTCGGTTGTGGTTATGGTGCGTTTCTTGATTATTTAGCAAAGCACAATAGCGAAATCAGATTTAAATATTATGGCTATGACATTGCTGATAGAGTGATTGCGTATTGCTCAAAAAATTTACAAACGGCTAATGCAACATTTTGGCACAGGTCAAGGCCAACTCGAAAAGCAGATTTTCATGTTATGTCAGGAACATATAATTATACGCCAAACATGGGGGTGGGCTCTTGGCGTTCTTACATGAGAGATGAAATAAAATACATTTTTTCAGCAACGAATAAATGCATAGTTTTTAATCTGATGCTTGCCGACAAAGCTTACATTTCAAAATCGAGTATTTTTTACGAAGAAGTGGAACATTTTCTGTCATTTTGTAGGAAGGAATTGGGAGAAACAACTATTCTAGAGCATCCACTTCTACGGCTCGAAAAAACGTTCTGCATAGAAAAGTAAGATATTAAAAACTTCATATTTCGATTATGAAAATTTCTTGGTAAGATAAAAGGAGACCGGGAAAAATGCTTAAAATTGTACTTATTGGATTGAGTGGCATCGGTGCATTTGTCTTTTTTACCGACAGTCAAGTTTCAGAAAAAAAATCAATTGAGTTTATCTCACGGGTTTCACTTGAGACTAACTGTGAAATAGACCCAAATGC
>VMBT01001586.1_pt1 | contig 12012 bp, 9 predicted proteins | sample 4404301 | NCBI WGS metagenome assembly VMBT01 (sample SAMN12238535, study PRJNA552566) | marine metagenome | isolation source: Coastal seawater | place: USA: coastal Georgia, Sapelo Island | collected 2008-08/2009-08
GCGAGCACCTCGGGGGTGTAGTCGAGCACCGGGGTGAACTCGAGCGGCTCGATCGGACCGGAGGTGGCGATCACGCTGGCCACCAACTGGCGCTGCAGGGCGATCGACTCCTTGATCCAGGTCTTGCAGGCCTCGAGCCCACCGGCGAGCACGGTCTCATCGACCTTCGGCGCGCCGTCCTCGTAGAAGTAGAAGCTGCGCTCGGTGCCACCAGCCTCGACCATCATCACGGCAACGTCGCCGTTATCGAGCTCGCGCCCAGCGACGACCAGTTCGAAGGTCGAGGCGTCTGACTCGGCGTAGGTCGGATGGGGCAGCCACTCGCCGTCGGTCGAGTACGCGATACGCACCGAGCCGAGCGGACCCTCGAAGGGGATGCCCGAGATCATGAGCGCGGCCGAGGCGGCGTTGATGGAGAGCACGTCGTGCGGGTTCTCCATGTCGACACCGAGCACGGTGGTGACGATCTGGGTCTCGTTGCGGAAACCCTCGGCGAATGCCGGTCGCAGCGGACGGTCGGTGAGACGACAGGTGAGGATGGCGTCCTCGGTCGGACGACCCTCGCGACGGAAAAACGAACCGGGGATCTTGCCAGCCGCGTACGACCGCTCCTCGACGTCGACGGTGAGCGGGAAGAAATCAACCCCCGGTCGCACATCGCGAGCGGCGTTGGCCGTGGTGAGGACTCGGGTGTCGCCGATGGTGGCGACGACGGCCCCCTGACTTTGCGGGGCGAAACGCCCGGTCTCAAGGGTGAGGTGACGGTCCGTGCCGGAGATCGGCGCGGACACGCGGATGGGATCAGCCACGAATGGCTCCTTTCCGAGCCGGTCGAACCGACTCTTGTGGAGCGACCAGCCGGTTCCCAGTTGGCGGCCCCGCGATGACGGCGCGCTCTGCGAGAGCGGCTCGATCCCACCAGCGGGGCGGGCAACCGGTAACCGACGACAGGGTCGCTCGGTCTCATGGTGGCCACCGGACCTCGGTGGCCGTCGCCAACCCTAGCGGCGCCCCACTGGGAAGACTCCGGACCCTCTACCGGCGGTAGTCCGCACCCATGGCATCAAGCGCGTCGCGCACCGCCCGGAAGTGCAGCTCGCTGCCCTCCGGATAGCTCAACCACTGCTCACAGACCATTGACGCGGTCGCATCGTCGATCAGCGACAGCTCCCGACCGGTGGAGAGCGCGAGGACCTGCAGCCGAGCGGCACGCTCGAGGTAGTAGAGCTCGTCGAAGGCCTCGGCCACCGAGCGGCCGATGACGATCACCCCGTGGTTCCCGAGGAACAGGACATCGCGCCCTCCGTCGAGCATCGCCGCGACCCGTGCCCCCTCATCGGGGTCGAGCGCCATCCCGGCGTAATCGCGGTCGTAGGCGATCCGGTCGTAGAACCGGCAGGCGTTCTGGTCGAGCATCAGGAACTCGAAGTCACGAAGGCAGGCGAGGGCCGTCGCGTAGGGCATGTGCGTGTGCAGCACACACCTCGCCCGCGGGACGCGCTCATGGAGATGCCCGTGGAGCACCCAAGCCGTCGGATCGACCCCGTGGGCGAGCGGATCCTCTCCGAGCCGACGGGTATCCATCATGGCGAGCTCGCTCGCGCGGGCCTGCGAGAAGTGCATTCCCCGCGGATTGATCAGGAACCGTTCTCCCCCGTCGTCGACGGCGACGCTGAAGTGATTCGCGACCCCCTCGTTCATGTCGAGGTGGGCCGCCCATCGGAACGCCGCCGCGAGATCCTCGCGGAGCTCGGTCTCCGAGGCCATGGCCGGAGGGCGCGGATCGTGCTCCAGAGCGGTCACGTGATCTCCTCGGGGAAACCGGGCGCCCGAAGATCGGTCTTCAGAGCGTCCTCGAGAAGTCGAACCACTTCGGGCGACCAGGCCTGGCCGCCATAGGTCTCCCGGGCTCGGATGAAGGTCTGGTAGACGACACCGGCGACATCGAGCGGCACGCCGGACTCCCGGCCGAAGGCCATGGCGAAGCCGAGGTCCTTGACGGCGAGATCCATGGTGAAGTTGATGTTGTAGGAGCCGTTCAGGATCACCTGGCTCTCGGTCTCGTGAACGAAGCTGTTGCCGGAGGAGTTGCGGATCGCCTCGAAGGCGGTGGTCAGATCGAGGCCACTCCGCTTCGCCAGCATGAGCGCCTCGCCGGCTGCCACCAGATGGGTGAGGGCGAGCATGTTGGTGATGACCTTGATCGTCGCGGCCGAGCCGAGTTCTCCGATGTGGATCACCGGATCGCCGAGGCTGTCCAAGACGTGAGCGAGACGTTCCCGGAGCGCCTGCTCACCGCCCACCAGCACCGTGATCTCACCTCGGGCCGCCATGTGCACCCCGCCGGTCACGGGAGCCTCAAGGGTCGCCACGCCGTGATCGGCCGCGATCCCGGCCAGCCGCAACGTCTCGGATCGATCGTTGGTACTCGAGTCGATCCAACAGGCGTTCTCCCGGCCGGCGAGCGACTCGATCACCCCACCAGGGCCGGCGACGACCGCATCGATAACCGCTGGGGAGGGCAGGCAGGTGATCACTGTCTCCGCCTCCGCGCACAGGGCCGCGATGCTTGGCGCCCAGCGTGCGCCATCGGCGACAAGACCCCGAGCGGCCGCCTCATCGAGGTCGTGCACCACGAGGTCGTGCCCACCGCGCAGGACTGAGCGAGCGAGATGCCGTCCGACATTTCCGAGACCGATGAAGCCGACAGCCACCGGGACCTCCGTGAATCTCAGGGCGCCGCGGCGCCGCGTTGACTGACCGTTCCGGCGAATCGACGCCGTGAGCGGTCAGTATGACAGGGCCGACCTAGCGGCGAGCGAGACGGATGTCGAAGCGCTCCCGAATGGCCGCATCGGTCGCCGGATCGATGTGATCGGGATGATGCTCGGCCAGGATCCGCGACACCCGGGCGTGCGCCCGCTCACTGACACTGGTCGCCCCGGCATCGACCCAATCATCCGGGCTCAAGCGATCGCCGACCTCGGGGTAGATGTACTCCGTCTGCATGATTCCGAGGGTCTGGCTGTGGCCGAGATAGTGCCCGGGGCCGTGGATCACATCGCGGATGACGTCGAGGGAGAGGGTCTCAGGTGTCACCTCGATGCCGCGGACCGTGCGCATGATCGCTCCGAGCATGTCGTTGTCGACAACCAGGGCCTCAAGCGAGCAGCCAAGAAGGCTGGCGAGCATCCCCGCCGACTCATGGATGACGTTGCCTCCCGCGTTCGCCGCAAGGGTGATGGCATTGGCCTTCTCGTGGCCGGCCTGGGCATCGACGATCTTGGAGTCGGCCATACCCGCGGCCGTTGAGGACGGGAGACCGAGCGCGTTGACGACCTGTGCTGCCGCCGCGCTGATGATCGCTTCCTCCCCACTGCCACCCGACATCGCTCCGGTCCGAAGATCGGACACGAAGGGCCACAGGCCCATCGTTGCGGGGGCCCCCGGCTGGGCGAGGTTGACCACCGTCAGGGCGGCGAGGCACTCCGCAAGAGCTTGCGCCAGCGAGCCGGCGAGCGCGGCCGGGGAGGTCGCGCCGGCCTGACCAGCCGACAGAAGCGTGATCGGCACGCCGAGCCGGGCCTGGACAGGCAGGCAGAGCGCCGAGTCCTCGGCGAACCGGAGCGGGGGAACGACGAAGGTGTTGTTCGCGATGCAGAACGGCCGCTTGCGGAACTCGCCCTCTCCCCCGGCGACCATGTCGAACATCGCGACGACGTCGGGAACGCTGTCGGGCATGAACATCGAGGTCCCGATCGGCTTGGTGGTGCCCGCCATCGTCGCGTACGCGGTGTTGATGTCGATCGTGTGCGCGCCCTCAAGGTCGCGAGGCACGACCGTCCGAATGAAGATGTGGATGTTGTCGAGAACATCGGCGACCCGAGAGCAGTCGTAGAGGTCGGCGAGGGTGCTGTGGCGGAATCTCTGCGTCTCATGGTCGAGCATGAGCACCGCCGCGCCGGAGGTCGCGAAGTGCACGCGATCCCCACCGATCTCGACCGACTTGTCGGGGTCGAGACCATGGAGCACGAACTCCTTGCAGGCGACGTCGGTGACGATCCGCTCGACGAGGGCACGAGGGAACCTCAGGCGACCGCTGTCGTCCATACGACCGCCAGCGGCGGTCACCAGTTGGATGATCTCCGGCGTCGCCTGCCCCATGCCGAACTCCTCGAGCATGGTGTAGGCGGCGTCGATGACGTCGGTGACCTGTCCTGGCGAGAGGGGGCGGAATCCCCCTCCTGACATTCCAGGACGAATGGGTCGGGTGTCGACGGCGAGTGGCGCTTCGCGGAGCGCCACCCTCGCCGCACGCCCCCCGGCGCGACGACGGACCTCTGACATGGTCACACCCTCAGTTTCTCGTTGTTCGGGTCGTACGCCGCGTCGGCGAGCACGGTCGCCGAGTGGGACTCTCCGAATATTTGGATTGCGAATTTGGTGCCGGGCGCCTTGAAGGCGGGCTCGACGTACGCGAAGGCGAGGCTGCGCCCAACCGTGTGCCCGAAGGCGCCAGAGGTCGTGAGCCCGATGATGCGTCCCGTGTCGTCGCGGACCGGTTCGTTGCCCCGGCAATCGCTATCGGTGGCGTCGACCTCGCAGTACACGAGGCTCCAGCGGATGTCATCGCCGAGTTCAGCGCGGGCGAGGGTCGCCTCGCGACCAAGGAACTCTCCGGCGTAGTCGACGAATCGGTCGAGTTCGGCCTCCACCGGGGTCACCTCGGTCGTGAGCTCGGACTGCCAGGCCTTGTAGGCCTTCTCCACCCTCATGCAGTTCATGGCGTAGCTGCCGTAGTGCACGAGTCCATGGGGCTCGCCGGCAGCGACGAGGGCGTCGTAGAGCTCAGGCATCCGGTCGATCGGATGATGGAGCTCCCACCCGAGCTCGCCGACATAGCTGACGCGCAAGGCGATGCACGGTACGCCCGCCACGGTGATCTCTCGGGCGGTGAGCCACCGGAACCCGTCGTTCGACAGGTCAGCCTCGGTGAGCGGCTGAAGGATGTCGCGCGACCTCGGCCCGGCGACGGCCAGGATTCCGAGGTCCTCGGTGACGTCGCGGACGACGACGTCCTCGCCCTCGTGGATGTGGCCGACGAGCCAGTCTCGGTCGTGGTACTGACCGACGATCGCAGAGTTGAGATAGAAGCGATCCGGAGCGAGCCGGGTGACCGTCATCTCGCATTCGATCCCACCGAGTTCGGTCAGCAGATGTGTGAGGCGCGTCCCGCCGTCAACCCTCGGCATGCGGTTGGCGGTCAACCGGTCGAGGAAGGCCTCAGCCCCGGCCCCGGTGACCTCGAACTTGCTGAAGGCGGTCAGGTCGCCGATGCCAGCTCGTTCACGGGTGCCCCGACACTCGGCGGCGACGATCTCGAACGCGTTGGAGCGTCGGAAGGAATGATCCTCCGCCGGTCCGAAGTACTGCGGGCGCTCCCAGCCGAACTTCTCCTCCCATTGCGCGCCGAGGGCGTCAAGCCGGTCGTAGATGGGGTCCTTCTTCTGCGGTCGACCCGCGAAACGCTGCTCCCCCGGGCGACGGGTGGCGTACATCTCGTGGAACTCGTCGATCGCCTTCTCGATCGCGTACCGACCCTTCGGTCCGGCGTGATCGCCAAAGCGCCGGGGGTCCATCTCGGCGACGTTCACCTCGGTCTGGCCGTGGACCATCCACTGGGCGAGGAACTTGCCAGCCCCCGGGCCCTGAGTCACGCCGATGGACGCTCCAGCGCAGAGCCAGTAGTTGGGCAGACCCGGCGCCGGGCCCATCAGGTAGCCCGAGTCAGGGGTGTGAGTGATCGGACCGGAGATGACCGTCTTGATGCCGGCTTGTTGGAAGGCGGGGACGCGCATACCGGCGAACTCGAGCCACGGCATGATCGCGTCGAGATCAGGCGGCGTCAGATAGTTATGCAGGTTCCAGTCGATCCCGTCGATGCCGTAGGTCTGCGCGTTCTCGCGCTCGTAAGGCCCGACGAGGAGGCCGTTGATCTCACGTCGGTAGTAGGCGTTCGCTCTCGGGTCGCGGACGATCGGCGGCTCGAAGTCGCCCATATCGGTCATGATCTCGAGCGGCTCGGTGATGAGGTACTGGTGGATGACCGACACGATCGGCACATCGAGCCCGACCATCGCTCCCACCTGGGGGGCGTAATGGCCGGCCGCGTTCACGAAGTGCTCGCAGGTGATCGTCCCCTTGTCGGTGGTCAACTCCCAACGTCCGTCGGGCAGTCGCCTCATGTCGGTCATCAACGTGTGACGGTGCACGCGGGCTCCGAGCGCCCTCGCCGCCTTCACCATCGCGGCCGTGGCCATGGACGGGTCGTTCCACCCGTCGTTCGGGGTGTGAAAGCCGAGTCGCACGTCGCTGACATCCATGCACGGCCAGAAGTCGAGGATCTGCTCGGGCGGGATGAGATTGCTCTCGACACCGTTGATCTCGAGCATGCCCTGCACGTAGCGGAACCAGTCCTCTTGGTGCTTGTCGAGGGCCAGCCGGATCGCGCCGGTCGAATGCCACCCCGCGTACTCCCCGGTCTCCTCCTCGAGCCGCTGATACAGCTCGGGAGCGATCTGGTGGCACTTGGCCATGTTGAGGCTGCCGATGAAGTGCGGGATCAATCCGGCCGCGTGCCAGGTGGAGCCGGAGGAGAGCTCGCCCTTCTCGATGAGCACGACGTCAGTCCAGCCCTCGTGACAGAGGTGGTAGAGCAGCCCAGCGCCCATCGCCCCGCCGCCGAGAATGACGACCTGCGCTTCATCTGTCCAGTCCGCCATTGGGATCACATCCTCACTCTGGTGTTGCGTGGGTCGTAGAACGACCGGATCGACGTCGAGGCTGGCACGCGCACCGTCGCGACCTCGATCTCGAAGCGGCCCTCGTCGAGCCACTCTTGGGTGACGCCTTCGCCACTGCCGTCGTCGCGGACCAGATAGCCCATGGCGAGGCACGCGCCCTCGGTGTAGCTCCACATCCCGCTGCTCGTGCGCCCGACGAGTACGCCATCTCGGAAAATCGGCTCGTCGTGATGCAACAGTCGGTCAGGGTCGTCGAGTCGGAACTGGATCAGCCGCTTCGACCGAGGCCGATCCCGCTGGACGAGGAGGGCCTCCCGGCCACGGAACCCCCCTTCTTTGTCCCAGGCGACCGCGAATCCGAGCCCCGCCTCAAGGGGCGTGTCCTCATCGGTGATGTCATGACCCCAGTGGCGGTAGCCAGATTCGAGTCGCAGGGTGTTGAGCGCGTGGTACCCGGCATGGATCAGCCCCTGGTCGGCTCCAGCCGCGACGATCGCGTCGTGGAGTGTGAGCGCATCAGCGCGGTCGACGTAGAGCTCCCAACCGAGTTCCCCGACGTAGGTCAGGCGAACCGCGAATACGTCGACACCGGCCACTTCGATCCGGCGGCCGGTTCCAAAGGGAAAGGCCTCGTTGCCGAGGTCGGCATCGGTGAGCCGCGAGAGCACAGCGCGGCTGTTCGGGCCCATCAACCCGAGCATCGGAAGTTCGTCGGTGACATCGGTGACCGTCACGTCCCGGTCACGGCACGCGCGTCGGAGCAGGGCCATGTCCCTCGTGGCGGCGGCCGCCGCTGTCACGACCATGAACCGATCGGCCTCGAGACGTGTCACGGTGAGATCCGATTCGATCCCTCCCCGATCGTTCAACCACTGGGTGTACACCGCGCGCCCGATCGGCGCGTCGATCTGATTGCCGCTGATCCAGTTGAGGACCGCTAGGGCATCGGGACCCTCGACGTACCACTTGGCGAAGGAAGACTGGTCGAACAGACCGACCCGGTTCCGCACGGCATCGCACTCGCGCCCCGATGCCTCGAACCAGTTCTGCTTCCCCCAGGAGTACTCGTAGGCCGGGTGCTCCCCGCCGGTGGCGAACCAGTTCGGTCGTTCCCAGCCAGCGACCTCGCCGAAGACCGCGCCAGCGGCCGCGTACCGCTCGTGGAAGGGAGACATCCGTACATTGCGCGCGCTCTCGTACTGGCGGAAGGGCCAGTGCATCGCGTAGAGGAGCCCCAGACTCTCGGAGATTCTTGCGTCGAGGTAGGCGGGTTCGGACTGAAAGGGCATGGTCCGGCGGATGTCGACCGCGCTGAGGTCCATTGGTGGATGTCCGTCGACGATCCAGTCAGCGAGTACCCAACCAACGCCACCGGCCGACTGAATTCCGACCGAATTGAAGCCCGCGGCGATGAAGCATCCGTCGACCTCGGTCGACTCACCGAGGTGATAGACGCCATCGGGGGTGAAGGCCTCCGGCCCGTTGAAGAACAACTGCAGCCCGACCTCGCCGAGTGCCGGCATGCGGTGGATCGCTCGCTCGAAGATCGGACCGATGTGATCCCAGTCCTCGGGCAGGGTCCCGAAACAGAAGTCGCGGGGGATCGAGTCAAGATTCCAGATCTTCCCGCGGGGTTCGAAGAAGCCGGCCATGATCTTGCCGGTCTCCTCTTTGAAGTAGGTGTAGTTGCCGGGGTCGCGGACCGTCGGCATTCCCCGCTCGACGCCATCGATGGGTTCGGTGACGATGTAGAAGTGCTCGCAGGCCTGAAGCGGGACCTTGATTCCGACGGTGTCAGCGAGCTGTCTGGTCCACATGCCGCCAGCGAGGACGACCGTCTCCGCCTCCACGAAACCCTGCTCAGTGTGGACCCCGTGGATGCGACCGTCGCGCACCGCGAGCCGTTCGACGGCAACCCCTTCGATGAAGGTGGCCCCCCGCTGTTTGGCGCCCTTGGCGAGCGCCATCGTCGTGTCGACTGGGGAGGTCACCCCGTCGTGAGGGATGTAGAGCGCCCCGACCAGATCATCGACGTTCAGAAGTGGACAGAACTCGAGGGCCTCGTCGAAGTCGATCTGACGGATCTCGACGCCGACAGTGCTGGCCATGGAGACACCCCTCAGGAGTTCCTCCCACCGCTCCTCATCGGCCGCCACCGAGATCGACCCGGGCGTGCGATACCCCGTCGCCTGACCGGTCTCCGCCTCCAGTTCCTCGAACAGGCGAGCCGAGTAGGTGGCGAGTCTGGTGAGGCTGTGGCTCGATTTGAGTTGACTGACGAGACCCGCGGCATGCCAGGTGGTGCCACCGGTCAACTGGCCCTGCTCGAGCACGAGCACATCGGTCACGTCCCGACGGGTCAAGTGGTAGGCGATCGACGATCCGACGATGCCGCCACCGACGACCACCACTTGGGCGCGGGCGGGCACGGTCACGAGAGAAGCCCCCTAGTCGGCGTGACCGCGAGCGTTACCGATCTCATCGGCCACATCGGCGCAGAGACTACTGCGCCGGCGGATCCGCGTGAAGTTCGGGCGGGTCGACCCTCCGGCCGACGCCCGGGTCAGCGGCGGAGGCCCTGGTCGGCGACGATCTTGCGGTAGCGATCGACGTCGATGGAGCGCACGTAGTCGAGCATGCGACGACGGCGACCGACCAGCATGAGCAGCCCGCGGCGGCTGTGGTGGTCCTTGGGGTGCTCCTTGAGGTGATCGGTGAGGTGGGTGATCCTCGAGGTCAGCAGAGCGATCTGCACCTCGGGTGAGCCCGTGTCGGAGTCGCTGAGGCGGTGCTCCGCGATCACTTCTTCTTTCGGCGTAATGGCCATGTTCTCCAGCCTCTCGTTGAGGACGCGCCATCCCGGATGGGACTGACGCACACACCGGAGTCGGAACCCCGAAGCGCAGCGGCGAGGTTACGGCTGGGTCTCCTCGGCAACAACCCCGAGGAGCTGCGCAGCCTCGTCGCGATCGGCGCTGATCTGAGCGACGAGCGCGTCAACCGACTCGAAGCGCCGCTCCCCCCTCAGGCGAGTCACGAACTCCACCACGAGTCGCCGCCCATAGAGGTCGAGATCGGTGTCGATGAGGTGCGCCTCGACGAGGGAGTGACCCGGATCGGCGTCGAAGGTCGGGCGGCGGCCGATGTTGACCACCGCCGGATGCGAGGGAGCGCCATCATCGGTCGCCACCAGGGCCGCATAGACGCCGTCCGCAGGCACCTGCCGTTCGGCGGGGACCGCGACGTTCGCCGTGGGGAAGCCGATGGTCCGGCCGCGCTGGTCACCGGTCACAACGATCCCAGCGACACGGTGGCGCCGTCCAAGCATCGACTCCGCCGAGTCCAAGTCGCCGGAGGCGAGGGCTGAGCGAATCGCCGTCGAGGAAATCACCGGACCCTCCCCCGAGGTGACGAGATCAATCGGCTCGACCTCGAAGTCGTGGTCGGCGCCCATGCGGCGCAACATTCCCACGTCACCTCGGCGTCCCCGCCCGAAGTGGAAGTCGCTCCCCACGACCACCATGGAGACAGCGAGAGCGCGGACGAAAACTCGTTCGACGAACGCCTCCGCCTCCTCAGCGGCCTCGGTGCTTCCAAACGGCAGCACGATCGCGGCATCGACACTCGTCGACGCCATCAACTCGAGGCGTTCGTCTGCCGAGGTGAGCAGTAGCGGCGCGGACTCCGGGCGCACCACCAAGGCGGGATGTCGAGCAAAGGTGACGACGACGCTGCGGGCCGCGTTCGCTCGCGCGAGCTCTCCGACTCGGGCGATCACACGCCGGTGGCCGAGGTGGAGCCCGTCGTAGGCGCCGATCGTGATCACGGAACGTTCTCCGGGCCAGACCGGATACGCGAGATCGCGGATGACGTCCACGCCGCGAACCTACCGGTCGCCGGTGGCGAGGACGACGGCTGGTTTGACACCCCGATCGCGGAACACCTCGTACACGGCGAGAAGCTCCCCTGCCTCGTCGAGGACGGCCCACGGACCATCGCCGTCAAACCGCTCGAGTACCTGTCCGAGCCGAACCCGGTCGGCGGTGGCCTCATCCACGGTCACCGTCGGAAGGTGCTCGACAGCGGTGCGAATGGGAAGTAACGCGCAGTCCTCGGGAGCCGCCGCCCGGTCCTCAGTGAACGAGCCGATCGCCGTGCGACGGAGGTTCCTCAGGTGGGCACCACCGCCAAGGAGCCGGCCGAGGTCGCCAGCGAGGGAACGGATATACGTGCCCGCTGAACAGGTGACCGCGATCGACAGGACTCCGGGATCCACCTCGCCGAGCACGTCGAAGGCGTACACGGTCACCGGTCTCGGCTCGCGCTCCACCTCGACGCCCTCTCGCGCCAATTCATGCAGACGGCGTCCGTCGACCCGAAGCGCCGAGACCATCGGTGGTACCTGCATGATCGGCCCCGTGAGATGCTCGGCGACGAGGTCGCGGACGTGTTCAAGGTCGACCGGGCCCATCTCATGGCGCGCGGTCACAACGCCAGCGGCGTCGAGGGTGTCGGTTTCGATCCCGAGAACGACCTCGCCGGTGTAGCGCTTCTCCTGTCCCCCGACGAAGGTCAGCAGCCGAGTTGCCGATCCGACCGCGACCACCAGCACGCCGGTCGCATCCGGGTCGAGTGTTCCGGCGTGGCCGACCCGCCGCTCACCGAGCCGACGTCGCAGACTCTGAACGACATCATGGCTGGTCACACCGGCCGGTTTGTCGACGATGCATACGCCGTGAACCGTCGGCGGGCGACGCCGGGCCATCAGTCGTTCTGATCGCGCTCGCGGTCGGCGCGGAGGATCTCGTCGATTCGCTCGGCGGAGCGGATCACATCGTCGGGGCGAAAGTCGAGAATCGGCGTCTTCTTCGCTCGAATCTGCCGGGCGATCGACGACTGCAGCCGAACCCGGTGCTCATCGAGTGCCTCGACGATGACCGCGTCTCCCTCCTCCCCAGCGAGGGAGTCGAACATGACGTGCGCGCGGTTCAACTCGTCATCGACGTCGATCTGAGTGATGGTCACGAACTCGAGCCGCTCATCGCCGATACGGACGAGTTCGTCGGCGATGATCTCCTTGAGGGTCTGACCGACTCGAGCCGAGCGCGGGTAGCGGTGCCCTCCGGAGGATCCACGTCGGCCAGCGCGGCCGGAGCGCGAGCGACCGGCCATCGCTCAGCTCAGCGTCCGCTCGATCTCGCGCTCGTCG
>VMBT01001588.1_pt1 | contig 12008 bp, 9 predicted proteins | sample 4404301 | NCBI WGS metagenome assembly VMBT01 (sample SAMN12238535, study PRJNA552566) | marine metagenome | isolation source: Coastal seawater | place: USA: coastal Georgia, Sapelo Island | collected 2008-08/2009-08
ACCCAACAAAACCATATCTATAACAGTAGCAATCCTAGATTTACTGACTTTATATATGGCAGCTACATAGGCTAAATACTCTTGGACATACATCTCTAGGTATTGTGGATTATGTTCCGGTAAATAACCCAACGTACGCTGAACCCTCAACGGTTCTTTTAATACATCTATACCATTTACCAGAACATTTCCCTCTTCAGGAATAATAGAACCGGTTATGATTTTCATTAAGGTACTTTTCCCGGCGCCGTTTGGACCTAGCAGTCCAGTAATTTGACCGGACTGAATTTTCACACTTACATTATCCAGTGCTTTTTGAGCGCCATACATCTTGGTAAGGTTCTCTATAACAATACTCATGACTTTATTTCCATTAGATCCAGGAAGAATGCATATTCCATTGCAGTTTCTCTTAAAGCCTCAAATCTACCGGAAGCTCCTCCATGACCAGTCTCCATGTTACAGTACATTAAGAGAACTTCATCCTTGTTAGTACGCATTTTGCGCAGACGGGCCATCCATTTTGCAGGTTCCCAATATTGGACTTGACTGTCGTGTAACCCTGTAGTGATTAACAACGCGGGGTAATCTTGCGCTTTCACTTGATCATATGGGCTGTAAGAAAGCATGTAGTCATAACTCTCTTTGTTTTTTGGATTGCCCCATTCGTCAAATTCACCTGTAGTAAGGGGAATGGATTCATCCAACATTGTAGTGACAACATCAACAAAAGGAACAGCCGCAATCACACCACGAAAAAGATCAGGTCTCATATTTATCACAGCACCCATGAGTAACCCCCCTGCGGAGCCCCCCATTGCCATGAGTGTTTCCGGTTCAGCATAGCCTTGTTTAACCAGTTCGTCTCCACAAGCTATGAAATCTGTGAACGTATTGATTTTATTGAACATTTTACCGTCCTCATACCAGGGTCGGCCCAAGTACTGGGAACCGCGAATATGTGCTATTGCGTAAACAAATCCACGGTCCAACAGGCTTAAACGAACACTTGAAAAAGAAGGGTCAATGGTATAGCCGTAACTTCCGTATCCGTAAAGCAATGTAGGGTTTGGACCGTTCTCACGCAGTAAATCTTTTCTATACACCAATGACATGGCAACTTTTTCTCCGTCATCCGCCGTAGCCCAAATACGTTTAGTTTCATATTTGGACTTGTCATAACCGCCCAGTACCTCTTGTTCCTTACGAACTGTTTTTTCGCCCGAAGCGAAATCATAATCAATGACACTGCCTGGTGTGGTTAGTGACGTGTAGCCATAGCGAAGGTGCTTCTGATCAAAACTAGGATTATTGCCAACATAAGCGGTGTAGGTCTCCTCATCAAAAGGCAGATAATAGGCTTCGCCACCCCACGGCTGGATTCGAATGCGCACCAAGCCTTGTGAACGCTCTTCCGTGACAAGGTAGTCTTTGAAAAGCTCCATATCAGAAAAAAGCACGTTTTCATCATGTGCCAATACATCCATCCAGTGCTCCTTTGTAGTGGCGTTCACAGGGGTTTTAACTAGCTTGAAATTTGTGGCATTTTGAGCATTGGTTCGAATATAAAAATGATCACCAAAATGACTTGTGCTATATTCCAACCCCCTCTCACGAGGTTGAATGATTGTAAACTCACCTGTGGGATTGTCCGCAGCTAAGAATCTATGTTCATCTGACATAGTGGAAGAAGAACCAATCATTAAGTATTTCCTGCTCTTACTCTTGTAAACAAAACATGAAAAAGTTTCATCCTCCTCTACAAAAATGGTTTTTGTAGAATTATCCGCTGCGCTCCAACGTTTAATTGTGTTACTGCGCAATGTCTTTACATCTTTGACCGTGTAAAACAAATAATTACCGTCAGCGCTCCAAGTGGATCCGCCTGTACATTCGCCTTCTGTCACTTGGGTGATTTCACCAGTGATAAGGTCTTTAGTGTAAATGGTATAAATACGTCGGCTTACGGTGTCTTCACCAAAAGCTATTTTTTGCTTATTTGGGTGAATACTTATACCTGCAACTTGATAATAGGCGTGGCCTTCCGCCATATCATTCACATTTAGCATGACCTCTTCTTCTGCCTCTAACGACCCTTTCTTTCTGCAGTACAGAGGATATTCTTTATCGCCTTCAAAACGAGTATAGTAGTAATAACCATCCAATAGATAGGGAACAGAACTATCATCCTTCTTGATGCGCCCAACAATTTCATCATAGAGACGGTCCTGAAGGTTTTCAGTTCCCTTCATGATTTTTTCTCGGTAGGTATTTTCTGCGTTCAAATAGTCTATGACTTCTGGATTGTCACGATCGCGCATCCAGTAATATTCGTCATTCCGAGTATCGCCATGAATGGTCATTTCATGCGCGACCTCTTTAGCAATTGGCTCGCCTGTATTTGGGGTTTCTTTCATGGTACATTGTGTCATAAAGGCTACAAAACTAAGGCCTAAGATTACCTTTTGTCGCATTGGGTTGTTTATTTTAGAGACTCATTAAAGGTCTATGAAATTACTGAATATCAACTATAACCGCCTACTTCTTGTTTTTGTGCTGCTTTTGACCATTTTTAGCTGCCGCAAACCGGAAAGAAAGATTGATTTCCAAGGGCATAGAGGTGCTCGGGGCTTGTTTCCGGAAAATAGTCTAGAAGGGTTTGACTATGCCTTAAGCATTGAGAAATTGACCACGCTCGAACTAGATGTCGTGGTGAGTTATGATAAAAATCTGATCATCTCCCACGAGCCATGGCTCAATCATGAGATTTGTGCGTTTGCACTCACCACCGACCCTATGAATTTCAACCTGTATACTATGACTACAGAAGAGATTCAGTCGTTTGATTGCGGAAGTAAAGGCAACCCTAGGTTTCCTAATCAAAAGGCTGTAGTCACTTATAAACCTGCTCTGAGTGAATTGTTTGAGTTATTGCATAATAACGGACGATGGCCAAACTTGAATATTGAAACAAAATCAAAGCCATCTGGTGATAACGTTTTTCATCCTAGACCCAAAGAATTCGCGGCAATTATAGCAACAGAGTTGGAAGAAGCCGCCAAGAGGTATCCCAAAGCAGATCTGTACAATAAAGTAACCATTCAAAGTTTTGATTACAGAACACTGCGTGAACTGCGTAAACTTCATCTTGGAATCAAACTATGTCTACTAACAGAAAACGAAACAAATCCAGCGGAAGCTATGGATAGACTTGGGTTTCCTGCAGATATATATAGTCCAAATTATCAAACAGTTACGCCAGATATTGTGAATTGGTGCCACTTTAGGCGCATAAGCATCATTCCATGGACGGTGAATGAACTTGAAGATATGCAACGCCTACTGGATATGGGCGTTGACGGAATTATTTCGGATTATCCAAACAAGTTTGAGGAGCTCGTTTTTTAATTCGCAAGTGTCTGGGAATTAGCTCGCTGAATGCGCATTATTCCTTGACGTGAACCCTCATGGTCTGGATTGTAGCTTAAGGCCTCTCTGTAATCTTTCTCTGCGTTGGTTATGTCGCCTAAAAGTTCAAAGGCATAGCCACGCCCATAGAGTGCACGGTGATTAATTGGCTGAATGGACAACGCCTGATTGAAATAACCTATGGCTTCTCTTCTTAAATCTAATTGTAGATGTATATACCCAAGATTGAAAAAACTTTCAATATCTGCTGGATCCAACTTTGTACATGCAGTAAAATCCTCTATTGCTCCGTTCCACTGCTGATTCTTTAGGTAATACATACCTCTGTTATAGAAACTTAATTTATTTAAAGTATCTAATGCAATCAATCTATCATAGTAAGCAACAGCTAAAGGGTTGTCTAGCGCACTGTAAAGTACCCCGCACATGTCTATAGCCTCCACGTAATCAGGCGCAATATCTATAGCCTTCTGAAACCATTGTAAAGCTTGAAGCGTATCACCTAGAGCATCTCTCATTAATAAGCCTTTCAAGAAATGTGCTTCAGGGTTCTTTGGATCTAAATTCAATACGCCATCTACAAGTTCAGCGCTCTTTTCAAATTCGGTAACTACATGATAAAGCTGGGCCATTTTTAATCGGCAAGGCACATAAGAAGGATCCAAACGCATACACTTTTGCCATGCATCCCTACTCTCTCTTGTAATGTTTGTAGCAAATCCTAGATCACCCAAAATTTCAAGCGCACGCAGGCGATTACTATCTACAGCCAAAACGGCATCTATATCCGCTTTAGCATAGGCTAAATTCCTAGCTCCTAAATACAATGCAGCCCTAGATTCTAAAACATCTAAATTATTTGGGTTGTCTATAATGAGCGCATTTAAACTATCCAAAGTAGCGCGACCCTTGTTTATGGCAGCAACTGGCTCATTAACTTCAGGTATGAGCACAGAATCATTTTCATTTGAAGTATTTGAACACCCTATGACCATGTTTAGGGCAAAAATTACAAATAAGGCCCTACGTATTTGAATCCAATTCATAAGTCAAAAATGAGGTAAAAAAAAAGCCCCGCCAAGCGGCGGGGCAGAGAATCAATAAATCAATTCTTAGAAGTTGTAACGCAATGAAGCGTTCCAAGTACGACCGAAACCAAACCAAACAGAGTTAGCTGTATTGATACCGTTCCAGTTTTGAGTCTCATCTGTACTCGCGTGAATGTTTGTATTAGATTCAGCAATATAAACTGCATCCAATAGGTTGTTCACGTTAAAGCGGAATGAGGCCGCGTTTCCAAATAAATCAAAACGAGTTGTGAAGCCCAAATCAATTAAGCTGTAGGCAGGAAGCTTCACAGCACCCGCGTTTCCTTCGTCTTTGAAATCTGAATCAACCACACCCCAATCAGCATATAGACCATCCACATAACGGAAGTTCAAGTCAACACTAGAGGTTTTGTTGATTTTATAGTCTGCATTTAAAACTGCAGTAGTTTGAGCAGCGTCACCAACACGTGCACCGGCTACATAAAGAACCCCAGTACCTATTTGATTTTGATTATCATCAAACAAAGTAGACTCAAAATCTTTCGTATATCTCCAATCTCCAAGTGAAACCATCCCTTTAATAGTCAAGTCACTAGTGGCTAAATACGTTCCCTCAAATTCAATACCGTTGTGCTGTACATCAATATTTTTGAATTGCGCTGTACCTTCTGCACCGTTTGCATTGATGAACGACTGAGAGATAAATCGGTTACCCCAGTTCGTTGCATAGGCATTCACGTTGAAAGACATATTGCTGGTGCGGTAACCGTAACCCAATTCAAATGAAATGATTTCCTCGTTTTGAAGGTCCGGGTTGATGTCATTGGCATACCCAGGGAACACGCCGTCAAAGTTTGGCTGACGAGAAATGTAACCTGCATTCATAAATACGTTTGATTGCTCGTCTATGTTATAGTTAGCACCACCTTTAGCATAACCACCTAATAAACTACTCACTTCAGATTCAGGATTGTTTGCTTGATCAAAGTAATCAATACGCTGGAAGCTCTGGTTACTTACACCTGCCTGCACTACGGCAGTCAAGCGACCGTTGTCATTGTATTCAGCCATACCGTTCAAACCTTGCCATCCTACTTTACCAATGTTGTAGTAATCAATCTTTGGACCTGCAATACCGGTGTTATTGAATGGAGAAGCTTCAATGGTTGTATTAACAATGCGACCGTTCTCATTGTCATTACCTGTGGAATAGTATCCGTCAAGACCCATAAGGTTGTTCATTGCACGATAGTGGTAACCCGTATAATTTCTTAGATCCACACCAATAGAATACGTCATTTTACCTTGAGTGATTTCAAGATTAGAAATGGCACCAATCCAGTTGTGTGAGTTCATAGAAGCACGTCTTACCATTACGGCACGATTCACGTTACTGTCACGGAATCCGTTGGAACCTATTAGCTGACCATTAAAATCAGAGATTTCACCCGTATATGGATCAGTAGTGCTTTGGTTTAATGAAACTATATTGTCAAAGTCTATAGTTCCGTCCGCATTTCTTGAAGCAATGCCCGTGCTATCTTCCATCCAATGCTCGTACAAGTCTTTGCGGTATGGAAGAACATTCATATCACTGTTGCGGAAGTAATTTCCACGTGGACCTGTACCTCCACCACGACCGGCAGAACCGTATAATGAAGTAGCTAGTTTTATATTTTTAGAGATTTCCCAATCCCAGTTAAATGTTGCAAGCGGCTTGTTGTAAAAATTACGACGCATAGAGAATTCTTCAACATTACCGTCATCATCAGTCATAGTACCACCATTGGTATTCCAACGGCGATTGATATCACCACCATCGCCTTTAAAGCCATTATCCTCTGTGAAATACTGGTAGTCACGAATACTTACCCAAACATCACGTTGATGGTGCCATTGGCCCGCACCAATAAAACTTGCGTTCATGCTATGCGCAGAACCTTCTGGGTTATAGCCAACAGCAGCAAAGTAATTATACCCCTCACCTTGCGTTTGGTTGATGTAACCGTTACCCATCCAGCGCGAAATAAGAACTGAAGAAGCCCAACCTGCATCATTCTTGCCTGAATTGTAAGAAGCCGTGGTTTTAAAGTATCCGTCGTTACCGGCAGACTGAGAAAAGGAACCTCCCTCCTTCAATTCAGCAGCTTTTGTGAAAATACTCACAGTACCACCAACCGAAGGAACTGCTAAGCGAGAAGCACCTAGACCACGTTGAATCTGAATTCCAGAGGCAACATCAGATAAACCTTGCCAGTTTGACCAATACACCCAGCCGTTCTCCATATCGTTCACCGGCTGACCGTTAATCAAGAAAGAAGTGTTTCTTTGGTCAAATCCACGAAGTGATAAACGAGAATCACCGTAACCACCGCCTTGCTTAGTTGCGTAGACACCTGGCGTGTTATTCATGACCTCAACAAATTCAAGGTTCCCCACTTTTAAAGAAATTTCAGCGGGCGAAATCGTTGAAACCGCTATGGGAGTTTCTCGCTCCTTAGCGATATCAATTACATTAGAAGTTACTGTAATCTCATCCAACATGTTGAATAAAGAATCTGCAGCAGCTTCCTGAGCGTAAGCAGATGCACCTGTGAATAATGCACCTACAATTAGTAAAGCTTTTTTCATTGTTTGTTATTTGAAATGGTTATTCATAGCAAAATTAACAAGGACTAGAAGAGATTGTGCTTTCATACATTAAGTTTATATGAACACGTTAATAACAAAAGGCGCTGATAATCAGCGCCTTCTTTCAAATGTTTAGTTCGGAATTCTGCTATTCAGAATCTGATAACGCAGACTTAATCTTCGCTTCTACCTCTTCAGCAAGTTCCGGATTGTCAATGAACAATTGTTTTACTGTATCACGGCCCTGTCCCAATCGAGTTTCTCCATAACTGAACCATGAACCGCTTTTAGTTAAAATGTCGTGGTCAACGCCTAAATCAATCAACTCACCGGCTTTTGATATACCCAAACCGTACATGATGTCAAATTCAGCCAAACGGAAAGGCGGAGCCACCTTATTTTTCACCACCTTGACACGAGTTCTATTTCCAATTACTTTATCGCCGTCTTTGATTTGCGTTGATCTGCGAATATCTAAACGAACAGAACTGTAAAATTTTAGTGCATTACCACCAGTAGTTGTCTCCGGGTTTCCAAACATTACACCAATTTTCTCGCGCAGTTGATTTATAAAGACACATGTACAATTGGTTTTACTTATTGTACCAGTAAGTTTTCGTAATGCCTGAGACATCAGTCTAGCTTGAAGACCTACGCGTGCATCTCCCATTTCCCCTTCAATTTCTGCCTTTGGCGTTAAAGCAGCAACTGAATCTATAATAAGAATATCTATGGCACCTGAGCGAACCAAATTATCTGCTATTTCCAATGCCTGCTCACCATTGTCCGGTTGAGAAACAATAAGTTCATCTGTATTTACGCCTAATTTTTCTGCATAAAAACGATCAAAAGCGTGTTCAGCATCTATAAATGCAGCAATGCCACCTTTGCGTTGACATTCAGCAATTGCATGAAGTGTTAATGTGGTTTTACCTGAACTTTCAGGTCCATAAATTTCAACTACACGTCCTGTAGGGTATCCACCAACTCCAAGGGCAACATCTAGTGTTAACGACCCGGTTGGAATTGAATCCACTTCAATGACCGGGGCATCACCCATCTTCATTACTGTTCCTTTACCATATGCTTTATCCATACGGTCCATTGTGAGTTTGAGTGCCTTGAGTTTGGCGTCTTTATCTGCGCTCATAATATTAGAATGCTAAAAATATTAGAATTTATACAAATGTAGTACTTTGAATCAAACTTCAAAGCCTTTCTAATAATTTATGACAAGAAATTTAATTTTGGAAAAGTTCGAGCACCTGTTCAGTTGCTTCTTTTGTTTTTACTTTCTCCAATACTTGTTCAATTAATCCTTCTTCATTAATGACATAAGTATGCCTGTAGATACCTTCGTATTCCTTACCCATAAATTTCTTCCAACCCCATGCTTCAAAGGCCATAATAATAGATTTTTCTTCATCTGCAATTAAATTGTAATTGAGACTCTGTTTGGTCGCAAAATTACTCTGACGCTTTACAGAGTCTGCGCTAACGCCTACAACCTCAAAACCTTTTTCACTCAATTCTGAATAATGATCGCGGAAATTACACGCCTCCACAGTACACCCTGGTGTACTAGCTTTAGGATAGAAAAAAAGAATAACTTTTTTACCTAAATATTGTTCCGATGAAATGGATTCACCGTGCTGATTTACCCCGCTCCAAGCAGGTGCTTTTTGTCCGATTTTTAATGCCATTGTTAATTGATTTTATTTCTCAACAATGCCAAGTTAGCTTTGTTTTGTTCCTTAGAACTACTGTTCTCAAAAAATAGTTTTTCACATGACCAAAGCAGAAAAAGTAGAATACGTCATCAATGAGCTGGAGCGATTGTATCCCAAAACTCCTGTTCCGCTGGATCATAAGGATCCTTTTACTCTTTTAGTTGCAGTAGTCCTTAGTGCGCAATGCACTGATGAACGCGTCAACAAAATCACCCCAAAGTTATTTGCTGTAGCAGACAATCCGTATGACATGGCTCAACTTACCGTTGAGGAGATTGCTGCTATTATTCGCCCATGCGGACTCGTTCCTATGAAAAGCAACGGTATTCATGCATTTAGTAATATGATTGTGAAGCAACACAATGGGAAAGTTCCTTCAAGCTTTGAAGCGCTTGAAGCAATGCCAAGCGTTGGTCATAAAACAGCCAGTGTGGTTATGAGTCAAGCTTTCGGAATACCCGCTTTTCCCGTGGACACGCATATTCAACGGCTCATGTTTAGATGGGGATTTTCCAACGGAAAATCCGTTGAACAAACAGAAAAAGACGCCAAACGACTCTTTGACAAGGCCCTTTGGAATAAGCTTCACCTGCAAATCATCTTTTACGGCAGAGAATACAGTCCTGCTAGAGGTTGGGATTTAAACAAAGATTTTATTACCACGCAGATTGGACGCAAAAGCGAAATCAAAAAGTGGACTTCTGACCAAGAAAAGCGCAACAAAAAAACTCGTTCTAAAAAAGCTCGTGGATAGTTGTTACTTTTGGCTTTTACTATTGAATTTCTTCTATGGGACGCGCATTTGAATTTAGAAAAGAACGCAAGTTTAAACGTTGGGCGGGGATGGCTAAAACCTTCTCTAGGATTACCAAGGATATTATCATGGCCGTTAAAGAAGGCGGTGATAATCCAGATTCCAACTACCGCTTGCGCATGCTTCTCCAAAACGCAAAGGCCGCCAATATGCCCAAGGATAATGTTGAGCGTGCCATCAAAAAGGCAATGTCAAAGGACCAAAGTGACTATAAAACCATCATTTATGAGGGATACGGTCAGCATGGAGTTGCCGTTCTTGTTGAAACTGCAACAGACAATAATACTCGCACAGTAGCCAATGTCCGTTCTTATTTCAATAAATGTGAGGGCTCACTTGGTACTTCCGGTTCAGTTGAATTTATGTTCGAGCATAAATGCCATGTTAAGATTGCCGCAGGGGATATTGATTTGGAAGAATTAGAGTTTGAAATGATTGATCACGGGGCTGAAGACGTTTTTAAAGATACAGAAGAGAAGGACGGCGAAGAATCTGAAATCATCATGGTATATGGTCAATTTGCCGATTACGGCAACATTACCAAAGGACTTGAAGAATTAGGACACGAAATTGTAGAATCTGGTTTTGAATATATACCAACTACTACTAAAGAGCTTGATGACCAACAGACTAAGGATATTGAAAAGCTGATTGAAAAGCTTGAAGAAGACGACGACGTTCAAAATGTGTACACCACAATGAGATAAGATTGACTTGGTCAGAAATAAAAAAAGCCGCTCTTTTGAGCGGCTTTTTTATGCTGGAATTTTACGCAATGAACTTCGATCAATCTGAGCTTTTGCGTATTCTATATTGATATGTAATTCTTTCTCTTTCAATCCCGGTGCATCAAACATATGATCTGTGAGGATTGCCTCACAAACACTGCGAAGTCCACGAGCGCCAAGACCGTAATCAATCGCTACCCCAACAATATAATCGTACACATCATCATCAAAGGTCAAACTGATGTCGTCCATATGAAAGAGGTGCTGATACTGCTTGATTAATGCATTTTTTGGAAGTGTAAGAATCGCTCTAAGTGCTTTTTTGTCTAATGGCGACATGAAGGTTACAATAGGCATACGGCCTATTAATTCAGGAATAAGTCCAAAACTTTTCAAATCCGATGGGGTAATGTAGCTCAACACTTCGTCTTCATCTACATGATTACGGCTGTCCTTTGAATAACCCAACGTAGCTGAATTCAACCTAGACCCTATTTTCTTTTCTATTCCAACAAATGCGCCACCTGCAATAAACAGAATATTAGTTGTATCTACCTCAATGTATTTTTGATCGGGGTGTTTTCTACCTCCTTTAGGCGGCACATTGACTTTGGAGCCTTCTAACAGCTTTAGAAGTCCTTGTTGCACTCCCTCACCACTGACATCCCGAGTGATCGAAGGATTGTCGCCCTTGCGAGCAATTTTATCTATCTCATCAATAAACACAATGCCAACTTGTGCTCTACTCAAATCGTATTCTGCTGCTTGTAATAAACGCGTCAAAATACTTTCTACATCTTCGCCAACATATCCTGCTTCCGTAAGGACTGTTGCATCTACTATGGTAAATGGAACATTTAACAGCTTGGCAATGGTTCTTGCCATTAACGTTTTTCCGGTTCCTGTATTTCCAACCAAAACAATATTGGACTTATCCACATCCGGAGCATCTTTCAGCGGGACTAAACCTATTCGTTTATAATGGTTATATACAGCCACCGCCAACGTTCTTTTGGCCGATTCCTGACCAATGATGTATTGGTCTAAGTGCTCTTTAATTTGTTTTGGCGTAAAGTCAAACTCAGGCTTTGCCGCAACATCTAAAGGATTAGATTGTGGCTTCTCACCAAGCTCTGCATGAAGAATACCACCCGCTTGACCCACACAACGATCACAAATGTGGGCATCCACACCAGCAATCATCATTTCAGCCTCATCCTTGCTGCGTCCACAGAAAGAACAATGGATGTTTTTTTCTTCACTCATTTACTTCGCCTGATTCTTGCCTAAAAGAATTTCATCAACCATACCATAGGCTTTAGCCTCTTCAGAGGTCATCCAATAGTCACGATCAGAATCTGCTTCAACTTTGTCAAATGGTTGGCCACTATGATGGGAAATAATTGAATACAATTCCTTCTTCAACTTTAAAATCTCTTGAAGAGTAATTTCCATATCTGAAGCTTGACCCTGTGCACCACCCATTGGTTGGTGAATCATGATTCTACTGTGTTTAAGTGCGGAACGTTGACCTTCTGCACCAGCACACATAAGAACCGCACCCATAGAAGCTGCCAGTCCCGTACAAAGAGTGGCTACATCAGGAGTTACAACCTGCATGGTATCA
>VMBT01001589.1_pt1 | contig 12005 bp, 10 predicted proteins | sample 4404301 | NCBI WGS metagenome assembly VMBT01 (sample SAMN12238535, study PRJNA552566) | marine metagenome | isolation source: Coastal seawater | place: USA: coastal Georgia, Sapelo Island | collected 2008-08/2009-08
ATATATATAATTATTTTTAATGATAAAGTTTAATAATATAATATTATTATGTTTTTTTGTTAAAAATTTAAATTATGTGTGGTATAGTTTGCGCGTTCGAAACAAAAAATAACAGCTTATTAAGATCCAAGGTTTTAGAAATGGCTAAAAAAATAAGACATAGGGGTCCTGATTGGAGTGGTATATTTTCAAATAAATCTGCAATAATTGCCCATGAGAGATTGGCTATTGTGGACCCATCATCTGGTCAACAACCATTATTTAGTCAAGACGCTAGATATGTTTTAGCAGCAAACGGTGAGATTTACAATCATAAAGAATTAAGACGTGAATTTCCCGAATATAGTTTTGCTACAAAAAGTGATTGCGAGGTAATCTTACCATTATATGAAAAATATGGTCCTAACTTTTTAGATAAGCTTAATGGTATTTTTGCATTTACAATTTATGATTCTTTAAAAGATGAATATTTTGTAGCTAGAGACCACATGGGTATTATTCCATTATATATCGGTTGGGATAAAAATGCTGTTTTCTATGTTTCATCTGAATTAAAAGCACTTGAAGGACAATGTGAAAAAATTGAATTGTTTCCTCCAGGTCAATTTTTAACCAGCTCAAAAAATAAATTTGAAAAATGGTATCAAAGAAAGTGGGAAGATTTTGATTATGTAAAAAATGCTGAAACGAGTATAACTAAACTTAGAGAATCCTTGGAAAATGCTGTTAAAAGGCAATTAATGTCAGATGTTCCATATGGAGTTTTACTTTCTGGTGGACTTGATTCTTCTATTACTTCAGCAATTGCAAAAAAATATTCTGAAAAAAGAATTGAAAGTGATGATAAACAACGTGCATGGTGGCCTCAACTACACTCTTTTTCAGTAGGATTGGAAGGTTCGCCAGATTTATCAGCTGCAAGAAAAGTTGCTGATCATATTGGTACTGTTCATCACGAAATAATATTTACAATTCAAGAAGGACTTGATGCTATCAAAGATGTCATTTATAATTTAGAAACTTATGATATCACTACCGTAAGAGCTTCAACACCGATGTATTTAATGGCTAGAGTAATTAAGTCTATGGGAATTAAAATGGTTCTTTCGGGCGAGGGTGCTGATGAGTTATTTGGTGGTTATTTATATTTTCACAAAGCCCCAAGCTCAAAAGATTTTCATGATGAGACAGTAAGGAAATTAAAGAAATTACATATGTATGATTGCTTAAGAGCAAACAAAAGTTTAGCTGCTTGGGGGGTTGAGGGAAGAGTTCCTTTCCTTGATAAGGAATTTATTGATGTTGCTATGTCATTAAATCCAAAAGATAAAATGATCGTTAGAGATAGAATGGAGAAATGGGTTTTACGAAAAGCTTTTGAAGAATATCTTCCAGATGAGATTTTGTGGAGACAAAAAGAACAATTTAGTGATGGTGTAGGATATAATTGGATTGATACTCTTAAAGAAGTAGTTGAAGAAATGATTTCTGATCAAGAAATGAAAGATGCAAAGATTAAATTTCCAATAAAAACTCCCACAACAAAAGAAGAATATTACTACAGGTCTTTATTTTCAAGTCATTTTCCTTCAAATACAGCAGCAATGTCAGTACCACAAGAACCTTCAGTTGCTTGTAGCACCAAAATAGCTTTAGAATGGGACGAGGCTTTTAAATTGGTTAATGAGCCCTCAGGAAGGGCTATTTCTAAGGTTCATCAAGATGCTTACTAGTATCAAATTTTTCACTCAAAATTGTTAATAACTTATAGTTTATATTTACTATTTTTTAATCTGTTGGAGCCTCTTTTTTTAGTATATTTGATCGTAACAAATTCTTAGTATAAAAACACTTGTTTTTTCTCTAAGAATTTAACTAACTATTTTACAATCAATTATGAGTGAAAATCAAGCTAAATATTCAGCGGATAGTATACAAGCGCTGGAGGGTATGGAGCATGTAAGAATGCGTCCTTCAATGTATATTGGTGATGTTGGATCAAGAGGTCTACATCATCTAGTTTATGAAGTTGTTGATAATTCAATAGACGAGGCTATGGCTGGGCATTGTAACAAGATTTCTGTTACAATCAATGAAGATAATTCTGTTACCACCGAAGATGATGGTAGAGGAATTCCTGTTGGAATGCATAAAAAGGAAGGTGTTTCTGCTTTGGAGGTAGTTATGACTAAAATAGGTGCAGGTGGTAAGTTTGATAAAGATTCTTATAAAGTTTCTGGTGGTCTTCATGGGGTCGGTGTAAGTTGTGTTAACGCGCTTTCCGAAAAACTAACCGCTACAGTTCATAGAGATGGAAAGATTTACAGTCAAGAGTATGAAAGAGGTAAAGCACTTGAACCTGTCAAAGAAGTGGGTAAGTCTGATAAAAATGGTACTATAGTTACATTTTTACCGGATAAAACAATTTTTAAAGATGTAAATACTTACAGTTATGATATTTTGGCTAATAGACTAAGAGAATTATCTTTTTTGAATAAAGGAATAACCATTACCATAACAGATAAGCGTAGTAAAGATGAAGAAGGCAATTATGTTCATGAAGAATTTCATTCAAAAGAAGGATTAATTGAATTCATTAGATTTTTAGATGATACCAGAGAGTCCATTATGAAAGATGTAATTGCTTTTGAAGGTGAAAAGAATGGTGTTCCGGTTGAAGTAGCAATGATATATAATACTTCCTATTCAGAGAATTTACATTCATATGTTAATAATATAAATACACACGAAGGTGGTACTCATCTAAGCGGTTTTAGAAGAGGATTGACACATACTTTAAAAAAATATTCAGAAACATCTGGAATGTTAGATAAATTAAAATTTGAAATCTCTGGTGATGATTTTAGAGAGGGACTAACAGCTATTGTCTCAGTTAAAGTAGCTGAACCTCAATTTGAAGGTCAAACTAAAACAAAACTTGGTAACAAAGAGGTTTCTGCTTGTGTAAGTCAAGCAGTTTCTGAAATGTTAAGAGACTATTTAGAAGAACATCCCGAAGATGCAAAAATAATAGTACAAAAGGTGATTTTAGCTGCACAAGCTAGACACGCAGCTCAAAAGGCACGTGAGATGGTGCAAAGAAAATCTGTAATGAGTATTGGTGGACTTCCAGGTAAACTATCAGATTGCTCTGAACAAGATCCTGCTAAATGTGAAGTTTTCCTTGTTGAGGGCGATTCTGCAGGGGGTACAGCAAAACAAGGAAGAGACAGAGCTTTTCAAGCAATTTTACCCTTAAGAGGTAAAATATTAAATGTGGAGAAAGCTATGCAGCACAAGGTGTTTGAAAATGAAGAAATACGAAATATTTTTACCGCACTTGGAGTAACAATTGGAACAGAGGAGGATAGTAAAGCGCTAAATATAGAAAAATTAAGATATCATAAAGTTGTTATTATGTGTGATGCAGATATTGATGGTAGTCATATTTCCACATTAATTTTAACATTCTTGTTCAGGTATATGAAGGAACTAGTGGAAAATGGTCATGTGTACATTGCTACTCCTCCGTTGTATTTAGTGAAGAAAGGGGCTAAGAAAGAATATGCTTGGAATAATGATCAGCGCGATAGCATAATGATGAAATTTGGAGATGGCTGTAAAGTTCAAAGATACAAGGGTCTTGGGGAGATGAATGCTGCTCAGCTATGGGAGACAACTATGAATCCAGAGTTTAGAACTTTAAGAAAGGTAGTCATTGAAAATGGTATAGAGGCTGATAGAATCTTTTCAATGTTAATGGGTGATGATGTGCCACCAAGGAGAGAGTTTATTGAAAATAATGCAATCTATGCTAACATAGATGCTTAAAATTTTATTATGAAAGTTACAGTTGTAGGAGCAGGAGCAGTAGGTGCAAGTTGCGCTGAATATATAGCAATTAAAAATTTTGCATCAGAAGTGGTTATTTTAGATATCAAAGATGGCTTTGCAGAAGGAAAAGCTATGGATTTGATGCAGACAGCTTCTTTAAATAATTTTGATACCAAGATCACAGGTACTACTAATGATTACTCAAAAACTGCAAATAGTGATATTTGTGTCATTACCTCTGGAATTCCTAGAAAACCTGGTATGACTAGAGAAGAGTTAATTGGTATTAACGCTGGTATTGTAAAAGAGGTTAGCACTAAATTACTTGAAAAATCACCAAATACAATTCTTATTGTGGTTAGTAATCCAATGGATACAATGACCTATTTAGTTCATAAAACAACTGGAATTCCAAGGAATAGAATTATTGGTATGGGTGGAGCTCTGGATTCTGCAAGATTTAAGTACAGACTAGCAGAAGCACTTGAAGCACCAATAAGCGATGTTGATGGGATGGTAATTGGGGGTCACAGTGATAAAGGTATGGTTCCTCTTATTTCAAAAGCTACTAGAAACAGCATTAAAGTCTCCAAGTTCCTTTCTGAGGAAAGATTAGATAAAGTAAGGGAAGACACTAAAGTAGGTGGAGCAACACTTACCAAATTATTAGGAACATCAGCTTGGTATGCCCCTGGAGCAGCCGTTAGTTCTTTAGTTCAATCGATCGCATGTAATCATATGAAAGTATTTCCTTGCTCTGCATTACTAGACGGAGAATACGGGCTCTCAGATTTATGTATAGGGGTTCCTGTAGTATTAGGCAGAAATGGAATAGAAAAAATAATTGAATTAGATCTTGATTCAGAAGATTTAAATCATTTGACCCTAAGTGCAGAAGGGGTGTCGAAGACCAACTCTCTTTTAGGTTTGTAAATTATCTAAGAATTTTCCTGAATCAATTAATGGTGTAATCTGTTGTCAGTTTATCTCTGAAATTATATATTTGCACCACTTTTTTATAAAGACAACGTTATGCAAAATAAAGGATTAGTTAAGTTATTTGCTCTACTTTTTGGGCTTGTAAGTATATTTCAGTTATCATTTACATTTAAATCAAATCAGATTGAAAGCAATGCAAATGAATATGCTGTCAATAAAATTAGCGATGAGCAAATTGATTTTGACAAAAAAAGAAACCAGGAAAAGATAAACTATTTAGATTCTCTTTCAAATATCTCGGTTTTTAACATAGGAATTGCAGAATACACATATGATGAAGTTAAAGATAGAGCAATGAATCTTGGACTTGACTTAAAAGGAGGGATAAACGTAATTCTTCAAATTTCTGTTAAAGATATATTACAAAACCTATCTAACAACAGTAAAGATCCGATTTTCAACAAGGCGCTAGTTGATGCTGAAGAAATGCAAAAAAATAGCCAAAACACTTATCTTGAAGACTTTTTCATAGCTTTTGATAATATTAAAGGCGATACAAAATTAGCATCTCCGGATATTTTTGCAAATAGAACGCTTAGTGAAGAAATTAACTTCGATATGTCTGACGATGAAGTTCAGCCAATTTTAAAAACAAAAATTGATGAATCTGTAACCTCTGCATTTGAAGTTCTAAGAAAGAGAATTGATAAGTTTGGAGTTACACAACCTAATATTCAAAGGCTTGGAAATTCAGGTAGAATTTTAGTTGAACTTCCTGGAGCAAAAGACGTTGAAAGGGTAAAGGGGCTATTACAAAGTACGGCTCAACTAGAATTTTGGGATGCATTCAAAGGTGAAGAATTCCTAGCATTCATGATTCAGGCAAATGAAGTCATCAAATCAAAAACTTCAACTGTAGAAGAAAATCAAGTAGAATTAAGTGAAGTAGAAGAATTATTAGGATCTGATAATGATTCTATCGCTATTGAAAAGAACCCAATTTTAGATCTTATTAAAGGTCAAGGTTATCCTGGAGGTCCTGTCATAGCCATGTTTGATTCTAAGGATACAAACATTATTTCTGAGTATCTTTCTGATCCTCAGGTAAAATCTTTACTTCAACCATCTCAGAGATATGTAAAATTTTTATGGGGAATACCTCAGATGTCTGAAGAAGGAGAAGAGCTGGTTGAACTGTATGCGCTTAAAGGAAATAGAGAAAACACTCCTCAGTTAAGTGGGTCAGTGATAACTGATGCTAGACAATCATATTCAGTTGATGGTATTTCGCCAACTGTAAGTATGCAAATGAACACCAAAGGTGCCAAGATTTGGGAAGAAATGACTGGTAATGCTTTTAACCAAAGTTCTCAAATAGCAATAGTACTAGACGATATTGTATACTCTGCCCCTGGAGTAACTAGCGGTCCAATTTCTGGTGGAAATAGTGAAATATCTGGAGCATTTGATTTAAATGAAGCTATTGATTTAGCCAATGTCTTAAGAGCTGGTAAACTACCTGCATCTGCGGATATTGTTCAAGCTGATGAAGTAGGTCCTTCATTAGGACAAGAAGCTATCGAATCAGGAACTAATTCATTTATGATAGCTCTTATTCTTGTTTTAGTTTGGATGATGTTTTATTATGGAAAAGTTGGTCTATATTCAAATATTGCATTGATATTAAATATTGTATTAATTTTTGGAATATTATCTGGGCTGGGTGCTGTGTTAACATTACCCGGAATTGCTGGTATTGTTTTAACAATTGGTATTGCTGTAGATGCTAACGTTCTGATTTATGAAAGGGTTAGAGAAGAACTCTATAGAGGCAAAAAAGAGAAGCCAGCTATTTCAGACGGTTATCAAAATGCATTATCTTCTATATTGGATGCAAATATTACAACCGGTCTTACAGCATTAATACTATATACATTTGGTACTGGTCCAATTAAAGGATTTGCAACAACTCTTTTAATAGGTATAATAACTTCATTGTTCACAGCAATCTTTATTTCAAGATTACTGATTAATTGGGATGTTAATAAGGGATCAAGACTTAGTTTCTCAACTCCTTTAACAAAAGGATTATTTAGGAATCTAAATATTGATTTCTTAAAACGTAGAAAACTTACATACGTAATTTCTGGAGTTCTTATAGCTTCTGGAATTTTCTCATTATTCACAACTGGCCTAGATGAAGGTATTGATTTTGTGGGAGGTAGAACCTATACAGTTAGGTTTGCAAATGATGTTAATACTGAAGAAATAAAAAATTCTACTGATCTTATTTTTGGGAGTTCTGAAATAAAGACAATAGGTAGTCCAAACCAGCTTAAGATTTCTACAAAATATAAGGTTAATGAAAATTCAGCTGCTGCAGATGAAGAGGTGCAATCAAAACTTTTTGAATCTCTACAAAATTATCTTCCTGAAGGTTATACTTATAATCAATTTTTAGATGCGGAAAATAATGTAGGAAAAATGATGTCTGGTAAAGTAAGTCCGACTATAGCTGATGATATTAAGCAATCTTCGTTTTGGGCAATTTTAGGTTCTTTAATTGTTGTTTTCTTATATATCTTGGTTAGGTTTAAAAAATGGCAATTTTCTCTTGGAGCTGTAGCTGCAGTATTTCACGATGTTTTAATTGTATTGGGTATTTTCTCTCTTACATATAAGTTTATGCCTTTTAGTATGGAAATCGATCAGGCGTTTATTGCTGCAATTTTAACTGTAATTGGTTATTCTTTAAATGATACGGTGGTGGTATTCGATAGGATTAGAGAGTTTTTAAAAGAACATTCAACTTGGGAATTTGAAAAAACAGTTAATTCTGCTCTTAACAGCACTCTTTCAAGAACATTAAACACTTCGTTTACTACGCTAGTTGTATTACTAGCGATGTTTACTTTTGGAGCTGATTCACTAAGAGGACTTTTATTTGCACTTATTGTTGGAGTTTTAGTAGGAACATACTCGTCTGTTTTTGTTGCGACCCCTATTATGAAGGACACCTTAAAAAAATACAGAGACTAAGCTTCTTGATTTAAGTATTTTTTATCAACATAAAAGGTTCCAAAAGGAATTAGAGAGGCTAAACAAATTATAATAAAATCTTTTGTATTCCAGTTGAATTTGTATTTTCCTGATATTGAAAAAAATATGTATGCGATAAATAATACTCCATGTGGCATACCAAGAATCTTGACGTAGGTAGGGTCGTCTAACAAATATTTAATCGGCACTGCAATGAACAATAATAAAATATATGATACCCCTTCTAAAAAGGCGGTTATTCTGAATAAATTTATCATTAAGCTTTAACGTTTTTTTTAAACATTAGATAGAGACCGATTAATATAAATGGGATACTTAAGGTTTGACCAGTATTCATGCCAAATATCCAATCTTCTCTGCCATCAACTTGAGCTTGTTTAAAGAACTCTACAATAAATCTACTTACCCATAATAAAACAAAAAATAAACCAAAGAGATATCCTGTTTTTTTAATTTTTTCAGTTCTCCAATATATATGAGCAACAATAAAAAATATGATAACATAACTAAATGCTTCGTATAGTTGAGCAGGATGACGAGCAAAATCTTCTCCAAGTTTTGAGAATACAACTCCGAATGAACTTTCAGTTTCTTTTCCTACGATTTCTGAATTAAAGAAATTACCTATTCTTATAAAAGCACCACCTATAGCTACGGGAATTAAAATTCTATCTAATATCCAAAGAACAGATTTTTTTAATATTCTTGAGTTATATAAAAACATTGCAGTTATAATCCCTATTGCTGCTCCATGACTAGCTAACCCTCTAAAACCTGTAAACTCAAAAGTTGGGTTAAATCTAAATGGAAGAAATACACTGAAAAAATCTTGATCAAAAAGTTCTATTTGATAAAAAATCACATGTCCTAACCTAGCTCCAATCATTGTTCCTAAAATTGTATAAACAAAAAGTGAATCAAGCTTTTCCATTGATAAACCTTCTTTCTTGTAAATAATTTGCATTATATAAAAGCCTAAAATGAAAGCTAACATCCACATTAGACTGTAATAATAGATTGTAAATTTCCCGAAGATTGTGATGCCTTCAAATGTGGGATCCCAAACGAATTGTAATATTTCCATAATTATTTTCTTTTAAATTTTTCGGGAACTGGATCATAACCTGATTTTCCCCAGGGGTGACAACTTAAAATTCTTTTAACAGCTAGGTATGATCCAAAAAATAAACCATGTTTTTGAAGAGCTTCAATCGAGTAATGTGAACATGTAGGTTGATATCTACAAGTAGCAGGTAAATAGGGAGATATTGCCCTTTGGTAAAACTTTATCATTAAAATAAATGGATAAGTTAAAACGTTCATTTGTTAATCAATTGTAAATGATGAATTTTTATCTGAGTCATTAATGGATATGCCCTTATCTTTTAACATATCTCTTATTTTATCACCTAATTCAAAATTCTTATTTTTTCTTGCATCATTTCTTAATTCTAAAATAATATCGATAACCTCGTCTAGCTTGTCATCACCTTTTTGTAAAATATTTGTTTTTTTAAGCCCCATAACATCAAAAACAAAGGAACTAATCGTTTCAGAAAGTATATTATAATCCTTCTCAGAAATCTTTGCAATCCCAGATTTAATTTTATTAATAAACTTTACCGCTTCAAATATATTTGCAATTAGTATAGGTGTATTAAAGTCATCATTCATTGCATCATAGCATTCTTTAACCCATTTTGTGATATCAAAGTCAGATGTATTATCACTAAAATCTTTAAAATTTTCAAGAATACTAATCGCATCAATGATTTTATTAAATCCTTTTTCTGAAGCCAGTAAAGCATCATTGCTTAAATCTAAAACACTTCTATAGTGAGCCTGAAGCATGAAAAATTTCACAGAAGATTCTGAAAAAGTTTTAGATAGTAAAGGGGATCCACTGGAAAATATTTCATCTGGTAATATATTATTTCCAGTTGATTTTGACATTTTTTGGCCGTTTAAAGTTAGCATATTTGCATGCATCCAATAATTTGCCGCATTTGTTCCAAAACAAGCATTAGATTGGGCAATTTCACATTCATGGTGAGGAAATTTTAAATCAATTCCACCTCCATGAATATCAAAATTTTCACCAAGATATTTTTTACTCATCGCCGTACATTCAAGGTGCCAACCCGGAAATCCTTTACTCCAAGGTGACTCCCATTTCATGATATGTTTTGGTTCAGCTTTTTTCCATAAAGCAAAGTCTTGTGGATTCTTTTTATCTGATTGTCCATCTAGAGATCTAGTATTATGAATTAAATCTTCAATTTTTCGTTTACTTAAAATTCCGTAATTGTTTGTTATGTTGTATTTTACTACGTCAAAATAAACTGATCCATTAACTTCATAAGCAAAACCTATTTTAATTAAACTTTTAATTAACTCTATTTGTTCAATCAAATGGCCAGTTGCAGTCGGTTCAATACTAGGGGGTAATAAGTTAAATTTTCTAACGGTTTCGTGAAAATCAGTTGTATATTTTTGGACCACTTCCATTGGCTCCAAATTTTCAAGTCTTGCTTTTTTACTAATTCGATCTTCTCCTTGGTCTTCATCATTTTCTAAATGACCTACATCAGTTATATTCCTCACATATCTTACTTTGTGCCCTAGGTGAGTCAGATACCTGTAAATCACATCAAATGAAGTAAAGGTTCGAATGTTACCTAGATGTACATTACTGTATACAGTTGGGCCACATACGTACATACCAACATGGTCTTTTAATATAGGAGTGAAAGGTTCTTTTTTTCCAGAAAGACTATTATAAATACTTAATTTTTGACTCTTTTTAGAAAACATGTAATAAAATTACATTTTATATTCCATTGAAAGAAGTGTCTAATTGAATATATTTTAAGAATTCGTCTTTGGTATTATTATCATATTTGAATTTTCCGCCAAATTCACTTGTAACAGTACTGGAATTAACGTCTTTAATTCCTCTTGAATTAACACATAAATGTTTCGCATCAATTACACATGCTACATCGTCTGTACCTAGTGCTTCTTGAAGTTCTCTAACTATTTGTTTTGTAAGTCTTTCTTGAACTTGAGGTCTTTTAGCATAATATTCTACGATTCTATTCATTTTGGATAATCCAATTACATTACCACTTGAGATATATGCAATGTGAGCCTTACCTACGATAGGTAAAAAATGGTGTTCACAAGTTGAATAAAGTGTAATATCTTTTTCAACAAGCATTTCACTATAATTGTACTTATTATCAAAAGTGGACGCCTTTGGTTTATTTTTTGGATTCAGACCATAAAATAATTCATTTACATAAGATTTGGCTATTCTTTTGGGTGTCCCTCTTAAGCTATCATCGGTTAGATCTAAGCCTAGAGTAAGCATAATTTCTTTGACATGTTCCTGAATTATAGAAATTTTTTCTTCATCAGTTTTATCGAAAGCATCTTCTCTAATTGGAGTGAAGTCAGATGTTGAAATGTGATCATCTCCGATTTCTTCATCAGTAAGTATAATTTTATCATTTATCCTCATAACTAAATTTTTTTAATACAATTCTATAATAAACAATTATCATGCCTAATATAAAGAAGATTTTTTAAGAAAAAAATCCTTAGATATAATATCGCTTTATACAATTAAAAAAAATAAATTAAATTAGCCTAATACTGATAGATTTCATGACAATTTATAGGATTTTATTTTTAACAGTTGTTTTATTTTATTTTGATGCTTATTCTCAAACATCTAATAATAATTCCTGGATATTTAAATTCGAAAAAAATATTGAAAAACCATTTACTCAATTTGAAATGGATAAAATTATTGATGCTTATGGAGCTAAAAAATTACAAACAATAATTTCAGAAAAGGCATTAGAGAAGTTCTACAAAAATATTTTAAGAAACAGAGTAAAAATTTATACAAAAAAATATTATCCTGAAGAAAATTTCCCAAAAATTTCATCTATAGGACCAAGTTTAAATGAAAACGACATAAACTCTGAAAAATTCAATCCACTACTTTATGATTTTCCTTTTTATTCCAAAAAACCTCATTATTATAGAGTGAGTCAAACAGATTTTTTGGTGGTTATTAATCCGCAAGAATTAGAATGAGGTTATTAATAATATTTGTTTTTTTATTCCCTTATCTAGTCTTTTCACAAGATTATAATATAGAT
>VMBT01001590.1_pt1 | contig 12002 bp, 10 predicted proteins | sample 4404301 | NCBI WGS metagenome assembly VMBT01 (sample SAMN12238535, study PRJNA552566) | marine metagenome | isolation source: Coastal seawater | place: USA: coastal Georgia, Sapelo Island | collected 2008-08/2009-08
GGGGCATGCTTCTCGCATTTTGTTCCACAAATTCAACTTCAAAAGTTCTGTAACGAAATCAGATGAAACTTAAACCAACCTACTTTTTACCAATTCTAACCATCTGCGGATTGCTGCTCTGTGGCGGATTCTGGATTGGTGATTCATGGTGGGAAAAGTTGGTGAATGCTGCTGGATCCGGAGTTCAGCCCGTTCAGGCGGCAGCTAATTTGGGTGAAGAAACAAAAATCTCCTACCGTATTCAAGTGCGTGATGCGGATCAACTGCCCTTGGAGCGAGCGTTTGTTTCCTTGCAGAGCTATCCAGAATATCAGTGGTTCACCAATCAACTCGGGGAAGTGACTCTGCGTGTTGAGCCAACCTCACAGCACGTGACGATTGTGGCCAATGGATTCATTACCCAGACCTTTGCCCTTCCTATGGTAGACGGTCGTGACGAAGTGATCGTCAGTTATCAGTTGAAGCCCAACCCTTTGCTTGCGCAATCAAGCCGCTAGCTACTCTTGGGGATCGCCTGTAGGCAGATCAAATCTCCAGTTCCTCTGCTTTCCAACCAACAATCGTCCGTCACCGCTGGAATCATCCAGCCTTCTTCGTGTCGAACCGTCCCACAACTCTCACCACCGACCAACAACTGACCATATCCTTCTACACCCATCAATAGTTGGTAGTTTCCTTTCCCTTCAAGTTTGATACGTTGCCCAACTGGGACAAAAAGTCGGAAGGCATCAAAGTCCGGAAAGTCGACCACTCGTTCACAACGAACTCCATCCTGTTGCCAGATCAGCTCGGGTTGTGGGGGTTGATATACTTCGGGTTTCATCCCAGCGAGGGCTTCTTCAGTATTCCAATGATCTTGGGTCAATACCTTCTGGCCAAACATCACGATCATCCGTTCATAGTGGGGAGTCTGAAATTCAATCACTCTCACTCCGTGTTGCAGAGAGTGCATTTGCCAGGTTGGGAAAGACACCACATCCCCGACACGCACTGGACATGAGCCAACGTAAGCCTCTGCTGCAAGCCGTAGTTTGGTTTCTTCTTGCTGAAGATGTTCTGGGATGGTTGAGAGCAATTCCTGCATTTCTTCAGGACTAAGCGCTTGATTCAATCCATAACCACGTTGGCTTCTTTCTTGGTCTAAGCGTTCATCCAGCTTTCTACGCAAAGTTTCATAGTTTTGAATGGCTCTGCTGAAGTCTTTTCGATACGCAGACCACCAATCGTCACCATGTTGTTGCTGGTAAGTTTTCAGGAGTTCCGGGTGCAGTCCGGCTCTTACTTGTCCAACGCCATCTGGCCAGGCCGTTTCATCAATCGCTGTAACAATGTAGACTTCCCATTTTTCCTGATGTAATTCCAGATACAGATCCCCTAAGATAATTTCTGGGACTGGATTCAGGGTTTTCAACAAGATGAGCGGAGGTTCCTGGTGAGCCAGCAAAGACTCTGGAAAAAGATTCAGTGCGTACGGCAACTCAGTTGAACCCTGTTCATCAATGAAGCTGGTCACCCCTCTTTGCTCGACACCCGTGTACCACCCTTCATAGCCCCAGGGCTTGGGAATCCTTAGCTCTTGAAGTTTCAGTGGCAAATGTGGGCTCTGTAGGACAGCTTGATGAGCCATGGCGATGGTTTCCAACTGGGAGTTCCCAAGCAGTTGCTGCTGAATTGCAATGGGGTCTGCCATTGTTTTCCATACACATCCTCTAATATTGTCTTGCTGGATTTCTAGAAGTTCTTGGTAGGCGCATACTGGTTTTTCAGGTAACCATTCGGCAACCAGACTTCTCGTACGTAAGACAAAGAGCGTCTCTGATTCCTGGATCTCCTGCTGTATCCAACGACAAAGTGTCTCTGCTGAGATATCTTGCTGAAGAGGGTGTCCATTGGGGATGTGCAGGAGCCAACTGTCGGGCTCCAAAGGAAGACTAGTGCCACGTAAGGCCCGCCATGCTTCACGAAAGGCAATCACATCCATGCAAATCTCCTTGTGTGCGAGAGGATTGGTTTTCTGTATCTAGGTGGCTTCTTTGCCACATCTATTCCATGAGTCCATGCTACTTCAGACACTATTAGGAGGATTAGTCCAGGGCTGTATCTACAGTCTAATTGCCTTGGGTTTTGTCCTGATTTATCGTGCAACTCGGCAAATCAACTTCGCTCAAGGGGATCTGCTCATGCTGGGTGCTTACCTTGGCATGCAACTCCAACTATGGGGAGTTCCTTGGTCAGGTGCGTTACTGCTCAGCCTGCTGCTACTATTTCTGTGTGGTTCGCTGCTACAGCTAGGACTACTGTCCCCTTTACCAAGAGAGAACCCGATCTCTGTGATTCTACTGACGTTGGGACTGGGCTTTGTTCTACGCTCTCTTGCAACCATGCTCTGGGGTCCTGCACCGCTTTCCTTTCCGAATCCTTATGAACAACAGTTGTTTACGTGGCAAGTTTTAGTGCTCAGTGGTGCTCAGCTTAGCGTATTGATGGGCAGCCTGATCGCCTGGTTGGCGATATGGTGGCTGCTCTATCGCAGCAGGATAGGATTAGGTCTTCGAGCGCTTGCACAAGATTACTGGATGGCACAGGCTTCTGGGGTGTCACGCAAACGTATGGAAGCCTTGGTTTGGGGGCTGAGCGCAACCCTCGCAGCACTAGGAGGGATACTGCTGGCTCCACTTTCATTGGTTCATCCTGAGTTGGGCTGGCTGAGTATTAAGGCCTTTGCCGCTGCTGTTTTGTTTGGCTTTGGGAATGTTGCGGGTGCTGTCTTTGGTGGCTTACTGCTTGGAATCACAGAACAACTTTCTGCAGCTTGGTTCCCGGATGTCTCAAGAGATCTGGTCAGTTACTTAATTTTACTGCTCTGGCTGTGGTTTAGAGGTTCTAACAGAATCGGTTCAGCAGCGATTGTGTTCTCAGGAAAATCCTGATGCCATTGGGGGTGTTCATCGGTTTTGCTGCCCTTTTGACTATTCCATGGTGGGCATCTTCCTTTTGGCTGTCCGAAGCTCAAACATGGCTGATCTACGCGCTCGCTGGACTGAGCCTGAAGCTCCTATCCAAAGAGGTGGGTCTAATCAGCTTGGGCCATTCAGCTTGGCTGGCAATTGGTGCTTATGGTAGTGCGCTGACACTCCAAGTTGGTGGAGCATGGTGGCTTTCCCTATTGATTGGGGTCTCTCTTGGTGCAATGAGTGGCTGGTTACTGGGCTGGACTACGGAACGACTACAGGGCACTAGTCTGACGGTTTCGACGCTGGTTGCCGCCTTGTTGATTCAAGAGTTGTTGCTACTCGCAGAGAATTGGACCGGTGGATACAGTGGCATCTCTGTCGATACGCCTGAATTTCTGAAGAGCAGTACAGACCAACATTGGGGTTACTGGATGAGTTTGCTGGCTCTAGCAGGAGCTTGGCTCTGCTGGCAGCAATTGAAAGACAGTACAATTGGCCGTTGTTGGCGAGCTAGTAAGGATAGCTCACAAGCAATGTGCCTAGGAATTAATCCACAACGGGCCCGACAGCAAGCATTAGTCTGGAGCGGAGGCATCGCAGCCCTCTCGGGAATTTTACTGGCTTGGCAGCTTCAGTATTTGTCTCCTGAAGCCTTCCCATTGACACTCTCGCTCGAGATTTTGCTTATTGGTTTGTTGGGCTCCAGCAATCTATTGGGCCTACTCTGTGGAGCAGCTCTGGTCCGCTTTCTGCCTCAACTACTTGCACTGATTCGTATGAACCTCCCCCCTTCCTGGCAAGACTTACCCGGGCTAGAGCCCTTAGTTTTTGGTCTGATCCTAATTTACTGGATCTGGCAAAAACGCTGAGAGTTCCCTTTAGTTCTTCAGTTGCTTGCGCATCCGCTTGAGTGTTTCTCTTGCGGACTCGCGATTTTGTCGATCTAAAACCATTCCCTGCCACTGTAGCCACTCCCACATTGGACGTAACTCCGCATGACCAATTGGAATTCGGTGGTTGTTGACCTCTTGAACATAGCGTCTCACCAAAAGCGGAACGGGAACTTCATCCGCAAAGGCTTTGGCTCTTCGAACTGGTTGCCAGATTGGGGCTTCCTTTTTTTCTTTTTTGGGAAGGGCTGCCTTTGGAGGAGGAGTTTTTACTGAAGTTGTTTCAACTGTAGGCGCTGTTGTTGGAATAGGTAAACTCCCCTGCAAATCATCTGTCCGCTCCAGGGGTTTAGTGCGTTGGACAGGTGGACTGGTTGATGGCTGATTTACGACTGGATTCAACGAAGCTTGAAGAGAAGAAGCCTGTCCAAGAAAGAGTTGGAGTAATTGGTTTTTTTCAGTACAGGCGGTCTGAAGTTGGCGACGTAGTTCTGTAATTTCTGATCGTAGACTGTCGATGTATTCTCTGGTCAAGGAATCTTGATCCAGCCGACGGCTTGTTGTTGGTGAGTTGGAAAGCGAGGCCAGGTTTTCTTTCATGGTAGTCTCGGTGAACGGTGGAATCCAATGTCTGCTATCAAGGGAATCCGATGTTGTACGATTCAATTCTGACGAGCCCGATCCTTGGTTCGTCAATGACTCAGTGAATGCGTTGCCAGATCAGGCATCCAAGTGGCGGCAAATCCAGATGTGCACTGGCACCTTGCCCTTGCCAAAGAGCTTCTTCAGCAACGATGGTTTCCTGTTGATTGAATCCCGAGCCTCCATATTCGGGAGCGTCTGAATCAAGTAATTTGCGGTAGGTTCCAACTTCTGGAAATCCTACCCGATAGTAAGTTCGAGGAACAGGAGTGAAGTTGTAAACAAATATTAACGGGGATTCAATACCCTTTGCGCTGCGCCGTAAGAATGAAAATACGCTGTGTTGGGTATCGCTGAGATCAATCCACTCGAAACCCTGCCAATCTCGATCATTGCTGTAAAGTGCAGGGTGTTCTCTGTAAAACCAATTGAGCCTGCGAGAGAAGTTTTGCAATTGTTGATGGACAAGGTTGTCCAGCAGGTGCCAGTCCAGACTCTGTGCTTCCGACCATTCCCTCCATTGTCCGAACTCGCTCCCCATAAAGAGTAGTTTTTTTCCAGGATGTCCAAACTGATAACAAAGATACAGGCGGAGATGAGCGCGCTTCTGCCATTCATCCCCGGGCATTTTGTTCAGTAATGAACCTTTGCCATGAACGACTTCATCATGAGAAATCGCCTGTACAAAGTTTTCGGAAAAAGCATAAACCAGAGAAAAGCTGAGCCAGTGATGATGATACGGGCGATGTACCGGATTCAACTCCATGTAGCGAAGTGAATCATTCATCCAGCCCATGTTCCATTTGAAGTTGAAGCCCAATCCGCCATGGTAGGGTGGACGGGTAACCCCATCCCATGAGGTGGATTCTTCGGCGATGGAAAGAACATTCGGGAAGTAGTGGAAGAGTGTTTCGTGCAACTCCTGAAAAAAATCAATAGCCTCTAAATTTTCACGGCCTCCACTCGAATTGGGAATCCATTCCCCATGGGGTCGATCATAATCAAGGTACAACATCGAAGCAACAGCATCGACACGAATCCCGTCAATATGGTATTTTTCAAACCAAAATAGAGCATTACTGATCAGAAAATTTCGTACTTCGTGACGACCATAGTTGAAGATCAACGTGCCCCATTCCTTGTGCTCTCCCTTGCGCGGATCCTCATGTTCATAGAGTGTTGTTCCGTCGAATTGGGCCAGTCCGTGAGCATCCTTGGGAAAATGACCAGGCACCCAATCGATAATCACTCCCAATCCTTCTCTGTGACATCGATTGATGAAATACATCAGATCTTCTGGAGGGCCAAAGCGGGATGTTGGGGCAAAGTATCCAGTCACCTGGTAGCCCCATGAACCATCAAAGGGGTGCTCAGCTATAGGCAACAGCTCTAAGTGAGTGTAGCCCATTCGCTTGGCATAGGGGATCAGGTCTTCTGCTAATTCCCGATAGCTCAGGAACCGATTTTCCTCTTCGGGTACACGCTTCCAGGAACCGAGGTGTACTTCGTAGATGTTCAGAGGTTGAGAGAGCCAGTCTGTTTGTTCGCGTTTTTCGAGCCAGCCTTCATCTTCCCAGTTAAATCCAGAAAACTCTTGAATACGTGATGCGGTTGATGGCCGAACCTCGGTGGCAAAGGCGAATGGATCACTCTTTAGCAGTAACTGATGTGACTGGCTGAGAAGTTCAAACTTATAGCACTGCCCGGATTGAGCTCCAGGCACAAAGAGTTCCCAGATTCCAGAACCACCCAAGACGTGAAGTAGGTGTCTTCTTCCATCCCAACCATTGAAGTCTCCAACCACACTGACTCGTCTAGCGTTCGGTGCCCATACTGCAAAGCGTACCCCGGCGATCCCTTCACGTTGCTCGACATGCGCTCCGAGTTTTTCATGGAGGAAGCGGTGTTTCCCCTGCCCAAACAGATATTGATCGTAACTACTGATTGAAAGCTGAAAATAATACGGATCTAGTCGACTGTGCTCTTGACCATCGGCATACTTGAAATGGAGCGTATATGGGACACTAGCAGTCTTCCCTTCACAAGTGCCTACAAATAAGCCTGCAGGGTGTTCTTGCTCCAACTTGAGATCAGGCAATCCAAATTCTTCTGGCCAACTCAGTAGACAGGAAACAGCATCAGGTTCCCAGGCTCGGATCAGCCAAGTCACTCCTGTTTTTGTGATCTCAGTATGAAATCCCAGCACAGACCTTGGTGCATGATGATCCAGCGCCAGCAGGGCCTGAAGTTCATGTTCCGCAAGTTGTTTGGGTAACATCAGCATTTTAAAGAAGGTTGGCAAAGCGTAAGAATTCGCTACGCTATGTCATCCAGCCAGCAAGCTCAAGAAGAGACTCAGAAGAAAATGAAGATCACCAGAGGATTATTGCAATGCGCTCTGCTTCGATAAAACGTGCTCCAGAAGAAGCTCCGGTTTGGCAGAAACTAAAACATCTGCCTGAAGCGCCAGGAGTCTATCAGTTTCGCAATGCATCCGGTGATTTGCTCTACATCGGTAAGGCTAAGGTTTTACGAAATCGGATTCGCTCCTACTTTCAAAAATCTACTGCACATAACCTGCGAATTCAGATCATGGTTTCGTTGGTTGCTGATGTGACTTGGATTCTAACGGACACCGAAGCAGAAGCCCTTCTGCTTGAAGAACAACTGATCAAACTTCACAAGCCACGCTATAACGTGGCCCTCAAGGATGACAAATCTTATCCCTACCTCAAGCTAAGCGTCCAGGAACACTACCCCCGCCTGAGCCTTGTGAGAGAGCGTCATGAGCGTAAAGCAGAATACTTTGGACCGTATCCTTCAGCCCAGGATGCTCGTCACATGATGCGAGTAGCGCTGCGCTATTTCCCGTTGAGAACCAGCAAAATGGAACTGGATGGAAGCAAGGTCTTTCGTCCTTGTCTCAACTTCCAACTGAAACGCTGTCTAGCTCCCTGTCGTGGAAATGTGGCTCTTGATGAATATGGAAAATTGGTGCGTCAGGTTCGACTGTTCCTGAAGGGTCGTGATCAGGAACTATTGCAGGATCTCGAAAGGCGAATGCAAATCGCCTCAGAAACGCTGGAATTTGAACAAGCCGCTCAACTACGTGACCAAATTCAATCATTGCAACGCATCTTTACTCGACAGACGGTAATGTCACCAGATGGAGAGGATCGAGATGTTTTCAATCTCTACCGAGAAGCTGGAACTGCTGGTGTTCAGGTACTCTTCATTCGCAATGGACGCTTGTTGGGCTCAGACTTTTTCTTCTTTGATACGAGTGAACAAGCCTCGGATGCAAATTTACTTGGACAGGCCATCAATCGGCTCTACACCAGTGAAATGACCGGTATCCCTCGCCAGGTATTGCTGCCCTTTGAGTATCCTGAAGAAGAAATATTGGGAGATGCTTTGTCTGAGCAAGCTGGTCACAGGGTTCAATTAATGGTTCCCAAGCGTGGTCATAAAAAAGAATTGGTGAGCCTAGCTTTTCAAAACGCTCGAGCGAATCTGGAGGAACAGAGAAGGCGAGTCGTTAAAGACAGCGAGATTCTCCGGCAAGTTCAGAATTTTCTTCATCTAAAAAAACTTCCGGATCGGGTGGAGTGCTTTGATATTTCACACTTCAGCGGTGAAATGACCGTTGCTTCGATGGTTTGCTGGGAAGGAAACAAGCCTGCCAAAGAGAACTACCGCAAGTACAAGCTACGGACGATTCATAGCCCGGATGATTTTGCAAGTATGGAGGAAGTACTAACTCGTCGCTATCAGCGTGCGTTGAGTGGCCAACAACCCCTGCCCGATCTGATCATCATTGACGGTGGGAAGGGACAACTCAATGCGGCTCTAGCTGTTCTGGAAAAATTAGGAATTGACTGGCATCAACAAGACATCATTGGTCTGGCCAAGGGACGTTCGGAACGCAGGCGAGGGGTGACTCGCGGCAATGATGAAGACTACGAATATGTTGTCAAACCCAATCAAAAGAATGAGATTCGTCTGCAGCGCCACTCTTCGGTACTCTACTTCCTGCAGAACATTCGTGATGAAGCACACCGCTTTGCCATTGAGTTTCAACGCAAGCTCAAGCGGCAAGACAATCTGAAATCTCTGCTAGATGAAATCCCTGGAGTGGGAAATCGACGCAAGCGAGCCCTGCTCAAACACTTTGGTAGCTTGAAGCGGGTACGAGAGGCGAGTGTGGAGGAGTTGCAGCAAGTGTCCGGAATTTCTCCGATTTTGGCAGAAGAAATCGTCCGTTTTTTCAAGGAGTGTGATTCCTTCTTAAAGAAAAAGTACGCTGCTTCACAAAAAGAGAGTTGACAGCTTTTGGGGAGGAATTTATATTTATCAGCTTTCGCTGAACCTTCAGCAAGTCCCCATCGTCTAGAGGCCTAGGACATCGCCCTTTCACGGCGGTAACAGGGGTTCGAATCCCCTTGGGGACGCCACTTCCAAAAATGACCTGCTCATCAGGTTCCGACCAAGCTCTACGTGGGGGCATAGCTCAGCTGGGAGAGCGCAACGCTGGCAGCGTTGAGGTCAGGAGTTCGATCCTCCTTGCCTCCACCACATTGCAACTTTACTTACAATTCCCTCAACTTACTTCTACTACCCTCGAGCCCACATTCTATCTGGCTTTGAGCTGAATTTCTCTCATTTTCGCTTTCCTCTTTCTTACCTCGATTTACCCCTTCAAAACTGGCTGGTGGACACGTGAAATAGGGCTGTTTTTCAGCCTGTTTCCTGATATTAAGATGCTAAAACTGGGATGTCTCTTAGCTTGAGTTGATACATTTCTTAATTTGGCTCAAGTGAAATGTAGGAGGTATAAATTCTTTCTTATGTCAGATCTTCGTTACCAGCTTTACGGAGTTCACGATTCAGACGCTTCTCTAGTTGTGCTCCATCCAATTGGTATCGAGTGATCAGTTGATCCAGATACTCTCGTTCCTCCCGCACAAAGCGCCCATCACTGTAAACAGCTTCTGCTAGGATCGTATAAGCGAGATCAAGTTTGCCAGGATCTTCTTTCAAAATACTCATTGCCTTGTCCACGGGCATATGCTCGAGATCCTCCTGATAGACTGCAGAGATGGATAACTTCTGACGAAAATCTTCCAATTCTTCTGCAGCATAGTGCCCATCAGCTCGATATAGATCATCCACAATTTTCAACAAAGCGATTTGCTCCTCCTCAGTCCAAGTGGCAAAGCGCACTTTATTGGAGAGGGTCCGAAAAAATTCTGCTAGGCTCATGTTTATTCTCCTTAAAGTTCAGGCGTTTGTTCTCTGGTTCGCAGGGATTAACTTCTTTGCATTCTTCCAATCAGGTTTCCTTGGAGACCATAGCAAACTTGGGTAGACGATGACAACTAATCAAGACAGCTGGATCCAATATTTCCAGGAACACGGCTACGTAGCGATGGAGCGTGTCTTCTCAGATGATGAAGTGCAACGCATGCGTAAAGAAGCGGATGACATTCTGGAATTGATCCTCAACTCCTCGAATTCCCTCGAGCGCCAGAGTGGACGCTTGGATCTGGTCCGGAATGAAGCGGGATTCCTCGTACGCAAGATCCAGCCGATCAATGATCTATCACTCTACCTTTCACAAATCTCAGCTGATTCTCGCCTGCTCGACCCGATGCGCGCCTTGATGAATGAAGAGCCCATCTTGATGGAAGAAAAACTGAACTACAAACAACCGCTGCCCGGTCTCTCTTTTGGCTTTGAAACCAAACCCCGTGGCACAGATCGTTTTCCGGTGCACAATGACTGGGCCTACTATCGAGCTCAGAACTACCCGCAGGGTATCATTTCTTCAGCGATCACCCTCGATGACTGTCCCGCTGAGTCAGGGCCAATTCGCATCTGGCCAGGAACGCACAAGTCGCACCTTGAGCACGAATCTGTTGATATCGGCCTTCAGGTCCAACCAGGATTAGTCGATTTTGAGGGTGGTGAAGACTTACTGCTGCCCGCTGGTTCCGTCGCCTTCTTCTCATCCCTGCTTGTCCACAATTCTCGACCCAACACTTCGGGAAAGCCACGACGAATGATGATCTACAGTCACTATCCAGCCTCAGCCAAGATGGGAGTGGATGTGCGAAATGGCCCTACTCGACTGCGTGAGGCGCCCTATGAGTGGGAGTACACACGGATGAAACTACGTGGGGAAGGAAGGGATGTGTTTAGTGCAGGTGTTGCCGTTTGATCGGGTCTGACCAAACGGAGGAATCAGAGTTTGTTCTCGGTAACATCTCTTGCATCAGGTGTCGCTGTAGATTTTCGAACCAATCAACCGGCAGAGTGGATCTTGAAATTATTCGATCAGAGGCTTGAAGCAGGTCCGAGGGATCGTTCGAGGGCTTTTGTTTAGAAGAGACGAGCTTGCTTTAAGATAATCGGAAGTCAAAAAATGCCGCCCTGCTCTGGACGGCATTATTCCATTACTCGCAGTTGGTTGGAACTACATAGTCAGTAGCCGGAGTCTCAACTGTAGTTCCGTCTGCCATCTCAGCTACGAGCTTGTAGGAGTAAGCTGAGCAGTAATAGGTTAGGAATCCGTAGGTTGTGCCATATACTTCTACAACATCAACACGGCTGCTGCCTTCTCTCACTCGCTCAATCTTGTATGAGGTAGCACCTTCAATCTCAGTGAAGGATACATCCACTCTAAACTCACCTGGAGTTACAGTAAAGTTGAGGTATTCGTAATCCTCCAATGTTGCTGGAGGGTTGATGACATTATTATCACCACCGCCCAAATCGCCTGGCTCATCTACGTGAGGTGGTGGCATATCAGGATCTTCTGTAGCAGGAGGATTGATAATGTTAGTCTCGTGCTCGTCATCTACACAAGTGTTGTTGACTTCGTCATATACTAAGCCAAATGCCTCACATCCGTCCACGATAGGCTCTGTTGATCGAGACGGAGTTTTGTTAGTTGTCTCTTCTTCGTCATCATTATTTGTTGTTTTATCAGTGTTTTCTGATGTGGGTTGATAGGTGGATTCAGTGATTGACTCTTCGGGCATTGCGCCACAGTTTGCAATGGAAGTTGCCAAGGCAACGATGGCTGCTGCTTTGATGAAGGTCTTTACGAATTGAGCTTTCATGGTTCATCCTCTGGATGGGGTTTCTAAGAACCGAGTCAACGTGTCTCGGTTTTGTTTCAAATGTTGAAATTATGTTACAAAAAGGATAAATAACTGTCAATCATTTTATTAATATTTTTTAGATAAAAATTATAAAATACTGATTTAATTATATATAAATTTTAACATTTCATAAATTTTATACTAATTTCATGATTATATATTTTTCATGAATTAATTCTTTGAAGAATTTTTTTAGAAAAATAAGTGGGCTGGATAGATTGGGATGCTAGAACCTAGAGCTCAAGAAGATGTCCTGAAGAACTGGTGTAGCTGTTGAAGGCTAAGCGAGTAGCAAAGGCAATTTTGTCACAAGACTGCTTGCGACTAGCCAAGTAAAAATGCAATCAATC
>VMBT01001592.1_pt1 | contig 11995 bp, 8 predicted proteins | sample 4404301 | NCBI WGS metagenome assembly VMBT01 (sample SAMN12238535, study PRJNA552566) | marine metagenome | isolation source: Coastal seawater | place: USA: coastal Georgia, Sapelo Island | collected 2008-08/2009-08
ACACCAACAGACCCATTACCAACTTATATTCGTGCAAACACTGTGTTTGATGATAGCAATACCTTAGAACTTCCTTATAAGAGAGTGTTGGGTTCTTTTGGTTATTTTGGAGATGGTTCTAATCCAGCAACTTCTGGACAAGTTTCAACAGTAGACCGTATAGATTACTCTAATGATACAGCACAAGTATCATTAAGGGGGCCATTAAGTTTAGAAATTCAGGAACTAGGAGCAACAGGAAATTCTAATTTTGGTTACTTTGGTGGTGGAACTAAATCAGGTGTTGGTACTTTATCATATGTAAACCGTATAGATTACTCAAATGATTTGGCAACATCATCTTTAAGAAGTCCATTATCTCAAAGCAAAAGATGGATTTCTGCAACAGGAAATTCTAACTTTGGATACTTTGGTGGAGGATTTCCTGATACATCAAGAGTAGATCGTATAGATTACTCTAATGATTCGGCAACAATATCAGAAAGAGGTCCATTAACTTTAGAAAGACATGCGACTGGAATGACAGGAAATGAGAACTTTGGTTATAATGGTGGTGGAGTTATAAATTCTGGATCTACTCCAGTATCAGTAGTAAATCGTATCAATTATTTGAATGATTCAATAATAACATCAGTAAGAGGACCATTAAGTTCACCTAAAAGATCAATAGCAGCAACCGGAAACTCCAATTTTGGGTATTTTGGTGGAAGTCAAGCACCTGCTGTAGAATCGACAATAGAACGCATAGATTACTCAAACGATACTATAACTCCATCAGTAAGAGGACCATTAAGTACAGGGAGATTTGCAATTGCAGCGACAGGAAATGCAAATTTTGGGTATTTTGGTGGTGGTTTTAGTCCATCATCAAGTCCCGTAATAATAGCAACAGTAGATAGAACAGACTACTCAAACGATACTGCAACAATATCCGTGAGAGGTCCTCTAAGTTCAGCAAAAGCATATCTAGCAGCAACAACCAACGCAAGATCCTCCTAAATAAAACACCTTACATAATAATCAATATGATTTCTGGTGCAACTGAAACAGCATATGAATATCTCAAAGAATATTACACTTTTCCAGATAATATTGCAGTCTCTCATATCCCACAAGAACTGAAAGAATCAAATAAACCAATCAAAATCTTGTGGGCACATCATGCATATGACCAACAAGTCTATCAAAACTTTTCACAAGAACAAGTTACACACATTGTAACACCATCAAACTGGGCAAAACAAACTTTAAAGCACTATCATAAAGTTCCAGAAGAAAAAATTACAGTCATTCCAAATGGTGTAGATTCACAATACACCTACTCAAATCAAAAACAAAAGCAACTCATCTATACATCAATACCATATAAGGCACTTCCTGTTCTTGCTGCTGTCATTCCACTTATTCATTCAGTTCATCCTGATGCAAAGTTTAAAATCTTTTCATCAATGAGTCTTTATGGTCCACAGAATGATCCATATTTTGAGTTATATGATTATCTTAAATCATTACCAAATGTAGAATATTCACGTGCAATTGATAGAAAGGAACTTATTCAGCACTATCAGGATTCTGCATTCTTTATCAGTCCTTGCATTTGGGAAGAAACCTTTGGAGTTTCGATGTGTGAAGCAATGAGATGTGGTGCATATCCCATTGTGACTGACATTGGAGCACTGGAAGAAGTTGCAGGTCCAAATCTTGCAACAGTAGTTCCTATTCAGGGAAAAAGAACTCTGAAAGGATATGAAGTTACTGATGATTTCCTAAGAAAATTTGCAGAAGCAACTTGTGTTGCACTGGATTACTTTGATACTGATAGAGAAACTTTTGATAAGGTTTCCAAATCTTGTAATGAATGGGTAGAAACCAATTATGATTGGAAAAATATTGCAAATACCTGGAAGCAACTTGTAGATAAACTAGAAGGAAAAGGTGCAGGTGTTGGATTTGCAAATAAGATTGTAGAAAGAAAAGGAGAAACTTATATAGAAGATAGGGTGGAAAACACCACAGGAAGTTATTTTAATTTCGCTAAATACAACAGTTGATTAATCACAATAAGGATTTTTGGAGTTTTATGTCTATTTTACCTGAAAACAGTCTTGGCTTTAGAACTGTGGAAGAAGCAGTTGGAGATAAAGCAGGTGAGTATCTTAATAAAGCATTTGAGAATGTTTATAGATACCACGAAATTGATAAAGAATTAGCACAAGGAAGAACAAATTTCCAATTAGAAAAGTTTGCTCTGCTTGAGACTTATACACTAGAAAGTGCATATGAGAGTGTATTAAAGTCACGCCGTCAAATGGCAGAAGGTCTTATGAGCAAACTGTTGGAAATGCAACAGAAAGTTCGTGAGTTTAATTATAAGTGGGAGAAAGTAGAAGATAGAACTCAACCACTTCGTTGGGATTGCACTGGCGATGGTCCTGGTGGTGGAGGAACTAAACTCTGCTGGTTTGATTTGGATCAAATGCAACTGGAACATTTTCTGAAATCCAGTGAACTAGAAGTTCGTGACCGTCTTTATCAGATGGAACACCTTGATAAGATGTTGGAAGAACTTACAGAACGCAATGGTGGTCAACCAGTAAGCAGAGAACAGTTCCTTGCCAATGAAGAAAATTATTGGAAAGGAAGATTCAGTGAGCAGATGCTTGATGAGATTCTGGGTTCACAACTGGGTTGCAGCATTGGTAATATTCACAGTGTTCGTAGATCTACTGCACCTTCTCTGGTTGACCAAAGAAATCAATTTAATGAAGGATTCCCATCACTTGGTGAGGCAATGAGTTCACAAGAAGGTCGTATGAAGTTTGTAAGTGAACTTGAAAGAAATGTTGTGAAGGGTTATGAAGATGTAATGGGTGTTGATTTGGGTGCAGGTAATTATCTGAAACCAGAAGAACGTAAGAAGATGATTGAGCAGAGAATGGATACTTTCCGTAATCTGACTCTGAAAGCAGCACAAGAAAAGCAACAACAACTTCCAGAAATCATTGAAGAATGAAGCAAAAAATCATTGTTATTGACAACTTCCTTGACTCTCCGTTAGATTACAAAAAATCAAAACAGTATCTAACGGAAGAGATTTCATATAAATTGAAACATATTCTTCTTTCAGATGTAAATATCACTTCTGTGGAATCAAATAATCCACCGACAGAAATTACAGCAAATTTTGCGGTGGATTATATTGCAATGATATATCTTGACTTACCCACGGAATGTGTAGATAAGAAAGGTATTGGATTTTGGTTGCATAAAGAAACACAAGATGAAGAGATACCAAATCATACTAAAATGAAGTGGATGGGATTAAAGACACCAGAAGAAGTAGAGAGTTCTTATGATGTTTCTAATAAGAACTTATGGGATAAGTATATGGAATATTTTGTAAAATATAATCGCTTAATTCTGTTTGATGCAAATCTTTTTCATTCTTATGGAGATGAATGTGATTGCAGAAAGTTCTTTATTAGGATAAATAATCAATAATAGAGTCTATAAGAGCATATAAATGTCGGGAATATTTGGACTTTCTGGTGCTTACGATAGAAATTTAAGTGGGTTGATTCCCGAAAAGACCAGACCAACTTTTAGAGAGTATGGGTATTTTGCGGGAGGTAGATTTTCACCAAATCCATCAGTTGTTACAGTAGACCGTATAGATTACTCTAATGATACTACAATCTCATCAATAAGAGGACCATTAGCATCTGCCAGATATTTTCTGGGTGGATCTGGTAATAGTAATTTTGGATATTTTTCAAAAAATGGTGGTGCAGCTTTAAGTACAAGAGTAGAAAGAATTGATTATTCAAACGATAATAATGCAGCAAGTATAAGAGGAGATTTAAATATTCCTTCTTATAGAGTATCTGCAACAGGAACTTCTAACTTTGGATATGTTATTGGTGGACTTAGATCTGGATTACCAACTACATCTGCGGTAGAAAGAATAGATTATTCAAACGATGTCAGTTTGGCAACTGTTAGAGGTCCAATGGGATCTGGAGTTACTGCTCAATCAAATGTAAGTAATGAAAAATATGGATATGTAAGGGTTACTGCAGCAATATCAAGAATAGATTATGCAAATGATTTTCAAACTCCACTAGCTAGAGTAACTGGATTATCTGATAAAGATACTCTGTCTGCAACAGGAAATTCTAGTTTTGGTTATTTTGGTGGAGGTTTTTCTCCCGGACCAACTTATAAATCTGAAGTAGAAAGACTTGACTACTCAAATGATATTGGTTCCGTTTCCATAAGAGCATCATTAAGTTTAGGAAGAAGTGGATTAAATGCAACAGGAAACTCTAACTTTGGATATTTCAGTGCAGGCATATCAGCAGCAACAGGATTAGTATCTTTGGTTGACCGTGTAGATTATTCAAACGATACAGTAACAGCAATCACCAGAGGACCATTAAGTTCTTCTAGATATAATTTAGCAGCAACCTCCTCAGCATCCTTCGGTGGCACTCCAAACTCACAATACGGAGTGTTTGCAAAACCTTTTGGGTATTTTGGTGGTGGTAATAGTCCTGGTTCAGTATCAACAATAGACCGTATTGATTACTCAAATGATACTGGAAATATTATCGCAAGAGGAACTTTAAGTTCAACTAATAATAGATTAGCAGCAACAGGAAACTCTAACTTTGGTTATTTTGGTGGTGGCGCAACGAAATCAACTGTAGATCGCATAGATTATTCCAACGACAATCAAATAGCATCAACTAGAAATCCATTAACAAAAGCAAAGTTTTCATTAAAAGCAGCAGGAAATTCTAACTTTGGTTATTTTAGTGGAGGATTTGATCCATCAGTTCCGGGAGCAACAACCTTAATAGATAGAATAAATTATAGCGATGATACTTCCACTGCATTAGCAAGAGGATCCTTAAATACTTCTAGATACGACCACGCTTCTACAGGAACTTCAAACTTTGGTTACTTTGCTGGAGGAATTCCTGGTCCACTAGCATCTATTGATAGATTGAATTATTTTAATGATACAACAACTGCATCCAACAGAAATTCACTGCAAAACGTTACTTATGCGCTAGCAGCAACTGGAAATTCTAATTTTGGATATTTTGGTGGGGGAATATTTCCAGCAGATAAATCAATAGTAGAGCGTTTAGATTATTCAAATGATACATCAACTTTGTCTATAAGAGGGAACTTAAGTTTAGAAAGAAATAATTTAACAGCAACAGGAAACTCAAACTTTGGTTATTTTGGTGGAGGTCTTGGACCATTATCAACGGTAGACCGTATAGATTATGCTAATGATTCTGCAACTGCATCAGTAAGAAGTCCATTATCAATTGGAAGATTTGGATTAGCAGCAACCTCCGCAACAGATTTTGGTGGAGCAAAAGACTTCCAAGCAACTCAAACATTCTTTGACATCCAATCCGTCAAGAGCATCAGTGACACTACAAATTACAGTGTGAAGAAGAGAGCACTGGGTTCTTTTGGTTATTTTGGTGGTGGGGTGGCGGGTCCAAAACGTTCAACAGTAGATCGTATTGACTATTCCAATGATTCAGCAAAAGGATCTGTTAGAGGTCCATTACTAGGAGGCACTTATAAAGGAAGTGCTGCTGGAAATTCCAACTTTGGATATTATCTTGGTGGGTTTGATGCGACTTGGGTTACTTTCGCACAAAGAATAGATTATTCCAATGATTTAGCAACTCCAAATAATAGAATCACAGTAGGTTTTCCAGATAGAATTTACAGAGCTTGCTCCGCAGGAAATGAAAATGAAGGAATTTTTGGTGGGGCATATCAAGGTATTCTAAAAAGAATTGATTATTCAAATGACACTTCTTTAATAAAAAAAGGTACTGTTAATATTAGATATAATGCTAGTGGTACAGGAAATAATAATTTTGCTTATTTTGGTGGTGGAAATTTTCCAGGACCTAATCTCATATTCTCTTCGGTAGATAGAATCAGTTATTCAAATAGTTTATCAAAATCTCTTATAAGAGGTCCGTTAAGTGTAGCAAGAATATTTCTTGCAGCATCTAGCAATACTAACTTTGGTTACTTTGCTGGTGGATGGATCACAACACCAACAGTTGTTTACTATAATAGAATTGAAAGAATTGATTATTCCAATGATACCGCAGCATCATCAATAAGATCTATTATTCCTACGGATTTAGTTAATAGTGCAGGAACAGGAAACTCCGATTTTGGTTATTTTAGTGGTGGATCGAGAGTTTATAGAGTTGATTATTTTAATGATACAACCACAGCTTCAATAAGAGGTAATTTAAGTTTAGAAAGAGCTGGATTAAATGCAACCACTAACGCAAGAAACTCATAAATACCCAAAACACATAATGATCTAAATGAGACGTTCTATTATAATAGTTGATGACTTTCACGAGAATCCACAAGAAGTAAGAAACTATGCAATCAGTGCAAAGTATTCTAGGGATGAGGACTCAACTTATCCAGGAAACAATTCCATCACAGGATTTGAAGAAAATTTATTAAAGTCAAAGATAGAGACTTTAATTCAGAAACCAATCAAACCATCAAATCCTTTTGGATATTTTAGATATTCTTGGGAAACATCAGACGAAGAGAACTCAAAGTTACAGAAGGTTCACGTTGATAATGGTTGGGAATGGGGTGGAGTTTGTTATCTGTCAACACCAGAACAACTTAAACAAAATCCAGACTCTGGAACACTCTTTGTAAGACATAAAAAACTTAAAACAGATATAACACCAAGAACCAAAGAAGAAGCAGAAATCTTTGGATATAATCATTATAATGAGTTGAGAGATTCTATCATTTATGGTGATGGTTTAGATCTTGATAAATGGGATGTGTATGGTAAGGTGATTCCTAAGTTCAATCGCCTGATATTATTTCGTGCTTGGATGTATCATAGTCATTTTGTAAATTTCGGTAAACCTAATCCTGCTGATAGTCGTTTGGTCCAATTGTTCTTCTTCAACATTGATAAATAGAAGTGCCTTAACTGACTGCAATCTTTAAGGTGGGAGAGGAGAAATCCTCTCCTTTGTATTATAAATACTAATGCAGTCAGTTTAAGAGCAGATGAACTACCTTAAGGTTTATTGTAAACTTGTAAGAAAGTTTGAAGAAAGAAATTTAACCAGAGAAGAAGGTCTTAAAATATTTGATTTCTGTGAAGAACATCACATTTGGATGAGGTCCATATATGGTGAAGAAAAAGATGGAAATACAAGAACCATAATTGTTTCTGCACGAGAGCATTTTATTCTTCATGCAGTTTTAGAAAAAGCATATATTAAAAGATACGGACTACACCATTGGAAAACCAAAAAAGCAACTTTTTCTATAATTTTAATGAAAAGTTATGGAAAATATTACAATTCTCGTTTATATAAAAAGGCAAGAGTGAGAGCAAATTTACAAAAATGTAAACCAATAAGAATATATTTTGCCGATGGAAAAGTAATTGATTGGTATGAAGGAAAACCAGAATTTTGTAAGCAAAATCCGCAATATACTCATCAAAATATGTCTGCATTACAATGGGGAAAATATAACAATCATAGAGATATAATAAAAATTGAATTAATAGATAAAGATAATCCTGTACCAATTAAACCATTCAAAAAAGACAAACCAATTTCAAAACACGCAAAACAGTTTAGAATTTATTTTAATGATGGTAGAATTATTGAATATAAAAAAGGACTAAAAAATTTTTGTAGGGAAAATCCCAAATATGAACCAAATCGTATGGGAAATTTATTAAATAAACTTATAGATAGATACAAAGATATTATAAAAATAGAGTATTTAGATCCTAAAAAAGAGCAAGAAAAGTATATTAAAAAAGAAAGATGCTATTCTGCTGATTTATTTTTTCCTATTAAAATATATTTTAAAAATGGAATTTGTGTGGAGTGTAAAGAAGGAATATCCCATTTTTCTAGAGAAAGTAATAGATATTATAAATCTAATAAGTTATTATTAGTATTAAGAGGAGAAAGAAAAAGACATAAAGATATTATAAAAATAGTCAAAACTAGTAGTATTATAGAAGTTCATCCACAGCAAATTGATAGGAATACCAAAAAATTAGTTAAAATAGATTTATCAAAAATAGATTATACATCAGGAGATTATTGATATGAAACATTATGAGAAATTTTTCCTCGCTGGACTTCCAAGGTCTGGTTCTACACTCTTAAGGTCTATATTAAATCAAAATCCAGATTTAATGAGTGGTCCCATAAGTCCTTCAGTAGAACTTCTCTACTACACAGACAAATACTTTCAGTCCAGTGAGATGTTACTTGCATCACCAAATCCACAAGGTTGTTATGATGTTCTATCTAATATGATGGATCACTTCTATCATAATATAATGGAGAAAGAAGGTAAATCAAAAATTATAGAATTCAATAGAGCAATTCCAAATAACATAGAAAGATTTAGAGCATACATTAAAGAAGATATAAAGATTGTATGTCCTGTAAGAAGTATTCCAGAAATTCTTGCAAGTTTTATTAGTATCATTCACAAAAATAGTGATAAGGTATCATTTATAGACCAATATCTTATAGACACTAATGTTGAGATAAATGATGATAATCGCTGTGATTATCTAATGAGTGATTATGGTATTGTTGGTCAGGCACTCTTTGCTATGAGTCGTCCATTTGTAAGAAAGGAACAGAATCTTATAAAACTTGTAGAATATAATGATTTGATAGAAAATACTGATGATGTTATGAATGAGATTTATGACTTCTGGGGAATAGAAAGATATAAGCACACATATACAAACTTGGAAAATAAGTATCCAGAAGATGATATTTTTCAGTATAATCTTGCAGGAATGCACACAGTAAGAAAAACAATTAAAAAGACTTGTAAGAAACCAGAAGAAGTATTGAGTGAAAAGATAATTGAGAAATATTCTGGTATGGAATATTGGAGAACTGATTGTTCTAATGATTATTACTTGACAATCTGATAAATACTAAAAGCATAAGGTAGTCGTATTCTCTATAATGGCAGTTACTAACATTAGAGGTGTTTTCGGTCTTTCTGATTATAGAAAGAGACAACTGAGTGGATTAGTTCCAGAAAAAATAAGACCTGTTTTTAGAGAATATGGGTATTTTGCAGGTGGAGTTACTCTCGGATTGACAGTAGACAGAATAGACTATTCGAATGATACTGCAACAGCATCAGTAAGAGGTCCATTGGTAGCAACAACTTATGGTGCTGGTTCTACTGGAAATGAAAATTTTGGTTATATTGCTTCAGGTGGATCTCAGGGAACACTTATTCAAACAAGAGTTCAAAGAATAAATTATTCAAATGATACTTCTACTTCATATAGGACAAATTTGTCCACAGGAAGAGGAAGATGTTTTGGAGCAACATCAAACAAAAATTATGGGTATTTTGGTGGGGGCAGAAAGAGTGGAACTGGAACAACCATTATAGACAGATTAGACTATTCAAATGATTTATTGAATGCTAGCAGAATAGGAAATTTTTCCAGGGCAAAAGGAGAGGGTTCCGCAGCAGGAAATTCAGATTTTGGATGGTATAAAGCAGGAAATCAAACTGATAGAATTGATTATTCTAACGATTTTTCATCTCCATTAGAAAGAGCAAATTTTATTAACGGTGGATCATTATCACAAGCAACTGGAAATTCTAATTTTGGATATTTTGTTAGAGGATATGATTCAGGAGGACCTAAAACTGATGTTTATCGTTTAGATTACTCAAATGATTTAAACACAATACCGATAAGGTTTAATTTATCCACACCAAATTCTAGTGTATCTGCTACGGGAAATTCAAATTTTGGTTATTTTCATCTTTCCGAAGTTTCTTCTGTTTCATATTCTATTGTAAATAGATGTGATTATTCAAATGATACCGCAACATCATCTGTTAGAGGAGCAGTTTCTAGTTCAAGATCTTTTACTTCTGCAACCTCCTCAGCATCCTTCGGTGGCACTCCAAATTCCTTATTTGCTTCGAACTATAAGTTCCCCACTGTTCCTAATGCTGGGTATTTTAGTGGTGGATTAGATTCAAATGATATTGAAATTTTTACAATTCAAAAAATAGATTATTCGAATGATACTGCATCAACAAGTCCAAGAAGTGGTTTACCAATTGATTATGGATCTGTATCTTCATCTGCAACATCAAATTCTAATTTTGGATATATTGCTGGCGGAGGTCCCGGAGGACCAGTATATTCGGTTATAAGAAGATTAGATTATTCGAATGATAATGCACCCACAAGTCTCAGAGGAAATTTATCTGTTGCTAGGAATACAAGGCATAGTGCTGCTGGAAATTCCAACTTTGGTTATTTTTATGGAGGCAACTCTGGTGGCTCTGGTTTTTCAACTTTGGATAGAATTGATTATTCAAATGACTTATTAGATGTTCCAACAAGAGCAAATCTTACTGATAGAGAAATCGCAGGAGGAACAGGAAATTCTAATTTTGGATATTTTGGTGGAGGAGTAGATCCATCTAACAATACACTGTCAATCATAGAAAGAATAGATTATTCAAATGATACACTAATTCCACCCGTATCATTCTTAGGATTACCTGTAAGAAACGTAGCAGCAACTGGAAACCAAAGTTTTGGATATTTTGGTGCGGGTAGAACATCACCCGGAAATGTTGACATTAGCAACGTACAAAGAATAGATTATTCAAATGACACTCAAAATTCCCCATCAAGGGGCAACCTAACGTTTAGCGAACAAAGACATGCTGCAACAGGAAATAATAGTTTCGGATATTTTAGTGGAGGAGGAGCTGGTGGCGTTATAAATTCTCAGGTGTGTCGCTTAAATTATGCAAACGACACTGCAATAGCACCTGCAAGAGGTTCTTTTCCTAGCGGAAGGGTTTATCATGCAGGTCTTTCTCCATTAGAATATGGTGGTGCTCCAAATTACTTCACCAATCAACTGCCACAAGTCTTACAAGACCAGATTACATTTGATGACAGTAATACATTAGAACTTCCTTATAAGAGAGCACTGGGTTCTTATGGTTATTGGGGAACAACTTACCCCCCAGGAATTAGAACTGATGTATACAGATTAGATTTCTCAAATGATAATATGGGTCTTAATTTTAGATCATTTACTTCTGAATCTGCAACAGAAATGGCAACATTTGCAAATAGCAATTTTGGTTACTTTTCTGCTGGAGCAGGTACAACTAACAATCAAAGAGTAGATTTCTCAAATGATACTGCAAATAGTTCAAGCAGATCCGCATTAGTAAATGCTGATAGAAGACTTTCTGGTGTTGGAAATAAAGACTATGGTTATGCTTGTGGTGGTTCAAGCACACCATCTAATAAATTTGTAAGAAGACTTGATTACTCAAACGATAATTCTAGTTCTTTGCGTGGAAACTTACTTTTAGGAACTAGTTATCCACAACCTGGTGCAGCAGGAAATGAAAATTTTGGATATGTTACATCAAGTGAGTCACTAACAAGAGTAGACAGAATTCAATATTCAAATGATAATGTTTCGACACAAATAAGAAATCTATTTGCCTCTCCTTCTGCAATTACTGGTAGAGGACCTATATCAAATAAAAACTTTGGATATTATTGTGGAGGCGTTAACGTATCCCCCAGAATTAGTGAAGTATTTAGATTAGATTATTCTAATGATACAAATTTAACTTCAATAAGAGGACCATTAACGGGTAATGCCGTAGGCAATGGAACAGGAGATGAAAATTATGGATACTTTCTTTCAGCCAGCAATGGCAGCTCTGTAAGATCTCTTGATCGAATTGATTACTCAAATGACAGCACTATTGCAACAAGAATTAGTAGCACCCCACCAATTCTTGTTGCTGGTTTTGGATCATTTACCAATTCTAGATTCTCATAAATACCCAAAACACATAAAAACATAATGAATTTTTTATCACACGTTTT
>VMBT01001593.1_pt1 | contig 11991 bp, 9 predicted proteins | sample 4404301 | NCBI WGS metagenome assembly VMBT01 (sample SAMN12238535, study PRJNA552566) | marine metagenome | isolation source: Coastal seawater | place: USA: coastal Georgia, Sapelo Island | collected 2008-08/2009-08
GAAGTTGGCTGCATTACTTTTGACCCCAAAGATGCCATTTCTAACATTTCATCATAAAATATTTTTTTAATTTTTTTTGCATTTTTGTACTGTCTTGGATCCGTGGTATAAACACCATCAACATCAGTATAAATAATACATTCATCTGCTTTAATAAATTTAGCTAACATTATTGCAGTAGCATCTGAACCACTTCTTCCAATAGTTGTTAGCCTATAATCCTTATTAATTCCTTGAAAGCCGGTGATTACAGGAATTCCTCCACTTTTAAGATAGCTCTGTAATTCTTTTGAAACTACTCTATTAATTCGTGCTGCAGAATAAGGTCCTTCAGTTACAATAGGTATTTGCCAAGATAACCAAGATCTAGATTTAAACCCAATATGTTTTAATCTTCCAGCAATCAAAGCACAAGAAACTTGCTCTCCAGTGGACAATAGAGAGTCATATTCGGCTTTGTCAAAATTATTACTAATTAATTTAGATTTGTTAACTAGCTCATTAGTCACTCCACTCATCGCAGAGGAAATCACCACTACATTATTCTTCTTCTTTTTGTAAGAAGATATAATTTTACATACTTTTTTAATTCTATCGATACTTCCAACGGAAGTTCCACCAAACTTTAAAACAACAGTTTTCATTGATCAAATTTATTTATTATAATTTAATAAACAATTGATAAAATACATCTTAGTTGTTATGTCAACTAATTATCGATTATGAGCAGTGTAAATAAAAAAGAAATTGAAAAATTTTCAAAAATGGCGGCTGAATGGTGGGATCCAAGTGGAAAATTTAAACCACTTCATAAGTTTAATCCTATAAGAATTAAGTATATCAAAGAAAATATTATTAATAGTTTTAAATTAAAAGCCAAACAAAGACCTCTAGATAAAATTAATATACTGGATATTGGTTGTGGTGGAGGACTTCTATCTGAACCAATGACAAGATTAGGTGCAAATGTAACTGGCATTGATGCATCAAGTAAAAATATCCGTATTGCTAAGTTACATGCAAAAAAAAATAAACTTAAAATTAATTATTTATGCTCATCACCTGAAAAATTAAAAATTAAAAAAAAATTTGATGTGATTTTAAATATGGAAATAGTTGAACATGTAGAAGATATTAATTTTTTTATAAATTCTTGTTCAAAACTTCTAAAAAAAAATGGCCTTATGTTTGTTGCCACTCTTAATAAAACATTAAAGTCTTATATATTTGCAATAGTTGGGGCAGAATATGTTTTAAGATGGCTTCCAATAGGCACTCATGACTGGGAAAAATTTGTAAGACCAGAAGATCTTAAAAAAATTTTAAGCGAAAATAATTTAAAATTAGAAAAGTTAGATGGAATGAATTTTAATATAATTAAAGATGAGTGGACTGTTTCTTCAGACACTTCAATTAATTATATTGTAAAATCTATAAAACTCTAATTATCTTTGTCCTCTACCCAAGGTATCATCTGAGCATCAATACCTTCTTCTTTAAGTTCCATTAGATCTTTCTTAGAAGCATTTCCATAGATACCTTTTGATTTTTTTTTAGGATTGTAATGAATAGATCGAGCTTCATAGGCAAAATTTTCACCCACAAACTTAAAATTTTCTTTAATAAATTTTTGATAACTTTTAATAGTTTTTTTTACATTTTCATATTTATCTAATTGTAAATCGTTTTTGATATCTTTTTTATTGTTTCTTAAGCTTGGTGCCATTAGAGATTTATCTACTGTTTTAGAATTACAAATGTGACAGATTAAAAGGTGTTTTTTTTTTAATTTTTCAAATTCCTTAGATGATGCAAACCAACTATCAAATGTTGTTTCGCAGTCTTTGCATGCTAGTTTATACTTAATCATACTATTGAATTAATAATTATTGCAAAATTTTCAATACCACTAACTTCTATAATCTGCATTAATATCAATATATTTTTTTGTAAAATCCATTGTGTAAACAGTAAAGCTTTTCTTTCCTGTAAAAATTTCAATATCAAGATCAATATTTTCATTTTTCATGTACTCGGATGCTTTTGCTTCATCATAACCTTGATGTAATTTTCCATCTTGTACAATTTTTAAATTTCCAAATTTAATTAAAAGTTTTTTCAAATTTATTTTTGGTCCAGCTTTACCTATTGCCATAATTATTCTGCCCCAGTTAGGATCTTCACCAGCAATTGCAGTTTTAACTAAAGGAGAATTAGCGACAGAAAGAGCAATCTGCTTTGCCTCTATTTCTGATTTGCACTTTTTAACATTAACCGTCACAAACTTTGATGACCCCTCCCCATCTGAAACCACTCTTTTTGCTAGATTTAACAAAACCTTATTTAAAGCTTTATCAAAATTTTGAATTTTTTTATCGTTTATATTTTTTATTTGAACATTATCTACCTTACCTGTTGCAAAAATAGTTGCCATATCATTAGTACTTGTGTCACCATCACAGGTTATGGCGTTAAAAGTTGTTGTTATATTTTTTTTAAGAAGCTTGTTTAAAACATCATTTGAGAGAGTGGCGTCAGTAAAAACATAAGCTAATGTGGTTGCCATATTGGGATGAATCATTCCCGAACCTTTGGCTATTCCATAAATCTTAATCTTTTTATTTCCAATTTTACATTCTTCCATTGCTAACTTGGGTTTGGTATCAGTGGTCATGATAGCTAGTGCAGCTTTCATCCACATAAATTTATTTTGAGTATATTTAATTTTATTAATTAAACTTGAGATTTGCTGAGAGATTTTTTCATAAGGATAAGGCTCGCCAATAGTACCTGTACAACCAAAGATTATATCTTTTGAAGAAATTTTTTTTGGAAAGTCTTCATCTTGCTCTTGTTTTTTTGTTAATTCGGACGAAATACTCTCTGATAACTTTTTCATACTTTCGTAGCCTTGTTTGCCTGTAAAGGCATTGGCATTCCGAGTGTTAACTATAAGAGAATAAATTCTTTTACTATTTTGATTTAGGTTCCACTTAATATTTTCAGAAATTATTTTTGACTGAGTATAAACTGAAGCATGATTTGCTCCATCTCTAAAATAGAACATAGACAAGTCATCTCTATTATCATTATACAAATTTGCACTTACTGCAGAAATGGATACACCATCTATATGATCAAGGTCTTGAAAATCAATCATTCTGGCATTTTTTGATTTTGAAGATAAAAAGTTTGATAAATTAATTCCCATAGTGTTTAAAATAATTATTTAATACATATATTAAACCATATAACTAAAGAATAAATCAAATACTCATGTTTAATCCTTTAAATCTAATTACAAAATTTATTAAATCTAGCAACCAAAAAGAGTTGGATAGAATAGGTAAAATTGTAAAAACAATAAACTCACTTGAGGATGAATTTAAAAAACTTGATGATTTAGATTTTCCAAAAAAAACTCAAGAATATAAAGAGCAAATCAAACAAGGAAAAACCTTGGATGAACTTTTGCCACAAGCATTTGCATTGGTAAGAGAGGCTTCAAAAAGAACTCGAAATGAAAGACACTTTGATGTTCAGATAATAGGAGGAGTTGTTCTTCATGAGGGTAAGATTGCTGAGATGAGAACTGGAGAGGGAAAAACTCTTACAATTTCTCTTGCTGCATACTTAAATGCTCTCACTGAAAAAGGCGTTCATATTGTAACTGTTAACGATTACCTAGCAAAAAGAGATTCTATAGAAATGGGACAAATCTATAACTTTTTAGGTTTATCATCAGGTTACATTAATAACGACCAAGATGATCATGAAAGAAAAAGAAATTATAATTGTGACATCACATATGCAACCAATAGTGAACTTGGTTTTGATTACTTAAGAGATAATATGAAATTCTCAGAGAATGAAATGGTTCAAAGAGAACATTCATTTTCTATAGTAGATGAGATAGATTCTTGTCTTATCGATGAAGCTAGAACTCCACTAGTCATATCAGGTTCTGCTGAAGATAAAACTGCTCAGTATCTTGCTATTGATAAACTGGTAAGACAGTTGAGTGATAAAGATTATGAAATAGATGAAAAAGAAAAAAGTATTCTTTTAACTAATGATGGAATAAATAATGTAGAAAGAATTTTTTCTACTGCTGGAATTTTAAAAAATAATAACTTTTATGATCCAGAAAATTTACATTTAGTTCATCATGTCAATCAAGCTCTTCGAGCTAATCATTTATTCGAAAAAGGTAAAGATTATATTGTAAGAGATGAAAGCTTAAAAATTATAGACGAACTAACTGGCAGAATACTTGAAGGTAGAAGGTTTGGAGATGGTCTACATCAAGCTTTAGAAGCAAAAGAGCGAATAAATATTCAAGCAGAAAATCAAACCTTAGCTTCAATAACATATCAAAATTATTTTAAACTTTATAAAAAAATATCTGGATGTACTGGAACTGCCGCAACTGAATCTGAAGAATTTTTTGAAATCTATGGTTTAGCTGTTGTGATTATTCCAACTAATAATGAAATGATTAGAAAAGATTATAATGATCAAATTTTTAGAACTGAGGATGAAAAAAATAATGCAATTATAGAAAAAATTGTTGAGCGTCATAACGCTGGCCAACCAATTTTAATTTTCACATCCAGTATTAATAAGTCTGAAATTTACTCAACCCTGTTAAACAAAAAAAATATTAAACATGTTGTATTAAATGCTAAAAATCATGAAAATGAAGCAGATATTATAGCTAATGCGGGTAAAGAAAAATCAGTAATCATTACAACTAGTATTTCTGGAAGAGGTGTGGATATTCAACTAGGTGGTAAAAAAGGATCCATCGAAGAGGCTCAACTTCAAATAGACAAAAGCAAAATAAAATCCCTAGGTGGCTTATTTGTAGTTGGAACAGAGAGAATGGAGTCTAGAAGAGTTGATAATCAAGCAAGAGGAAGAGCTGGAAGACAAGGTGATGAAGGTAGTTCTATTTTTTATGTTAGTCTTGAAGACGATTTAATGAGAATTTTTGGATCAGAGTCTATGAATAAAATGCTTGAAAAATTAGGACTTAAAGATGGAGAAAGTATTGATCACCCATGGATTAATAAGGCTCTTGAAAGAGCTCAACAAAAGGTAGAAGCTAGAAACTTTGATATTAGAAAAACCTTAATAAAATTTGATAATGTTTTGAATGATCAAAGGCATGTAGTCTTTTCTCAAAGAAAAAATGCAATGAATAGTCAAAGCATATTTGATTATTCTGATGAGTTTTTAAAAGAAATAATTGATGATATCATCAAATTAAAAATCCAAAGTTTATCAAATCCTAAAAGTAATGAGTTTAGTAATCGCCTAAAACAGATTGTTGGTAAAAGTTTTGATGAGTCAGAATTAAAATCATTAATTTCTGCAAAAGATGGTGAGTTAAAAGAAAAAATTATTAACAAATTTTCAGAGTCTAGAGATGAGAGAATAAAAATTTTAGGAGAAGATCATGCAAAAGAAATTGAAAAACGAATTTTCTTGCAATCAATTGACCTTAACTGGAAATCTCATATTCAATATCTTGAACAACTGAGACAAGTAATTGGACTTAGATCCTATGGACAACGAGACCCCTTGGTTGAGTATAAAAAAGAGGCTTTTGATTTATTTTCTAATCTTCTTGAAAAATTAAAATTAGATTTTGTAACAATTTTAATGAATTTAAAAGTTGTCACTGAGCAACAGGAAGAAAGAAAAGAATCAATGGTAGATCAAATTAAAAGTGGTAAAAAAATTGGTAGAAACGAACCTTGCTCATGCGGTTCAGGTAAAAAATTTAAGCATTGCTGTGGTGCTTTATAATTTTAGAGCAGACTAAAAATAGTAATCAATATAGCAGCTAAAGCTGCAATTATTGATCCAATTAAAACTTTTTTTGATTTTAAAATTTTATCAAAATTATTATTTTTAATTGTTAGAGTGCTTAAATCTTCAGAGTTACTAATAAACCCTTGATTTCTTCCAATTTTTAAAAATTTATTTTTTCTTTCATTCATTATTTCTTCAGAGGATAAATCTTTAAAATAGTTTAAATTTTTTGATATTGATTCTTTTAAACTTTCTAACATTTGATCTCTATCTCTATGAGCGCCGCCAAGTGGCTCAGGAATAATTTCATCAATAACTTTTAATTCTAACAAATCTTTTGCAGAAAGTTTCATTGCTTTTGCAGCATCAAGCATTTTTTTTGGATCTCTCCACAAAATAGTTGCACACCCTTCTGGAGAAATTACAGAATAAATAGCATTTTCTAACATAATAACTTTATTAGATGAGGCTAAAGCAATTGCGCCTCCAGAACCTCCTTCTCCAATAATAATTGCCAAAGTTGGAACACTTAGTTCCATGCAACATTCAATTGATTTAGCAATAGCCTCTGCCTGACCTCTTTCTTCCGCTCCTACACCTGGATATGCTCCTGGTGTATCGATGAATGATATTATTGGGATATTAAATTTATTTGCTAAATTCATTAGTCGAATTGTTTTACGATACCCCTCAGGCCTCATCATTCCAAAATTTCTTTCAATTCTTGACTCTAAATTTTCACCTTTTTCCTGACCTATTACTAAAACTGATGTGCCATTAAACTTAGCAAATCCTGTTAAAACAGATTTATCCTCCCCGTAGAAACGATCACCTGACAAAGAAATGAAATCGTCAAACAAATTATCAATAAAAAATTTAGATTTTGGTCTATCTTCATGACGAGCAACCATTGTGGTTTGCCAAGGATCTAGATTTGAGTAAATGTCTTTTAATTTCTCATCAAGCTCAGCCTGTGTGCTAGATATTTTTTGAGTGTCCACCTCTGAGAGACCATCCTGATTATAGGGGTCTTTTAACTTCTCTATTTCAGATTCTAAGTTTTTAATATCTGTTTCAAAATTAAGATAATTCTTCATGATTTGTTTATAATAGAAACTTAAATTATAAAAAAGGCAATAAAATGATACTTAAAAATATTTTTTAGTATTATTAATTGACTTAAAATTTTTAAACGATACAAATTTCAAATCGGGAGAGACTAACTGCATTTTAGCGCCGAAGGAGCAACCACCCCGGAAACTCTCAGGCAAAAGGACCGATCAAAGCATAACACTCTGGAAAGAGATTAATTTCCGCCGAAGGAGCAAAACTCTCAGGCAAAAATACAGATGGGGTAACAAAAGTGCTATGCCAGATAAATATATAAATATTAATACTCTTAAAGTTTCAGAAAGCTTGTCAAATTTTGTTAATGAAGAACTGCTAACAGATACAGGTATTTCGACTGATCAATTTTGGTTAGGATTTGAAAAAACTGTTAACGAACTTGAGCCAAAAAATAGAGAGCTAATTAACATAAGAGAAACTTTACAAAAAAAAATTGATGATTGGCATATTAAAAATAAAGGCAATGAAATTAAACTAGATGAATATAAAAAATTTTTATACGAAATTGGATATTTAAAAGAAGAAGGAGCAGATTTTTCAATTGAAACAGAAAATGTGGATGATGAAATAACTAAAATAGCTGGACCTCAACTAGTCGTACCAATTATGAATGCCCGTTATGCTCTCAATGCAGCAAATGCAAGATGGATGAGTTTATATGATAGTCTATATGGAACTGATGTCATAGAACAATCTGAAGACAGTGTATCGGAAAGATACGATCCTTTGAGAGGAGAGATGGTAATTAAATATTCAAGGGATTTTTTAGATAAGCATTTTCCACTTAAAAATCTTAGTTGGCATAAAATTACAAGTATTGCTGTTAAAGAAGGCAAATTAAAAGTTTTGAAAGGAGCTGATATATTTGATTTGGCTGAAGAAGAAAAATTTATTGGTCATAGAGGTGAAGCAGATAACCCTTCGGCAATTATATTAAAAAATAACAACCTGCATATAGAAATTTTAAGAGACCCAAGAGCGTTCAGTGCTCAACAAGATCATGCAGGGATTAGTGATATTATTTTAGAATCTGCTGTATCAACAATTTGTGATAACGAAGATAGTGTGGCAGCAGTGGATGCTGAAGATAAAGTTGTTTGTTATAGAAACTGGCTTGGTTTGATGAAGGGTGACCTAAAAACACAGTTCGAAAAAGACGGAAAATTATTTGAAAGAAAACTAAATCCAAATAGAAGTTACATTTCAAAAGATGGTAAAGGACTTAAATTACATGGAAGAAGTTTATTATTAGTTAGAAACGTGGGTCATTTAATGACAAATCCTTCGATAATTTTATCTAATGGTAACGAAGTGCCTGAAGGCATTATGGATGCATTTATAACAGTAGCTGCAGCAATTCATGATTTAAAAAATAAAACAAATTCTAGAGCAGGATCAATTTATATAGTTAAACCAAAAATGCATGGACCAGATGAAACTGCATTTACAGATTTAATTTTTTCTAAAGTAGAGGAAGTATTAGGTTTGAAAAAATATACTTGCAAAATAGGAATCATGGATGAAGAGAGAAGAACATCTTCAAATTTAAAAGAGTGTATTAGAACCTTAAAAAATAGAGTTTTCTTTATTAACACTGGGTTTTTAGACAGAACAGGTGATGAAATGCACACTTCAATGGAAGCTGGACCAATGATCAAGAAAGGAGATATGAAATCTTCTAAATGGATTTTAGCATATGAAAATAACAATGTTGATGTTGGATTAAAATGTGGTTTATCAGGAAAGGCTCAAATTGGAAAAGGAATGTGGGCAATGCCAGATAAAATGAAAGATATGATGGAACAAAAGACAGGACATTTAAAAGCTGGAGCTAATTGTGCTTGGGTTCCGTCCCCCACTGCAGCTGCTTTGCATTCATTACATTATCACGAAATAAACATCTTTAATGAACAAAAAAATATTGCAAAAAGAGAAAAAGCAAAACTAGATGACCTTTTAACAGTTCCTGTTGCAAATAGACCAAATTGGTCAGTAGAGGAAATTAACAATGAAATATCAAATTCAGCACAAACATTATTAGGTTATGTAGTTAGATGGATTGATCAAGGCGTAGGATGTTCTAAAGTTCCAGATATAAATAATGTTGGACTGATGGAAGATAGAGCAACACTTAGAATCTCATCACAACATATTGCAAATTGGATACATCATGGAATAACCACTAAAATTCAAGTTACAGAAATAATGAAAGAAATGGCAAAAATTGTAGACGATCAAAATAAAGGTGACCCCAAATATGTTAAAATGAGTGATGACTTTGATCGATCTTTAGCATTTAAAACAGCATGTGATTTAATTTTTAAAGGTAAAGAGCAGCCCTCAGGCTATACTGAACCATTGCTACATCAAAATAGATTAAAAAAGAAACTTAATCTGAATTAGAATTTAAGTTAGATCTATTTTTAAAAGCTGAAAACAACGTTCCATCATCTAAGCTCTCAATCTCACCACCTACTGGTAATCCTTGAGCTAATTTAGTAATTTTTGCATTAGTATTTTTTAAACTGTCTTGTATATAATAAGCTGTAGTTTGTCCTTCAACAGTTGCACTTGTTGCAAGAATAACTTCCTCTATATTGTCTCTATTTACTCTCTCGACCAAAGAGTTAATTAAAAGATCTTCTTTTCTTTGGCCAACAGAAGAAATTGTTCCTCCTAAAATATGAAAGTATCCTTGAAAAATATTTGAGTTTTCAATTGACCACTGATCGGCAATATCTTCAACAACACAAATCTTTGTGTATTTTTCTTTTAAACTTTCGCAATTAACACAACCATTTAAATTTGATTTTAATGAACCACACGAATTACATCTGGTTACATTTTTGTAAACTTGAGCTAGTGTACTAGCCATAGGTTTTACCAATTCATCTCGATTATTAATAAGTTTAAGAACTATTCTTTTTGCTGACTTTGGTCCTAGGCCTGGAAGCTTTGAAATTAATTTAATTAATTCTTCAATCTCACTAATATTTTGCATTAATTATAACGGCCATTTAAAACCAGGAATTCCAAAACCTCCTGTGGCTTTTGAAATCTCTTCAGTGGTCTTTGTTTTTAGTTGTGATTTTGCACTATTATGCGCAGCAACAATTAAATCTTCAATTATCGTTTTATCTTCCTTAATTATTTCTTCAGATAATTCAATTTTTTGCATTTCACCTTCGCCATCAAGAGTAATTCTAACCGAATTAGAGCCTGAAACTCCTTCAGCTTTAATTTCTTTAATTTTTTCTTGGCTTTCTTTCATCTTAGCCTCTAGCTCTTTAGCCTTATCTAAAATCTTTGTAAAATCAGTCATTTTAATCCTCTTTTTTTTCGTTCAACTTAACATCTATAAGTTCTGCATCAGGAAATTTTTCCATTACTTTCTTATAAATTTCTAAACTTTTAACTTCATTCATTAATTCATCTTTTTTATTTTTTTGTTTTTCTTTAACTGACATCTCACCTTTAGATTTACTAAACGTAATTATCCATCTTTCTCCAGTCCATTCATAAAGTTTTGAGGAAAGATCTTTTACGAAATCTTTATCTAAATTATCATTAAAGGAAATTTCAATTCTATTACTTTCAAATTTTACAAGATTTACATTTTTTTCTAATTCATATTTTAATTTAATTTCTTTTTTTGAAGTACAGACGTTTAGAAGATCATCAAAAGAATTGATTAAATTTTTATCAATTGTTTTTATCTCTGGCTTAACTTCTGGTTTCTGTTTTTCCTCTTGAGCTATATTTTTTATTTGATTAACAGTTTTAGAATTATCTTCAAAATTATTTTTGTTTTCCTCCTTTGCTTTATGACTTTCTAAAATATTTTTACTTTCATCTTGTTCTAATTCTTTATTTATCTTAATTGAACTTAAATGCATCAATCTTATTAAAAACATTTCAATTGATAAATGTTGATTGGAAACTATATCTAATTCTTCAAGTGAAGATATTGCAAACTGCCAAAATAAAATTAAAACTTCAGAGTCAACCTGATTAGAAATATCTTTAATTTTTGAAAATTCCTCATCATTAAGAGAGAAATTTGTACTTTCTAAAGTTAATGAATTTATATTTTTAAAGTAATAAAGTATCTCTAAAAAATCATTAATAAATACTTTTGGCTCAACTCCCTGATCATAAATTTTTCTATAGATATTAATAACTTTTTCTTCTTCACCTCTTAATATTAATTCAAATAAGTTAATCAACTGAGATTTATCAAAATATCCAAAAATTTTTTGTGCAGCATTAAGATCTAGTTCTGTTTTTTCATCTAAGCTTAGCAAGGCTCTATCTAATAAGGATAAAGCATCTCTTACAGATCCTTCCGATATTTTTACAATTAATTTTAAAGCTTCATCCGATGCTTTGCCATTTTCTTTTTCTTTTATATTTTTAATAAATTCAAATAATTCTGATGATTTAATTCTAGACAAATCAAATCTTTGACACCTAGAAACTACTGTAATAGGTATTTTTTTAATTTCTGTGGTTGCAAAAATAAATTTTAAATATTCTGGTGGTTCTTCAAGTGTCTTTAACAAAGCGTTAAATGCTTGTTTGCTTAACATATGAACTTCATCGATTATAAAAATCTTATATTTTGCTGATGTTGGGCCATATCTAGAAAATTCAATTAGATCTCTTACATCATCCACCCCTGTTTTACTTGCAGCATCCATCTCAAGTACATCAATATGACTAGAGTCAGCTATAGATTTGCAATTATCACACAAATCTTTTTTGCATAAATTTTCTATACCATTTAAACAATTAAGTGCCTTAGCAACAATTCTAGCAGTTGTAGTTTTACCAATTCCTCTTATTCCAGTGAACAAATAAGCGTTAGGAATTTTATCTGCTTTGATTGAATTTGTTATAGTTTCAGCCACCACTTCTTGACCAATAAGATCATCAAAAGTTTGTGGTCTATACTTTAATGCTAATACTTTAGAATTATTATTCATTTAATTTATTTTAAGGAGACTAGAACCTGAATAACTGTCTCTACGACTGCTTCCGTTA
>VMBT01001600.1_pt1 | contig 11960 bp, 13 predicted proteins | sample 4404301 | NCBI WGS metagenome assembly VMBT01 (sample SAMN12238535, study PRJNA552566) | marine metagenome | isolation source: Coastal seawater | place: USA: coastal Georgia, Sapelo Island | collected 2008-08/2009-08
CTAGAAAGTACATTAATTAGTCATGGTCTTCCCTACCCTGAAAATATAAAAGTTGCTAATGACTCGATAAAAGCTGTTGAAGAAAGCGGGTCTGTTGCTGCTACAATTGGCATCATTAATGGTGAAATTATAATAGGTTTAAATGATGAAGAGATAAATATTTTAGCTACTAGCACAAATATAGACAAAGTATCTCTGCACAACATATCTTTATCCATTTATGAAAAAAAACACGCGGCAACAACAGTCGCTACGACAATAAAAATTGCCTGTAAAATTGGAATAAATTTTTTTGCCACTGGTGGGATTGGTGGCGTGCATTTAGGTGCCGAAAAAAATAGTGATGTTTCAGCAGATTTGACTCAACTTAGCAGAAACAAAATGTTTGTTATATCAAGTGGGGCAAAATCAATTTTAGATTTAGAAAAAACTTTTGAAAAGTTAGAGACTTTTGGAATACCTAGAATTGCATATAACTCAGATTTCATGCCAGGATTTTGGTATGAAGAAACTGACTTCAAAGTAGATAAAAATTTTATTAGTATAAATGACATTGCAAACTATTTAAAAATTTTAGAAGATTACGAACATCAATCATCAGTCTTAATATTTAATAAAGTTCCAAAGGAAAAAGCAATTGATAAAAATATCATTCAAAATTGGATAGAGCTATCAATTGATAAGGCTAAACAATTAAATGTTACGGGAAAAGATGTGACTCCATTTTTAATTTCAGAAATTAACTCTCTTTCTAAAAATAAATCTTTAGAGGCAAATTCAGCTTTAATTGTTAATAACGCTTTATTAGCGGGTAAAATTGCAAAAAAATTTAGTTTAGTTTAGCTAGTTCTTTTTTTAAAATTTTAAAAAATCTATCAGAGTCAGCTTCAGTTATAACATTACAATTGGGATTAAGTTTTTTGACTCCCAACCAATCCACAACTGTTTCACCTCTAGTTAAATCGGAGTTTTCTTCTACTTGAACATGAACTTTTTTTCCTTTGAATATTTCATTGTCGATTAGGTAGGCAATTACGCAAGGATCATGAAGTGGACAATCTCCTGTTTCATATAATTCTCGATGAAATCTTGAATAAAAATCCATAAGGTCAGCAAAGAAAACAGATGCTTTATTATTATTTGTTTTAATAGAATTTATTATTTCATCATTAACATTAACTTTATGCGTTACATCTAATCCCATCATTGTAATTTCAATACCAGAATTAAAAACAACATTTGCTGCATGAGGATCGACATAGATATTAAACTCTGCAGCTGGAGTGATATTACCTAAGCACAATGCTGCACCACCCATTAATACTATTTCTTTAATTTTATCTTTTATTGACGGATCTTTTTGAAGACATAAAGCTATATTTGTTAAAGGACCTGTAGGGCATAAATAAATGGACTCTTCAGCATTTTTACATTCATTAATAATAAAATCTATAGCGCTCATTTCTTGAATCTTATGACTTGGATCTAAATTTATTGGCTCACCATCTGTATCTAATCCACTTTTACCGTGCACATGTTCTGCTGTAACTAAATCATATTTTAATGGTTTATCTGATCCTGCATAAATTGGTATATCTTGTCGATTTAATAAAGAGCAAATTTTAAGTGCGTTTAGTTTTGTATTTTCTAATGTTGCATTTCCTCCTACACATGTAATTCCCAATAAATCAATATCATCACTCGCTATTGCAAGCATTATAGCTACTGCATCATCATGACCTGGATCACAATCCAAAATAATTTTTTTAGGCATTTTTAAAGCCACTTAGTTTAAGATTTGGTCTTTGAAGCCAATTGTAATCCATATACTTTGTTGTTCCATCAATAACATGCAGTGTATACGCATGCCTTGAATGAGAGCTGGTATTTTCACAAGAATAATGTGGTAATCTTCCATGCAAGAGTACTAAAGTTCCTTTTTTAACTTCTACAAAAGTATCAGTCTCAGGAAAGGGTTCATTTGATATTTCTTCCATTTTCATTTTATTATTTTCTCTCTTAAATAACTTTCTTAGCGGTCCTTTGTGACCACCACTTGCAACTTGCAAACATCCGTTTTCTTTAGTTGCATCTTGCAAAGCAAACCAAAATCCAACAGTACTCTCAGGCTCTGTTTTTAAAAATGTAGAGTCCTGATGACAAACAACTTCACCACCAATTTTTGGTTGTTTAAAAATATACATGGATTGAAGCAAAAGCGGGTCTTTAAAGCCAATAGCTTTTGAAATTTCATGAAGTTCTGTATTTTTGGAAAAATTAATAAATTTTTCATCCAAGTCATGAAGCGCATGACCAATTTTATTTACAATATATTGTTTATTTTTTTTTAAGTTACTTTCATTAAGTTGAGCCTTTTCTTCAAAAAAGAAACGGATTTTATCTCCTGACTCTAAAAAATAATTATCATCATTGTGACTCTGACTTACGGTATCAAAAACAGATTGTTGGTTATTAAAGTCTTGTTCGTCAATTAGCTCTTTTGATCTCTCGATTAAAGCATCACATTCATCATTAGTTTTGAAATCCTCTATTATCAAATAACCATTTTCATTCCAAAAATTAATCATTTCAGAATTCATTGGTAAATCAGATTTCTTAAAATACATATTATATGCCAATAAATTTAGTTAAAAATGGAAGACCTATTTTGACAAATTGTAATAATTGAGGCAACAAAAATCTACCAGAGGTTGCTATAACAATTAAGAAAGCCAAAACCAAAATAGAAATTATTATTAATCTATAATTTTTTTTACTGATATTTCCTATTTTTGCAGATCGTGACCTTAAAATGAATAAAATCAATAAAATTAAAAGAATAACAATTACAAATCTAATCATTTTTACCTCTTAAATAATTTGATACAATACTCATAAAATAAAGATATAGATATTTTAATTAATTAAGCTAGAATTTAATAATGATAAGAAAAAGCTTACTTCTGATTTCAATATTTTCACTTTTATATGGTTTAATTTTTTTATTAGCTCCAAACTTTTTTGCTGAAATTACAGCAGCGGAGAAAACAAATATAGCTTGGCTAAGAAATATTGGTGCATCTATATCTGGTGTATTATTTGTTGGATTGTTACTAGTTTATAAATCTCCAAAAAAAAATTATGATTTATTTCTGATAATCACAATCACCTCGATCTTACAAACTATTGGTCTAATTTTTTCTAGGTTTTACAACGAATTTTCAGCTCAAAAAACTTTAATTATAGATTTTACTATATATTCTGCCATTTTTGTCAGTCTATATTTAGTTTATGTATTAATAAAATTTAATAGTATTTTTAATAAATAATTGTTATTTTTCAATATTTTATATAAAAAAACATACATTTTTATCGATTCATAACAATTTATCATAAAAAAAATAAAATTTTATTCTTATATTTCAATTACTTATGAAATCAAAAAAATATATGATTAATCAAAACATTAAAAAATATAATGGAAAGTCAACTTAAGAAAAGCTTAAGTAACGTGATGAACTAAAGTTCGAGGAGTTATTATGGGTATGTTAGATACTGTTAAGAGTTGGTTGAGGCAAATAGCTGAAGTTGGTCTGATGTTAATTGCAGCAGCTGTTGTTCTCGAAATTATTTTTGGTGCTGGAGTTCCTTTTTTAGGGGTTTCAATACTAAGTAACATCACGGCACTATCGGCGGAGCTTGGAAGTCAGGGTTTAGTTGGATTAATTTCACTAGCTGTAATCATTTGGCTCTACAATCGTCGATAGAATTTCTTTTAACAAAGGAGTTAAGCAATGATGGATACAGTTAAAAGTTTTCTTAGAGGTGTAATGGATGTAGCTTTAGTGATAATCCCACTAAGCGTTGTTCTAGGCATCATTTTTGGCCCTTCAGTGCCATTTATTGGTACTGCTGTAGTTGGTAATATTACTGACTTAGTGGCTTCCCTTGGAGGAAACGGTCTAGTTGGTATTATCGTGCTAGGTATTTTATACTGGCTAGCTAGAAGATAATAAGATTAATAAACTTTAAGCCCTCTTTTTTAAAAGAGGGCTTTTTTTTATGAAAAAACCAGAAATAGCAAAACTAATAAAAGTTATGAAAAAACTCAGGGATCCAGTTAATGGTTGCCCTTGGGATAAAAAACAAACAATGGAAAGTATAATTCCGCATACAATTGAAGAAGTATACGAAGTATCTGAGCAAGTATACAATCGTAACTATGATAAGTTAAAAGAAGAATTGGGAGATTTATTATTTCAAGTAATTTATCTTTCTCAAATTGCATCTGAAAAAAAAGAGTTCAATTTTAATGATGTTGTTGAAAATATTACAAAAAAAATGATTTTTAGACATCCGCATGTATTTAAAAATAGAAAATTCAAAAATTTAAAAGATTTCAAACTTTGGTGGGAAAATTCAAAAAATAAAAAACAAAATTCTATTTTAGATACTATTCCTGTCACATTACCAGCTTTACAAGAAGCCAACAAAATTCAAAAAAAAGTTGCTGCAGTAGGTTTTGAATATAATAATGATTTTGAGGCTATCGAAAAAGTTAATGAAGAATTGAATGAATTAAAGAAAGAAATTAAAATAAAAAATAAGAAAAAAATACGAGAAGAGTTAGGTGATTTAATATTTGCCGTACTGGATGTCTCGAGAAAATTGAAACTCGATCCAGAGTTAGTGCTAAAACAATCTAATAAAAAATTTTCAAAAAGATGGAAAAAATTAGAAAATTATACAAATAAAGAAAATTTAGAATTACAAAAATTAAGTATTAAAGAATACAATAAAATTTGGAATAAAGTTAAAAAAAATTAGTTATTATTTAATTACTTTATATCCTTTATGAAATACATAAGCTGTTATCAATAAGAATGAAAAAACGAAAATAAATATTATCAAATTTAGATAATAATTCACTTCATCCTTTACATAAAATGAGTCTCTAAAATAAGTAATTAAATAATAATAAGGATTATACAAAAGAATATATTTTATATTCTCTGGAAGAGCATTTATTGAAAAAAAAGTTCCAGATAGAAAATTTATAGGACTGACAAAAAAGTTAGAAACTGTACTAATTGTGTCCCAACGATAGGCTAGAAATCCCACAAGAGAGCCTAAAGATGAAAAAAATATAATTACCAAGGTCAGATAATATAAAAAACTTATTAATGAAAAATAGTTATAAGAGATAAAAAAAGATAAAATTAAAAAATTTAAAAAGCCTAGGAATAGGCCAATAAAAATTTGAGAAATTAAATATGCTACAAAAATTTCAACTCTAGATACAGGTGCTACAAGAAAATCATCAAAAGATCCTATTTGCTTACTATTAACTATAGATACTGAGGGATTATCAAAACTCTCCTGAGCGACAACCATGATTATTAAGCCAGGAATCAAAAATTGCATAAACGAGAGATTTTCATTTGATAAAGCGTAATATCTATCAATAGTTGAAAAGATAATTACAAATAAAAGATTCGATGTAAGAGGTGCTAAAATTGAATAATGATATTCAGATGTAAATTCTTTAATTCTAAATCTTACTATTGTAAAAATAGCAAAAAGATTAAACATTTAAACTTTTGTTATTTTGAAAAATATTCTTTTACCAATTCTACCCAAAAATTTACACCTATAGGCAAAAGATTATCATTAAAATCATATTTAGTTGTGTGAAGATGAGCTTTGTGATTTTCATCCCCTTGACCAATGTAAAGATAGGAACCAGGTTTTTTTTCTAATAAGTAAGAAAAATCCTCTCCACCCATCGAAGGCTCAATATTTGTATTAACGTTAGACTCTCCAAAAATTTTTTTTGCTACACTTGCAGCAAATTCACTTTCTTTTTTTGAATTAATAGTTGGGGGATATTTATTTGTTAAATGAAACTCTACATCAGCATCCGCACCATTTGCTTTAGCGATACCTGACGAAATTTCATTTAATTTTTTTTCATAAAATGCCCTTGTTTCAGGTTTAAAGGTTCTTATTGTACCTCCCATTTTAACACTATCATCAATTACATTGTATGCAGTCCCGCCACTAATTTTAGTAATACTTATTAATGCCTTATCTACAGGGTCAGTAGACCTACTAACGATCGTTTGAACAGCTAATACGATTTGAGATGCAATAACTACTGGATCTATAGCCAGCTGAGGAATAGCTGCATGCCCTCCTTTACCTTTTACAATAATATCAAACTCATCAACTGCAGCCATCATAGGCCCACTATTCACTCCAATTGAACCTAAGGGTAATTCTGGCCAATTATGCAATGCGTAAACTTCGTCAATTTTAAAATCATTAAACATGCCATCTTGAATCATTTTTTCACCCCCAGCAAAACCCTCTTCACCTGGTTGGAAGATTAAATACACATTTCCATCAAAATCATTATTTTCACTTAAATATTTTGCAGCTCCTAATAGCATAGAGGTATGACCATCATGACCGCATGCATGCATCATTCCTTCTTTTGTTGATTTATGATCAAAGTCATTTTTTTCAGGCATTGGCAATGCATCAAAATCAGCTCTAAGACCAATAGATCTATCACTATTTCCTTGAGATCCTTTGATATGGGCAACTATTCCCGTATTTGCATACCCTTCTTTGAACTCTATTTTAAATTCAGATAGCTTGGATTTGATATATTGGGATGTTTCGTATTCCTCTAATCCAATTTCTGGTATGCGATGCAGATCTTGCCTCCAAGTCTTCATTTCTTCATACATTTGATTAATACTATTTGAAACAACCATTAAAAAATTCCAAAAAAACCTTTCTTATTTAATTTGTCTTCACACTCTTTTAGTTGATTGTTATACATTTTTGCATTTCTTTCAACCGTTTTAGCCACTTCAATTAACCATTTCTTTTCGAGGTATGACTCTTTTTTCCAACCACCTTGACCCTCGTGATATGCCAGGTATTGATTATAATAATCGTTTTTCGATATACCAACTAGTTTCTCACTTTGGGTTGTGTACCAACCTATAAAATCTGTAATATCTGAAAAGTTTGCTCTTGAAGCATTTTTGTTTCCTGTTTTTGTTTTATACCAATCCCATGTAGGGTTAGTTACTTGTGCGTAACCAAAAGCAGTAGAAGGTCGTGAACCGGGAATAATGCCAAATATTTTTTTTCTTTCAGGTTTGGCAAATTGTTTAAATGAAGACTCTTGATTAATAATTGCTAGCTGTAAGGCAATTGGGGTATTCCAATTATCGTATGATTTTTTTGTAGCTTTATACCAATTTTTTTTTTGATCAAAAATAATACATGAGTCAGCAGTATTAATTTGTTGATTGGAAGTACATGCAACAACAAATATAAATAAAATAGATAATAATTTAAGCAGATTATCAAATGTCATAAAGCGTCGTATTAACATAAATTTGATAGTAATAAGATTAATTATGGCAAAAATTTATTGCAACCTATTGAATATTATTTATGAGTGCTTAAATCATTCAAAATGACAGAAAAAACAGCAAAAAATCATAGTTTCCAAGCAGAAGTTAGTAAACTTTTAGATCTAGTTGCAAACTCTCTTTATAGTGAAAGAGAAATATTCTTAAGGGAGTTAATATCTAATTCAGCCGATGCCTGTGAAAAATTAAGATATCAGTCTTTATCTAAGAAAAATATACTTGGCGATGATGTAGATTTAAAAATTAATGTTCGAGTCTCAAAAAAGAAAAAATATATAGAAATTCAAGACAACGGCATAGGAATGACTGAACAAGAATTAATCGATAATCTTGGAACAATTGCACGTTCAGGAACTTCTAAATTTATGGAGGCAATGAAAAACAAAAAAGAAACAGATGTGTCAGCAATTGGTCAATTTGGTGTTGGTTTTTATTCTTCTTACATGGTTGCTGATAATGTAGAGGTTATCTCAAAAGGAGCTGAAGCAGAAGATAGTTATTTATGGAAGTCAAATGGAAAAGAAAATTACTCAATTGAAAAAATTGATAATAAAAAGCGTGGGACCACAATTAAACTACTAATAAAAAAGGATGCGGATGAATTTTTAGACTCTTTCAGATTAAGATCAATAATTACAAAATATTCAAACTATATACCTTTTCCTATAATCCTTGATGATCTTGATAACTCTAAAGAAAAAGAAGAAAAAATTAATGAAGGTGATCCTCTTTGGTTAAAAGAAAAAAAAGATATTAAAGAAGAAGATTATAAACAATTCTATAATAATATTTCTTTTAACTTTGATGAGCCACTCAAAACAATTCATTATAATGCTGAGGGAGTTATCAATTATAAGGCACTTTTGTACCTTCCAACAAACCAACCAATGGATTTATTTAACTCAGAGAGAAAAAATAAAATTAAATTATACGTTCAAAAAGTTTTTATCACAGATGAATGTGATGAAATTATGCCAAATTGGTTACGTTTTGTTCCTGGTGTAGTAGACTCTCAAGATATATCGCTCAACATCAGTAGGGAAATGTTACAAAATAATCCTGTGATTGAAAAAATAAAAAAAGGAATAACGAATAAAGTATTAAATGAAATTAGTACTTTGGCAAAAAAAGATAACAATAAATTTTTAGATTTTTGGAAAAATTTTGGAGCAGTAATTAAGGAAGGTCTGTACGAGTTTAATGATCATCATGAAAAAATACTAACTCTATTGAGATTTGAAAACTCCATGAATAAAGAGTTCATGTCATTGGACAAATATGTAGAGAGTATGGTTAAAGACCAAAAAGAAATATACTATTTTGCAAATACGGATAAAGACCATATTCAAAATTCACCTCAATTGGAGGCTTTTACCGATAAAAAAGTACCTGTATTGTTTATGACAGACGCAGTAGATGAATTTTGGTTACAAAATATTGGGAAATATAAAGATTATGATTTTAAATCCATTTCAAAGGGTAAAGTTGATTTATCGAAAGTTGGTGAAAACAAAGAAACTAAAAAAGATAGTGATAAAAAAATAAATAATAATATCAACAATTTAGCTGTTCTTTTAAAAGAAGAACTTAAAGAGAGTATATCAGATGTTATCATCTCAAATAGATTAACTAAAAGTCCAGTATTATTAGTAGCTGAAGAGTCAGGTATGGATATAAACATGGAAAAATTAATGAAAATGCATAATCAAAAAACTCCAGATTCAAAAAAAATACTAGAAATTAACGCTGAACATCCAATGATTGTTAAAATATCTGAAAATCTCAGTTCTTTTGATCATAAAAAGATTTCTCAAGTTATACTTGATCAAGCGAACATATTGGATGGCAACGTATTGTCAAATCCTACTGGATATATGGAAAGTCTTACTGAACTTTTTATTAAATAACAGAATTACTAACCTTATTTTTTAAAAAAAAGTCAACAAACTGATTTGCTATCATTTCAGCAACGATTATCTGAGCTTCAGCAGTTGAGGCAGCAATATGAGGGGTTAATAATACATTGTCTAATCCAAATAAAATATTATTTTTAGCTGGTTCCTCTTCAAAAACATCTAGAGCAACACCACCGATCGTATTATTTTTAATCGCATCTTTCAAATCTATTTCAGAAACTAAATTACCTCTTGCAGTATTAATTATTAATACGTTTTTTTTCATAATGTTAATTTCTTTAGCACTTATGATTGAGGATCCATCTGGATTTGGTTTGCAATGAAAACTAATTATATCTGCTTCTTTTAAAATTTTATTCAAATCACAAGATATATAATCTGGAAATTCGTTTCTAATTGTATCAAATGTTTTTGAATATATTAGAACCTTGAGTCCAAGGGCGTTACACATTTGTGCAAATCTTTTACCAACATTTCCAAAACCAATAATACCAATAGTTTTACCTTTAATTTCATTTCCTTTTAAGCTTTTCTTTGCCCACTCACCTTTATGTGTTGTAATATCAGCTTTAGAAATTTTTCTTGATAAGGATAATAGTAAAGCTAGAGTATGTTCTGCTGTAGCATTTGTGTTCCCTCCAGGAGTATTCATTACAATAATATTTTTCTGTTTAGCTGCCTTTATATCAATATTATCAACTCCAGCACCAGCTCTACCAACCACCTTTAAATTTTTTGCATTTTCTATTACTTCTTTATTCACTTTAGTTGCAGAACGCACAATTAATCCATCATAGGAATTAATATTTTGATTAAGTTCGTCAGGTGTGAAATTTGTTATGACATCAACTTCAATATTATTTGATAAAAGTATTTTTTCAGCAATGTCATCCATAGCATCTGAAATAAGTACTTTAGGCATAAGATTTCTTTACTTCTGAATATGCCCAATCTAACCAAGGGAGTAATAATTCAATATTTGCAGGTTCAACGGTTCCTCCCGCCCATACTCTAAAAGATGGTGGTGCTTTTGCATAACCATTAATATCATGAGCTACATTTTCATCGGATAATATTTTGCAAATTTTTTTGACAATTGATCTTTGTTCATCTTCATTTTTTGATAAATACCAATCTTCACATATTTTAAATGTAATTCCAGTATTTGATAAGTATTCCTTACTTTTGTTTTCAGATAAAAAAGTTATCCAATTATTTTTTTCAACCCAATTATAAATTAAATTAAAAGATTTAATTGAAGTATCTAATAGAAAATTCAAACCCCCATTTTTTTCTGCCCAATTAAGTCCATCCAGAGCATCTTCAACACAAATCATTGAGGGTGTGTTAATTGTACTTCCCTCAAAAATACCTTTTATAATTTTGTTGTTATTCGCAATTCTAAAAACCTTGGGTATTGGCCATAAAGGCTTAAAACTCTCTAATCGGCTCAGAGCTCGTGGTGACATTGCAATCATTCCATGTGCAGCTTCCCCTCCTAATACTTTTTGCCATGACCAAGTAAGAACATCACATTTTTTATAATCAATAGGCATTGCAAAAATTGCAGAGGTAGCATCACATATTGTTAAACCTTCTCTATTGTCAGGTATCCAGTCAGCATTTGGAACTTTAACTCCAGAAGTGGTTCCATTCCATGTAAAAACAACATCATTTTGGAAATTAACTCTACTTACATCAGGAAATTGACCATAATCAACATCATGCACCGTTAAATTTTCAATTTGAAGTTGTTTGACAACATCTTGTATCCAATCTTTACCAAAGTTTTCCCAAGCTAGTATGTCAACACCTCTTTGACCTAATAATGACCATAGAGATGCCTCTAAGGCACCTGTATCAGAGCCAGGCATAATACCTACAACATAATCATCAGGTAGTTTCAATAATTCTTTTGATTTATCAATAACTAGCTTAAGTTTTAATTTTGCTTCACCAGACCTATGGGATCTACCTGTATTTGCATTGATTAAATTTTCAATTTTCCACCCAGGTCTTTTAGCGCAGGGACCACTTGAGAAATTTGGGTTATTAGGTTTTTTATTAGGCTTTTCCATAGTTATTCAAATTCGTACACAACCAATCCATCAAGTGGTTTAGGATCAAACCATGTTGATTTGGGCGGCATAGTTAAGTTGTCATCAGCGACCCTAATAACATCTGTTATTTCAGATGGAAAGATAGAAAAGGCCACACTATCAGGATTTTCATTAACTTTTTTTTCTAAAGCACCTAAGCCATGGCAGCCTGCTATAAATCTAATTCTTTCATCATTATTAACATCCTTAATATTCAAAATTTTAGTAAAGCAAAAATTGTTTAGGATATTTATATCCAATGTATCAATAAAATTATCACTTACAGTTGATGAAATAAATTCAAGAGCATACCATTGTTTTTCATGATACATCCCAAATTCATTTTTTTTGCTTGGTTTAAAAGCAGAGTCTTTTTTTGTAATTTTAAAATCATTTGATAAAATATTAACAAATTCATCTTTAGTAAGTCCATTAAGATCTTTGATAACCCGGTTGTAATCAAAGATTTTTGATTCATCTGAAGGAAAAGC